>Ga0208899_1001840_pt1 | contig 14616 bp, 23 predicted proteins | sample VirMetDEL_Nov_24_FD_184518 | JGI IMG/M metagenome (GOLD analysis project Ga0208899, IMG submission 184518) | Aqueous microbial communities from the Delaware River and Bay under freshwater to marine salinity gradient to study organic matter... | ecosystem: Environmental > Aquatic > Marine >... | reverse complement strand
AGTTGTTTTTGGGAATACGGACTTCCACCCGCATTCAATTGCGCGATCAACGCACTCACGCTGCTCGTAGAATGACACCTCCTTTAACTTATTGGCAACGATAGTCAGCGACCTATCAGTACATGGTGCCTTGAACTTCTTCCGGTACTGAACCCAATCCTTCCAGACGTCAGGATCAACTCCTTCAGGAACCTTACGGCTATGTTTTTCCCTTTGGTGGTTATTTGATGGTTCTATGGTGGTTAGAGTATTCATTTGCGTACTGCTAGCAGTCTTCAATTGCGTACTGCTACCAGTATTCAATTCCGTACTACTAGCACTAGTATTCATTTGCGTACTACCAAGGCTTAACGTGTAGATTGTGGACTTATTAAATCTTGGCTCTTTAGCTATGAGACCTAACTCCACCAACGACGCTAGCGCCCTCGATACGGCATTACGGCTCGCGCAGCTTCGGGTCATGATGTCCTCATATGACGGGAAGCATCTCCCCTGGGCATCAGCCCGATCTGCTAGCGCAATTAATACAGCCTTTTGGGTACTGGTTACGTTAGTGACATGATTCAAGGCCCAGTTGATGGCCTCAATGCTCATTCTTGGCGATCTCCGTTGCTACCTTCCAGACAAAGCCATTGCGCTTACCACCCTTCTTGAGTGCCGCCAGGTAGGTAACCTTATCCTTCGCGGATATAGACTTACCCGTCTCCCTAGCGTGCTCTACAAACTCAACGATGAAGTCCTCAAGCACATCGCTGACCCGCTTGATATTGGCCTTGTAGTGCTCATCTTCCGGGTATAGCGCGTCCCAGCCCAATCCTATGCTAGCCAAGACTTCTAGGGCTCCGCAGCCGCCAAAACAGTGAATGAGAATCCTGCCATCGCCCTTTTCTGTAATGCTCAACGACGGCGTTGAGTCATCATGTGACGGGCATCTAGCAAGCCATTTGCCATTACCGACCGACTTGTACTTATCCAGCCGATCCAAAATTATCTGTACTGACATAACCCCCCCAAGTTATAATTTATAGGCAATCTCATGATTGTGACCTCCCTTGCTGGCCCCCTCCGGGGGGCCTTTTTTATTTGAGAAAGTCGCTCACTGGAATGTTGAGAGCAGAGCAAACTAGCACAACGCTACTCAGCAGCATATCCCCTTGCGACCTCCATCTTGAAATTTGCTGGGGGGACTTCCCTGTCCTCTTCGCCAATTCAACAGAACTGACCCCCAACTCCTTCTGCAGCCTCCGCAGCTTCAGCCCAGTGTTCAAAATGGAAGATCCTCATCTGGTACAGCAGCGGGCGCTTCCGTGGAAGCAAACTCAGGCATAGCCGTAGCCTGCTTTGGTTTTCTCTTCACCATATCGAGATTGAGCCAGCCATCTCGATCGATGCCACCGGCCGCAATCTGATCGCTCAGCCATTGGCGGAATGCAGGCAGGTTTATCGAAAGCTCATACTCAACAAAGTCTGGCTTCCAGTCGGCCGGGGTTCTGATGCTGATGCCTTCGGCACTTACGCCCTCTCTCGCCTCCTTGTTGTACCAGGTTATATTGTGGGTGTAGTTTCGCTCGCTCATATTGCGCTCTCCTCATTTAAGATTTGCTTCTTCGCGTTACTGATTGCTGGCCCCTTGAGGTATTTCTCCTCGGCCGTGGTGAATACACCGCCCTTTGAAGGTGCTCTTCTCAGGGTGTGCTTGGTTTCATCATCGAGCTCTAAATAGCACTCTGCAGCCATCAGTTCATCATCATTCTGAATGGCCTGCTTGATGAAATATACGGACTCAAAGTGCTCACGAACGCAAGCAATATGATCCATTAACTCTTTACTAAACTGAACTGCTGGGTTGGGCGCGGCATCCTTGAAATCATCCGACTCTTCCTCAGAGTAAGCGTCACCGCTAGCCCCAATGAGCTTGAGGATCACGCGATCCTTAGCCCGCTTCTCAGCCATCGCAGCGTAATACTTATTCTGGCTGGTTGTCTTTGACGCCTCACCCACAGACCATGCTGACTGATCTCCGAGGTGCCCGGTCACCCGCATGATCACATGGTCAGGGCTTGCGTAGGCGAACTCTGGCTCGTCAAACGTGATGTTTAACTTCTCTGCCACCCGCTCCAGAGCCTTATGCTTGACGGCGTAAATGCCTGGGCGTACCGGCCAGCAAGCCGACTCTGGCGTCTCACCAATCTCCCGTAGGATGGTGCCTAACCTCTCTGGTATGTCGCTCATCGCTGCCTCCTGAAGCCGTTATCTTCCATCTGGGCAAGGGTGTAGCCGTCACTAAAGCCGTAACGGAACGCCTCTGATTGGCGCTCTACACCCCAATGATCGCAGGCATAGCCCGCAATGAACCCGTTCTTGAATTCAGCCTCAAGGCGGCTAGCGACGCCCTCCCACCTTTCGGCCATTATTGGGTCTAATGAGCTCAAGTCCATTGGCTCAGCCAAACGCGATTGATCGTTCTTCTGCATCTAAAAGATCCTCCCAGATCTGCTTTCTAATTGACTCCCAGAACACCGCTCTGGTCGTTACATAAAGGGTCTCCTCCCGCTTGGGGTTAAAGACCTCCAAAAACCATTCACCCTGATTCACAATGTCCGGTGGCACATAGTCATCAAGCCAATCACGGTGCTCCTGCACAAAATACTCTACGCACTCAACCATAAGGTCTGGCGATACGTTGCTGAAATGTAGCCCCGTGCCGCGCCACATCTGATCCTCAATATCAAGGAAATAAATTAAGTCTTCTGCAATTACCATAACTCCTCCACTGTTTTAATTCTTTCACCTATCCAACGCATTACCGGAACAGCCATTGAGTTGCCTAGCGCCTTGTATCGAGGCCCGTCAGGACATTTCTCAGCTGGTTTGTTGCGGTACGGGATCTGCGTGAAGCCGTCGGGGAATCCCTGTAGCCTCTCGCACTCCGTTGGTGTCAGGCGTCTGACTGCCATGCCCTTAGCCACCGCAGGCGGGTCACCCCCAGAGAGCATTGACGGGCTAACGTCATACCCCAGAGCGCCCATTGCGTCACCGTTGGCGTTGGAAGGGAAGGCCACCGTGTTGAAGCCATCAGCCCGGCTGTAGTCGTGGCAGGTGGTCTCCAAGGTTGCCGCCACATCGCTTTGCTTGTTGCCAGCGAATGTCACCGGCAGGATGTGGTTGCTTTCAACGCCCTCCGTGCCTCGCGGGCCTTTACCCATGCCGGCGGTCAACGGCCCCACCATCGGCACAATGGCCTCGCACTTTACTCGCTCGTTTCCTGTGCGACTGAATGGAGGGCCTGTAGTAACAGCGGGGGCAACTCTTTCCCCCTCTTCTCTGCTCGGCGGAGAATTCCCGAACAAGCCTTCGCGCTCAAAAAGAACCGCTGCGGGACGTCTCCAGTCTCCAAGGTATCCGACAACGAACACACGACGGCGTCGCTGGGCCACTCCCCACCACTGAGCGTCACAGACTCTGTAGGCGAACCCATACCCCAATTCGACCAACGCCCCGAGGAAGGAGCCAAAGTCCCGTCCTCCATTCGATGACAGGACGCCGGGCACATTTTCCCAAACGATCCACTTGGGCTGTTTTCGTTGAGCAAGCCTAAGAAATTCGAGTGCCAAGTTGCCACGGTCATCATCCAATCCCTTTCTAAGTCCTGCGATGCTGAATGACTGGCATGGCGTTCCTCCGACAAGAAGGTCAATTGATCCATACTGATCCGCCCCAATGGTTGTGAAGTCGCCGTGAACCGGCACCTCTGGATAATGGTGTTCCAATACGGCTCGTGGGAAAGCCTCTATTTCGCTAAAAAAAGATGGCACCCAACCAAGTGAGTGCCACGCCATAGTTGCGGCTTCTATACCGCTACAGACAGATCCGTACCTCATTCGCACGCCTCTGCATACAAGCCCTTGTAATCAGGCCAAACGCCATCGCTGACGTTCTTGCAATAGACCTCTTGGTCAGCCAGAGCGTCCTCATACTCTGATGTGCCGACCAAAAACATTGAGGCAATGATCACCGCGATTAGCGCAAGTAAATGCTCTGGTATGTCTGACATGATCCCCTCCCGGGCCGCTTACATGGCTGTGTATCCAGCCGATAAGGAGATATTACAGATCAACATCTATGTTGTCTACACTTTTATGTAGATTTATTTGAGCGATTATATCTGTGCGATTTGGAAGCCCATGCATGGATTTCCAGATATGTCACGACAAATCGAGATTGTGGTTTTAGATGTGGCAGATGTAACGGACACAAAGTGGCAGTTCGTGTCCGAAAAGAGAGCATTCGGTCTGACAAAGTGAAAAACCCATCAAAGTCATCAAACCCATCAAAGTCATCAAAGTCATCAAACCGCATAGGTAAGCGGTTTGTCAGGTTTGTCAGGTTTGTCAGGTTTGATGGGTTTGTCGGTTTGTCAGACCGGATAGCAATGGAAACCCATAGTTGGATTTCCAAATCAGGGGGGTATAAAAGTAGATTCTAGTTTTAGACCTTCAGCTGAAGGCTAGAAGAGAGATTAGCAGAATGTTCAGGGCTACGGCCGAAAGGAAGAATATGCCAGCCTCGGCTTCGGTGAGGTGCATAACGCGAGACTTGCATACCTTGCCGATAATTTTGATGTAGTGCATAGCAGCCTCCTAGTATGACCAGATAGTGGGGTTAGGGCGGGATAAATCCCAATCAAGGTGTATAAATCGGGCAGATCCCTTCTGGTTTATGCCGATCCGGGGCACATCGTTGATTACAGCCACCGCACAGAGCCTATGAGCGTCTTTACCGCTTACCCCTATGTCTACCGCCTTCCCCGTCGTATGTGCGCCCACAGGCCGTCCTGCACGGCTCTTATCGGCTTCTATAGGGTGGTTGGTGCATCTATAGCCAGACGTCACTGGCAGCGGGAATCCGACTTCCTCGCGGATCTTGTTCAGCTGCTCTAATGCATGGGGGTCAAACTGGCCGTTAGGGCCTAGCTGGCCGCAGCCACACTTGCAGCGCAGTTCATCGTCAGAGAAGTAGCTCATTCTTTTTTACCAGACCCTAGAAACAGGCCAAAGGATCCCGTTAATGCCCCGGTCATCACAGATACCAGTGCGCTCTGGGCCATTGTTACCTGGTCAGCTGGGATATCCATAAACCACTCTACGACCCGGTAGGTCATAAGCATCATGGATAGCATGAGCAGTCGCGGGATGATTCTCCAGCGATCGAGTCCGTCCGGGCTAATCATTTCTCCCTCGCTACCCCTTTGGTCTTTTCGAGCGTCCTTAAACCTCCGAGCCCCAACATTCCGAGAAGCACAGTAAGCAGGCTATCCATGTCGAATGCCGGTAGCGGTGGGGTTTCTATGCCCGTGTACGCAATGACAAAAACAGCCAGCGGTTGACCGATAAAATGCCATGAAAGGGCCACTCCAGAAACCCACCCGACAAAGGGTCGCCAACCGGCTACAAACATAGATTTGTGCGCCGCCTCGGCTTTATTAACCTCGATTTGTGATTTTGCAAGCTCATGAGCATGGCGGGTGGACATTGTGGCGATTTCATGGGCCAAACGGTTACGCTCATCTGCGTCAGGGATGAATTTGTCCAGAAGGCTGGTTACCGGGGCTATTAGTGCTTCAATCATGAGGCCACTCCCATTGTGGATCGCTTGTGGTGACTATCGTGCATGACGCCAGCATCAATGTTAAGGCCGCTATCAACAAGGGCTTCATTTATCCATCTTCCCGTCTAGCTTGCCCTCGATAGAGTCCAGCTTGGCAAATATCCTATCCATATCCTGCCTGAACTCATCTCGTCGGACATACTCACCAGCCACCAAAACCTCAATGTCTGACAGGTCAGCCTCCAGCCTCCGGGTGGCGTCCCATAAAGTCTTGAGCACCCACCCAATGACACCAGCGCCAATCGTGATGACCGTGTTGATAACGCTCTGATCAATCATTTGACTAGATCCTTAGCGGCCTTGGCGTTGCAAATAAATGATTCTCTGCAATGCCCACCAGCGCGAGGGGAGAATATGGCGTCTAGCATCCTGCGAACAACATCCCAGAACATAGAGTCTTGATTTCTGTATGCCCGGGCAGAAAATGTTTCCATGTTATTTCCGCCAAGGATTGCGTTGATTAGCTGACTAATGCCAGACATAACCCGAAGCCCATAACGGCGCAGGCTGACATAAACAGCGGAACCAAAACCGACAATACGCCACATAACAAAATCCCCTCAATTGCGGCTTTAAGCACTACCCTTCCCAGCCATCGTCGTTTTCGTCGTATACGCCGTCACTGTTGGTGTCACACGCCCGTTGCCAAGTCTGCATACCAAACGTAAAGCCTTCGCTCCACGGAACGTACACTTTGCACCATTCATGTGAGCCGGGCTGCAATCCGTCTGTAGGCTGTGAAACGTAATCGCGCTTGGCCCAAGGCTTCTGTACGCGAAAAAATGTGTCTTTGTTTCTCATTATTTGACGCTTAAAAAGAGCACTGTTTTCGGTGCTGACGTATATTTCTTCGCCATCAGAAAGCGTATAAGTAGACCCATCTTCAAAATTGATAACAGTCTGACCGAACGCGCTGACAGAAATTAATGCCGCGATTGAAAAGATAAACCTGAACATTACGCTCTCCCGTAGGTTTGAATCACACTTAACACAGCCCAAATGACCCCACCAGAGACCATCATGGCTATAATCAATGCAGACAGATCGAGCATCCTTCTTTGCTTCCTGCGCTGCTTATAAATCATCTTCTCGCGCTTCGCTCGGATTTCCCGGCGCAGCTGCATCATTTCTTTGTAGGTTTCGTTTCCGTAGGCCCAGGTGATGAGTTCTCTGATCTCTTTCTCCTGCTCCTCAATCTTCTTCTTTGCAATAACAGCGTTAAGTGCTTGTTGTTCGACAGACTCGCCATCAAACATCTTTTTGAATAACGGCGGATTTTCTGCTTCACGTTCCGCTTCCCGTAGGTCACTTACAAGCCCGTACCAGTGGCCGAGCTTTTGAGCAACCTGCTCAATCTCTGCGCCTTTTGAGACTAATACCTGCAACCCCTTGAAGGTTGTAGAGGCCATAGCAACCAGAGAAATAGGATCCATGCACTTCAGTATCCCTTGATCAACAGATTCTTATAATCTGGATCAGACAGCTTTCTCTTTAAGTACGCGGCAAACTCCTTTGTGCCGATCTGGGTCTTGGACTCTCTAGCCCACTCCTCCGCCAGAACAAATGGAACTGAGCCAACCCAGCGCCCTTTATGGTCGCCATAACTATTCGGGATGTAGTCTCTGATCTTTTGGATTGAGTCCAGCATTTCCTTGACGCGCTGCTCTTTAACAATGTGCAGCTTGCCGTCCTGCTCAATCATCTTTTCTTTGATCACTTTCTCTCTCCCTAGATATAAATAAGGCCGATCAGATGCAAGATCGTCACGGCCTTGTTTAAAAGAGGCCCGGAGGCCCCTTCAGTCTTAGCTGATGTCAGCTACAACACCGTGTGCTGCTTCGTTGTCTACCTGGAGACCGTACTCAACGCTGATCAATCGGCGCTCAGAGTGACCAGTTCGAGCAAGCTCTTTCTGGCTAGTCGGGGTCAGGTAAGCAACTCGTGCATAGTTCGGGTCAAGAACCAGAACGTCACGCGAGCGGCTGAAACGGCTAGGTACAATCGTCAACTCACCGAAGTCAGAGACATAAACATCAATAGCAGCTGACAGAGTCTTGTCAGTGATGTCCTTGAACTTGGTAGCGTTACCAGTAAAGGTTGAGATTGTCTGCTTCTGTGAAGATCCACAGATAACAACAGAAGGCTCTGCACCAGCATCCCAGCAGTTAGCGATGACATCCTTCAACAACTGCTCAGTGATTGCTCGCTGAGTGCCGTCAGTAGCGGCTGCGTCAACATAGCCAGCAGTGCCAGAGCCAGAGGTAGTGCCATCAGCACCGCCAGTTCCGCGAGAAGCGTTGGTACGCAGGAACGCGGGAAGGCCAGCAGTCTGTCGAGCAGTGCCAGATGCGCCAGCAGAAGCAGCTACGTTGTCACACAGCATCTTCTCCATATCACGCTTGAGCTCCTTGAGCTTGTACGCGATCTGCTTGGCAGTAGTCTGAGCATCGCCCGCGCCTTTGACACTGTTAGCAGTATCAGAAACTTCAACTACCTTGTCAGAGATCTGAGTGTAGTTCGCTTGACGGACAGCGTTGGTGGGGGCATCGTTGCCGGGAGCAGCTTCGCCCTCAATTACGCGGTTGGAGCCAGAAGCGGCAGCAAGATCCACAACGCCCCACTCAAAGTAGGTGTTGTTTACGTTCTTGCGACCAATAGCAGACATCACCGGAGTTTCGGTGGGCGAGATAGAGATCAGCGCATCTTGGAGATCTTCGCGGATCGTTGAGACGTCATAGGTCTCGTTAGTATTGGCTGAAACGGCCATGATAAATTCCTCTTACGAAAGTAAATACTTAGCAACGTCATCTACGCTGCCTGACTTTTTCATCCGAGAGGCGGCTGTCTGCCGGGCTTTAGCCTTGCCGGTTCTAGCGGGTCTTTTGGTTCCAGGCTTCACAAAGGGCTTGGCCCCCTCCACCTTCTTGTCAGCTTCACCGCGCTTTGCCACGATCTGATCGTAAAGCATCGCCTTTCTCAGAACCTTAATAGCCCGGTGATCTACCACCTGACCCAGTTCCTCGGCCGTGTAGCCTTCTTTGGCACCATAAGACATCAACTGGTCTCTGAGCTTGCCTGCCTTTTCGGCGTCAGCAAAATCAGGGACAGCGTCTGCTAGTTCCTTCATCTGATCTCGGAGATGCACTTGTAAAGCCGCCTGCATCTGCGCCTCTTGGGCCTGAGCGGCCTGCTGAATTGCATACTGCTGGTTGCTCCACGCCTGCACATCTTCGTCATACTGAACCTTGGCCTCCATGTAGCCTATCGGATCTTTGTCAAAGAGTTCCCGATTCGGAGGTGTCGGCGCAGCAATCAACTGACCAGACTGCAACTGCGTTAATAGCTCGGAGGTTTTTTGCCTCTCTTCAAGCAATGCAAGGTAAACTCCCTCGGCCTCTTTTTTAGCCGATGCAGCTTCCTGCATTCCCTTCTGGATATAAGCCTGACCGCTGTAGCTTCGCTTGAGGTCTTCAAGGGGTACTTTTACTTCTTGTCCGTCAACTTTGACGGTGAAAAGCTCCTCACGACCGGCATCTTCAGCTTCTTCTGCTTCATCCTCTTCTAGCTCATCCGCATCATCCAGATCATCTGGGTCTTCTGCTTCTGAGGTTTCATCATCTTCATCAGAAAGCTGTAATTCTTCCTGAGTTTCTTCCCGATCATCTTCTGGCTGCTCGGGTGCTTCAATAATCAGTGAAGCGGTTACGGCATCAAGATCGCCGCCATTCAGTTCAGTCGTTTCCACGGTGCTGTCCTTTTGTCTTATTGAGGAGCTTCTCGTCCGTTACATAGGATTGGAGTCGGGCCTCAATCTTTGCTAATGCACAACAGATGTTGTGCGCCTCTTCCCTTCCCTCCGGGCTAGACCCTGAGTTCAGAAAGACGCTTATCTGCTCTTTTTTCAACTCCTCTACCAATTCCTGGTAGGTGGGATCGTTGAGTAGAGCCTTAGCTCGATTAGATCGAACTACGATATCCATTATATCATTTCGTTCTATCTAGGTGCGTTTTGGTTGGCCTTGATTTGGGCGACATCCACCTGAGTGCCGTATTGCCCCAATACCTTAGCCGCATCCACCAGAAGGTCTTGATCCATCTGGTCTCTTTGCAAATCATCTGCCATCGCCAGCTTCTGCTGCTCTAGCTGCAGTTTCGCCATATCCAGCTGGCCCTGCTGTTGTAGCTTAGCCATATCGGCCTGCATCTTAGCCTGAGCCCTAATCTGCTCAGCTGTAACCAATGCCTGCGCCTGAGACGCTGCCGGGTCGCCTTGCTGGCCTGCCTGAGCCTGCTGCGCTTGTTGTGCCTGCTGTAGAAGCAGCGCCTCTGTCTGAGGATCCATAGGCATAAAGTGCCGGTCTGCGTTGCGTATACCAGCCAATGCGAGCATATCTGCGAGAGTGTTGCGGATCTGCGTGAGAGTAACCAAACCGTTCTGCGGCCCATATCCCTGCATGATCTGCATCTGAATCTGCAGCGCCTGACCCAGAAGCGCCATCTTTTGGTCTTCTTTCCCTGTGCCGAGGCCCACATTCACAGACAAATCCATGTCCGTATTCCATACCCGTGGGTCAACTGGCACGAACTGGCCTGAGAGGCGCATCATTTCATGGTCTGGGGAGTTCTTAATTACCTCCCGCAGCATGAGCATATACATACGCTTGAGACCGCCTTCGGCTAGGTTTCTAGCGATTACCTCAACTTGACCGGCCGCTGCCTGCATGGTCGCAGCAACAGCCGTTGCGGTAGTGTTCTGTAGGGCGTCAGGGTTAAGGCCCATAGAGGCCCTAGAAACGCCTGTCTTGGCATCTACCTGCTCATCTAGGTACTGGAGTGCCGGGAGCGTTGTTCCCGCTATAAACGGCACTGAGAGGTCTTGTATTGAGCCTGCCTGCTTGACCCTGACAATCGCCCCAATCTCGTTGTTTAGGACGTCATCCATATTCACCAGATCTTCAATGATCTGCTGGCGTGGGTTGTTGGTTAAGGCCACATTATCAAGGATTCCCCGGAGCATGCTTGTGCAGACGTCCTGATCGTTCATGATCAAGTCAGCCTGAGATCTACCAAAGAATGCGTGAGGCTCTGGGTCTACCTCAAATACAGCAAACGGCACCTCATCGCATGGCATGAAGTCCAGCATCTTGTAGTTGCCGCCAATGCAAATAACCCTATGAAGCAGCGGGTAACCGTTCCCGTAGGTGTCCATGTGCATATAGCACTCAGTCACCAGGATCGGCCGCATAGAGGGGTCATTTACATTGTCGTCAGTGTAGTCGTTGTAATATCCACGGCGAGCAAACTCTTCCTCTTCTACAAGGGTGTCCTGCTCATCTACGCCCGCGTAATCAATTACCTCATCAAAGTCATACCCCATAGCCATGAGGTCTTTAACTCTCATCTCTCTTCGATGTGCAACGCAGTAGGCGTCATCAATCGCCCGGGCGTTTCGGTCTACAAAGAACTCCTCTGGGGGCACAGACTCAACGCAGAGCTTGCCCTTCCTGCTGATCTTTGCAACCTTAATAGAGTGAATCAGGGACTGCATTTCCATCCCCATTTCATCCATCGTGATCACCATCTCTTCGGAGTGCTCCAGAACCTGGAGGTCTTCCTCTTGAGCGATCATGGCGAACTCGTCATCGCTCAGATCGCTATAAGTGAAGATTTTGGTGTCCTCATAGTCTTCCCAATACACCTTAACTATGCCGGTCTTCTTAACCAGAGCATCTTGGAAGACGTCAGACAGGATCTTGAACCCGTTTGATTCGTTGAACTTCCAGTGCATATATTGGGTGGCCTGCTCAGCCAAACCTATGTCTTCTGGCCCGGTAGGAACGAATTCCACCGGCTTATCCGTAGACATGAATACCCGCATCAGGGACGGCTTAATCGCCCTGATATTGTCTCTCACCTTGGTCGCAACGACCTTCGATCGGCCTTCTTCATAGCCGAGGTCGGTCTTGCCGTCAAAGTATTCCTGAGCCTTTACGCGCTCCGGGCTGATCTCTGACTCAACAAAATCTACAGCATCCTCAATCGCAGTCGCTGCAATGCTTTCGATTTCGTCTTGTGTGAGCGGCTTCAGTTCCATTTATAGGCTACCTAATAAACCAACGCCCTGCTGGGTCGCTGCAGTTCTAGCTGCTGGGGCAAACCTGTTTGCCATGCTATCAATCACTTGAACTAGCTCATCGAAGCTGGTTCGATTGGTGAATGCTCTCTCCAGCATCTGTGGGTCTTGGCTGATGATGACGTCAACAATCTGCTGTCTTTGCGCCTCAGTGAGCTCTTTCGGCTGCGTAATCCTATCTACCGTCTGGCGCAAAACCCGAGAAAGCATCGCTGGCCCAGCCCCTAGCGTTACGCCTTCAACAACCTCTTGCGCCGTTTGTTGACGCTGAGCCTGCCTTTGTTGGGCTCTCTGCAAGGGCTGAGTCTGTGATCCCGCTCTCTGCGGCATTGCTAGCGCCGTGGCTCTAGCCTCAGCGGTTGTTTCAAGCTGCCGCACTAGGTCATCAATAGACTCTTCTGGGGCGACTAGACGCAGCAGATCGCCAACCTGAGTTCTTTCTTCAGCGAGATCCCTAAACGTGCCGCCCTTAGATCTGCGGATTCGGTTTCTTAGCCCGGCAAAAACGCCAGCCCTGAATGACGCAAGCTCAGTCTCTGACATCCCGCGCATCATTCTCGCCGTAGCGTCAACATCTTTATTTATGGCCGCGTAACCATCGTCAAACCTTTCGGCTGACTTTTGCGCTAACGAGTATTTGGCTCGCGCCTCTCCTAAATCCCGAAACTCTAAGTCAAGCTGCTGCTTTAGCGAATCTCGATACTCCTTCATCACTCCCGCGCGGGTGCCAGACCCGTCTCGATACAGCTTTCCTGTCTCGTCTCTTAGTATTCGGTATACGATATCCGCGTCTTCTAAGGATGGCGTTCTCACCAACTCAACGGCACCGTCATCGCCTACCTTAAAAAGCGGAACAACATTTCTGGCCTGATAAAGAGCGCCAAGCTCATCTCTAACCGCACCATATCTCTGAAGGGCTTGCTGAACCGCGTTTGCTATAGGCTTAGGAACGGTTGGGTGCGCCGCGAATATGTCGTTATATTGACTCCCCTCCGCCCTCTTTAGAGACTCTGTCATGTCTGCAAACTCATCGAGCACATTGTCGCCCATGCCAGGCGCTAGCTGTCCTCTAAGCGCAGACTCGCCCTCAGCCTCTAAACGGCCGCGTCTATTTTTTATAAACGCCAGCAAGTCATTCGCAGGCTTTCCGCCCTCAAGAATAAATGACTTCAAGGCAGCATTAACGGTGGCATTGTCAGTGATGACCTTGTCTGCGGCTAGGTCGGCAATAATCTCTTCTTTGCTTTTGCCAGCCTGATCGGCAAGACCTTGCAAGTATTGCTGTACCGCATCATTGGCCTTCACGCCCATTTTTTCTTGAATAAAATCAGAAAACGCCCTGCCGACAGATCCAATGCCCCTGAACCCTGCCGTCAAAGCGGTTGGCACAAATGCGCCCGTAACCATCCCAGACGCACCATCCAGCGCCATGCCTTTGAGGTCTTCAGCTTCGCTTGATCCAACGCCGTAAGCTAGTCCCTCTCCAGCGCCAACCGCTCCAACCCTGCCGAGCGACTGCGCTCCGGTTTTGGCTGCTTGGACTCCCCTAGCGAGATTCAAGCCGGGGATAAACATTGTTGCAAGAGCGCCAGCAGTCTCTGCTGTTAGCGCCTCGTATGGATTTGCCCGCTTGTACTCCGCTAAACGCTTGCGGAGCTCGTCTCGCTCCACCTCATATTCGCGGCCACCCGGAAGTATTGACCTAACAAAACCTTCAATTTCATCTGAAAAGCCAAAAGTGAAGCCTTGAGCCGCAGTTCGCAATCGCTCAGACTCTGGCGCTATCTGGCTGGTAGAAGCCTGAAATGTTGTGCCAGTCTGTTGACCGATTTCATCGTAAATCTCTTGGAGCGTTCTCGCCATTAGAAGTTTCTCTCCGCCTCTGCGGCTTCAATCATTTCTCGTTTCTGCTCTGGCGTGGCCCTGCTCCACATCAGCATATCAATGCCTTCTGGAGGAGCCATTGGAATGAATTTATATTCCTTGATGTAATCTGAGTAACCAATGCCAGACGTTAACCTGTTAGCCGACTTGACAAGCTCGTTCCGTAACTTGTCCTTGGCCCTTATTTGCTTTTCAATTTGCTTTCTAAGCTCCGCAGGCTTCAGGCTTAGGTCTAGCTCAGTAGATAGCGCCAACCTCAATTCAGTTGCGCTCAATGCGCCAAAGGTTGCAGAGTTAATTACATCAATACCTAGAGAGTTAGCAGCCTGGCGTAGCGATGATGTTGCCTCATCAAAGGCGGGCAAGTACTGCCTTATCACTCCGCTATCAGCGTTTTGATCAAGTGCCTCAAGAGCCTTGTAGTATGTATTCAGTGAGCCATATAACGACTCAGCGCGATCCATCATTGCAAACCCGCGCTGTTGCGCTGTCTCAATGTCTTGCAGTCTTATTGCGCGGTTGGTTTCTAACTCAGCCTCTTGCTGCGGGGTTAAGGCTGTCGCGCCCTCAATGTTGACCCGCGTAACTTGTCCGGTATTTCTATCGGCATATGAAACATACTGCTGCCCAGTTTTTGGGTCAGTCTGAATACCAGATACCGTGGGGGCAAACTGGGTTGCCCCAGTATCAAACAGCAACTCCATACCGGCCTTCGCCGCCTCTGGGTTTTGCGGGTTGCTTCTTATAAACTCTGCGGCTGAGCGTAATTGTGCTGCTCTACTAGAGTCAGTGCCCTCAATCCTTCCAGCCTCAGCTTCTAGCGCCATAGCGGTTCTATTGCCTTGCGCCGACAGTAATCGAGTAGCCTGAGCCGTCTCTAGCTGACTCTGCATTGCTCTAGCCAGATTTGGATCTGGGTTGAGGCGCATAGA
>Ga0208899_1001837_pt1 | contig 14636 bp, 9 predicted proteins | sample VirMetDEL_Nov_24_FD_184518 | JGI IMG/M metagenome (GOLD analysis project Ga0208899, IMG submission 184518) | Aqueous microbial communities from the Delaware River and Bay under freshwater to marine salinity gradient to study organic matter... | ecosystem: Environmental > Aquatic > Marine >... | reverse complement strand
TATTTTTCTCCGGTATAACTTTATTTATCTTCTTTACAGATATTTGGGTAGTTATGTGGTATTATACAGGTTTATCTAGTAATGTCAAGAACTTACAGCCATAAAAAAGTCCCTAATACAGTTTTATAATAGTAAATGTCAGTTTATATAATAAAGGAGTCTGTATTAAGGACTTTGAACATAAAGACTAACAGTGTCCACACATTATTGAAACGCTGTTAGCGTTAGCACAGCACTATTACTGTGATAACAGGTATATTATAACATCTTTTAAGGTGATGTCAACCTTTTTGTTAAAATAAATTTAAGGTGGTTTTAAATGCCGTTAAAGAAATAAGGGCGGTGTTATACTACCATGTTGGCTATAATGCCTGCTAAGGTGGTTACAGTAAGCCCTAGGACCCAAAAAATACGGTTATCTAACTTGTCTAAACGCCCATTGAAGTGTTCTTTGTTTTCTTTCAACTCATCTTCTACTCTGTGTATACAATCATGTATGTGAACAAGATGCACATCCTTAACAGTTTCAATTTCTTTGGCTAGATCTTTGATTTCTATAACCTCTGCTTTAGTTTTAGGCATGATGTATCTTCACATGTTTCTTTATAGTTTCTAGATCACAATCACTGTTGTTAACAATAAAATTTATTGCTGTTAATGTATGCTCTGCTGGCAAACTTTGTATGTAATCATTATATTTGTGTAATAATTGTTCAATTTCCATTGTTATCTCTTTTTAGGTTTGTTGTAAGTCTTTGTTTTCTTCTTTTTCTTTGGTTTGCTATGGTATGGCATAATTTGCTCCTTATCTTATTGATCTTCTGGCTGCACCGCCTTGTGCAATTTTCATTCCTTTGTTAAAACTAGGTGAGTATCTGCTAGGTTGTGTTCCGCCTTTTCTAGCATATGCCGCACCTGCTCTGTGTCCACCGCAATCTGCTTTACAGCGTGAACCTTTGTATATTCTTTTACTGGCCATTAAAGTATTTTCTCCGCAATTACAATGTCTTCTATTTGTGTAATTCTGTAAACAAAAGAACTACCGTCTGATAAAGTATCACTCAATGGGGCATTTGTAGTGTTAGCGGTGTTTACTGTCCAACTATTACCTGATTGGTTTTTATATTTAATTACCCAAACTCCGCCACCTTCTGTTCTGTTAGTCCCACTACTAGTAGAAGTCTCAACAAAGTTTTGACAATCTAATGTTGTTGTGTCTGAGGGAACCGATGACGAGGTAGAATAACTTATGAAATTACCTATAGTAGTTGGCACTGTAATATTGCCAGTTTGGTTAAAAGTGCCACTAAATTTATGAGTTGATGTTACATTTGTTACTAGTTCAAGTCTTGATATAACACTATTACCTGCACCTTGATGCACTTCTAGTATGTCTACTTCTGCGGAGCCTGGTGCTCCCACAGTTGCTAACTTGAGGTTTTCACTTTGCTCATCTAATTGGAATTTGTATTCTCTAGCAGTTACTCCACCTACAATACCAGCGGTAAATCCACCACCTACTCCACTTTGCGAAGCATAGTTAGCACCTGCTGTGCCGCCTATACTAGCGTATGTGGTTGGTGTGGTTAACCCAGCATCATCATGTAATGCATAATAGTCTATTCCGGCATCGACCGACCATGATACATATCTTACTTGATTACGCAATGCACTTTCATTACCACTCGCACTTGATGCAATTAAATTATTAAATGTTATTGCTTGTCCGTGTATGTTACCTGGACCTGATGCACTTGATATTCTTGCATAGATTCTTGTAGAGTCTGTCCAATCATTTAAGAAGCCTGAACTTAATATATCTTGAAGCACAAAATCCGTAGTATCTGTGTTATCTACACGCTTAATACTTAACTCCATGTCACCTACTACGCCTGCGCCAAAGGCGCCACCGTTAGTAACTGATAATTTAGATCCTGTGCTACCACTAACATTAGCATAATTTACATTAGCCCATACTTTGACAAGACCCTCGTATGCATTTTGGGGTGATTGTGCTGAACCATTGTGTGCTGGTGCAAAGGTAATTGATTTTGAGTTACCACCACCTAAGAATAATTCACCTGATTTGTAAGAAAGATATGTGTCTGGATTTAAGCCATCTGATGTGGCTCCCATATACACATTAGTGTTGCCTGCTGTGCTACCGCCCCAAGTGTCCCAATCATCAGCGGCACCTACACTGATAAAGCCTGGAACATTGTATGAACTTGGTGTTATTTGTGTGCCTGTTGTTCCCCACCATGCAATTCTACCTAGTTCTTGTGTTGATCTAGGATATGTGTCATATGGGTCTGTGTTTATACTACCATCTGCACTAGAGAAAAACAATCTAGTTGCACCTGAACCTTTTGTGTTAGCAAAGTTTAGAGGCGTGTTTTGTGCATATGATTTTGCCAGTATGTGTGGCTGGGTAGTAACTGATACAGCCTCAACACCATCCCACATTTGTGTTAAACCAAATGCTGGAAATGCGTCATTTTCACCCCTGTTAGATAAATCAGTGTTTCTACCTATAGTAATACCTGTTGCTGTATTAAGAGAACTGTTTGCGGCACTAACACTAGATCTTGCTACTGTGAATGCACTATCATCAATAAAACTAAACACTGAACTGTTACCTACACTGTAAATATTAAAGTCAGCGTTGGTAAATCCTGATTGAGGATAACCATATTTGATGTTTAATGGATTTACTACATCTAATGTGTTGTAACTGCCTGTGCCATCATTGTTAACTTGATATTCTGAATATAGACCTACCACTAAACCTGTGTCAGTGTCAACTGCGGCTGGTAAAAGTTTAATATTGGCGCTATAATCAAAAGTTGCTGTTTCAAAAGCATTTGCATTAAATGTTATTGTGCCGGCACCTGAATCAATTGATTGAACAGTTGCCGCAGAATCAATGTAGTCACTTAATGTGTAACCCGGGTTTAAGTCTGTTAAGGCTTTGGTTACACCTGTGCCACCGTCTCTGATTGCAGTCACATTTACTGTGTTTGATCCTGCAGTAATATTACCTTCAATCTCATAATAAACTAAGTTGGCAGTGTCAGTGTAACTACCTCTGGTGCTAGTGGTGTATTGATCCCCTGGGAATACAGCATAACCATCAGAACTAATTTTAGCCATGTCAGTGTCAACACTGTCCACACCATAGTTACCTGTTACAGTGAAGTTTCTGTCAACATTTAAATCAAAGTCTGTGACAGCAGTTATGCTGTTCATCTGCGTCAATGCATTTGACATGTCTATGTTAATTGTGCCACTAGTGGTTATTGGTCCACCTGTTGGTGTTAAATTTGTTCCTGTAGAAATATCAATGCTGGTTACTGTGCCAGTTGCATCTAAACCTGCTTTTGTGACAAATTGTAAATCATTGTTAGCATCTAACTGTAATATTTGATCTGTTATGCCTGGTGTTTTAGGAAAACTGTAACTGCTATCTGCTTCTTCAGTTCCTATGTGAAACTGACTGTCCATAAATGCCACAGTTGATTTTTCTGTGCTGGTCATATTGGAATAAAATGTAAAGTCATTAGAACTAATTAGCGAGTTAGCAACTGATTCTTGTGTTGTTCTAAAACTAATTGTGCCTGGTGCTAAACTTGCATCTGAAGTATAAAATCCAGGAACCAAATTTAAGTTTGCATCAAATGGTGTGCCTATGCTACTCACAATGGCTGTTGCTGGTAAGTTTGTTATACCCTCAGCAAGTGTGCTACCTGCAACAACTAGTTTTCTATATCTTGCACTGTCATTATTAAATGCACTGATCAGTGTGTTAGCAGCACTTTCTGTGATTGTGCCTGCACTCCAGTCAGTGTTTGCACCTGCCTTGTATGTGCTTATGCGTGGCACACTGTAAACATTTGCACTGTCACCAGTTGAGCCTGAACTTTGTCTTGCTATAAATCCATTTTCTGCTAGTGGAACTGGTTGTGCATCAACACTAGTTTTTATCAGTGTTGCTTCACCATCTTGTATGTAACTGTCTACTCTTGCGTTACTAAAGTATAAATTAGTGTTCTCAGGAACTATGCTGGTGTCTAGCACTGCTGACACAGATTGATTACTGCCATTACCTATAAAGATGTTACCATCATTTAAGTTAGGTGTAGCATTTGTTCTACCTGCTCCAGTGATTGTGATTTTACCACCTGAACTGTTACCTTTGATTACTTTACCTACTGTTTGTAGTAATGCACTTTCACCTGTTGGTTTTGTTGTGGTAAGTGCGCCTGGTGTTGTGCTAACAAACAAACTGTCACCTGTTGCAAAACCTGTGGTGTTATAACTTTGAAGTAGACCATATATAACTATGTCTGTGGTGTTAGTGGCTGTAACTGCTTCTGTGGTTACACCAAACACTGGCATCTTTGTGGCATCATCTGCATCTGCTTTGCTGACTTCTGGATTGTCACCTGTGCCACCACTTATGTATACAGCATCACCTTTTGCTAAGTCTTCACCTGCTATAACTGTTTTTACAACTGTTTTTGCTTGATCTACAGTGCTTACATTAGCACCACTTATATTTGTTAGTAATGAACCATCGCCTATAAAATAACTAGCACTTATATTACCTGTGGTTGTAATTGTGTTTGAGCCAAATCCATTTGCAAGGAAGTCTGCTACTTCTACATTACCGTAACTTGCTGGTATGCTGATTGCTACATCACTGACACCTGTTATTCTACCTTGTTGATCAACTACCAACTGTGGTATATTACTTGCGTCACCATATGTGCCTGGTGTTACTGCGGTATCGGCTAAATCAATTGTGCCTGCAGTATAATCAATGCCTGTGCCACCTGTTAAATGTGCATCTACTCTGGCATCTGTGTAGTATAAATTTGTTCCTTCTGATAAATCACTTGTTGACTTTGAACTTAGGTCTAAGTTAGTGCCTGTTTGTAAATTAACTCTTGCATCTGCTCTAGCATTTGTGTAATATAAATTTGCACTGCCTTCTGCGATATTGTCTGTATCTAATACAACAACACCTGTTAGACCATTAACACTTGTGACAGCACTTGCTGGTATGTCTGCTGTTGTTAAGAAATTATTATATGTGCTACCATCATTTGTAAATGTCCATTTGTCTGTGGTTTCATTCCATTTGATGTCTACATTTGTTAATGTTGATCCACTTCTGTCTACAATAATTTGTGCATCTTGGGCACTTGCATTACCGTAGTTAAGTGTAATTGTTTGGTCTTGGACAAGTAAGTCTTCTACTTCTCTGTAATTTAAATTACCGCTTACTTCTATATTACCTGTAACATCAATGTTACCTGTAAATGTGTGAGTATCAGTTGCGTTAGTTCCTGCTGTGATAACACCCACAGTTGTTAAGTTACCTTGGTTGTTAACACTTAACTTTTCTACACCTGTTCTCTCTATAATAAATTCATTTGTATCTGGTGAAGAGCCTGTTGCTCTAAGATCAATATTGATGTTACCATCTTCTTTTATTTCAAACTGTGGTATATTGTTGTCATTGTTATATGTTACTTTAAAACTATCACCAGTTGTGTCATCACCGGCGTCAATAACAAAAGTATAACCTGCATCAGATGTAAATTTTAAGTCACTGCTGGTGCCTTGCTTAATAATATGGGCATTGTTATAACCACCGCCCCAACTATCTCTGGTAAACACAACTTGCCCACCATTGTCACTTTGTGAGCCATTTAGAATTATGTTTGCACTAACATCTAAACCATTTTCTTGTATGAATGCCTGCACATCTGCGTTTGTTAAACCTGCAGTGCTTAGGTCTGGTGGTGTAAATGTAAATAAACCTGTGCTACTGTTGTATGCTAATGAACCACCGCCACTTGCACTTGCATTTGTTGTGCTTAATGCACCTCTGCTTCTTGCATCTGTGTAATATAAATTAGTTGAACCTTCTGCTAAGTCATCTGTGGTAGCGGCATCTGGGGAACTGATACTTGCTTGGTAAACACTGTCTGCTAGTGTTACAACTAACACTGATCTACTAGCACCTACAGGGCCTAAGTCTGTGACTCCACCCATAAAGTTCCATGCACCAAATCCACTCGTAGTGTCAATTGTGCGTCCACCAAATACATCTTGTTCAAATATTATTGTTGCTGTTGCACCTTCATCCATGTTAGAAAGTGTTATGCCTGTGATATCACCGTTTATTGCTACAAGGTGAAGTGAGCCCAAACTCATATCTAATGTGAGAGCACCTGATGTTGCGGCACCATTGTCTACTATTGTTTCTTTGAATTCTTTGAGTGTGACATTGCCTGGTGCAATAGTGGCATCTGTAATTGCACTAACTGCTCTAGCATTTGTGAACCATAAATTAGCACTACCTTCTGCTAAATCGTCTGTGGTTCCTGCACCATTTAAATATAAGTTTGTGGTGCCTTCTGAAAGATCATCTGTGTCTTTCTGTGAAAAATTAAAATCAAATCTAGCGTTAGTGAAATATAGATTGCTTACACCTTCACTTACTAAATCAGTGTTTAAGTTTTGATCTATGATGCCTGTTGCATCGTCGTATGTTATACCGTTAGAAGTATTAGCACTTAATTGACTTCTAATATCACTTGAACTAACACCAACATAACTAATGATACCATCTGAAGTATCAATGTTGCTGTCATAACTGATATTACCAAAGCCACTAACATTAGCAACTTCAATAGCCGCTCTAATTGCTTGGTTAGATACAATTGCACTTGCAGCAACTTCTACTACCGTGTTTACTGGGTTTACTGTGATTGCTGATGCTGTGGATGTTACATTTACAAGAAACTGTCCACTGTCATCACTTACTGAGATATTGCTCAGTGTGGAAGAAACATTTATATCATTAGCAATCGATGACACACTTACATTAGCCATGATCGCTCCTTAAGTTATTGCTGTGAAAGTTACTGTATTGTTTATACTTGTTGGGTCGCCTATTGTGATACCTGGTTCCCATCTTTCTATGATTGCCCAGCGATGTAAGTCTTGGTCACCGTTTGGTAAAACCCATTGAAAACTTACTACGGTCATTACAACATCTTCTCTGGCGTTTGGATATTGCCATCCTGTGTATCTATTGTCTGGTATTGTAAAAGCAACTGTGGTAGCACCTTTAACAATGTTAGCACCTGGAACGGCTGCGTAATTATCGAAATAACCCTTGACTTTGGTGTTGGTAAAATTTGGTTTGCCTGTTGATCTATCATATGATACTTCATCTAACAGTAAACTTTCGAAATCTGCAGTGAATGAATAACTTGTTAAACTGGTGTCGAAGTCATATGTGAATGTTTTTTTGGTGCCTTTGAACATTTCTTCTACGATTACATTATCTGCACCACCGATGTAATCTTTAAATTCTAATACTCTACCGCCTGCCATTGTCAACTCCTTAAGGGTTTTGCACTATTACTGAGGTATTAGTGCCATTGTTTTAATAGTTATATTTATGCAATTATTGAAATTATGTTGTGTTTGCTGTAATGAATTCGCCATCTGGTCCACGAGATGGATACCAAAGCACTGATTGAGCACCATTAATTGGGAAAGCCACTGGAACTTCTGGTGGGGTTGGATAAAATAAAGTTGCATCATCACCACCTGGTGTTATAGTTTGTTGTAAAAATGATGTATCTCTATACTGTAAACTACTGCTTGATGGACTTCCATTGTAATATCCAGTGGTTATGTTTTGACTGCCATACTGGTAATGAAACCACATTGGTTGATCTGCAGGTGGACTAACATAGTAAATATCTGTATTCTTTCTGTTTCCTGCTCTAAGCACAGCACCTATGGGTAAATTTTTGCTTGTGCTAGGTATAGATGGTTCATTGAATGTGCCATCAGCAACTGAATATTTTGCACTTCCTGCTGTTCCGCCTGTGCTGGTTGTGCCTTCATAATTAATTACTCTTATGTGAGTAAAGTCTGTGCTATCCCATCCTTCGTCAACTGCAGATGGGAACCAATCAGTCCATTCATCTGCTGAAAGAGAATCAAGTTCAAGCACACTGTTAATGAGTGTGCCACCTGATTGGTTAGTTATTTGTAATAAATCTTGTGTATCTTTTTTCAGTGTAACTCCACTATCACTACCTACAAGTGGTCCTGAACTGTCTTGCTGATATACATTGGTAGTTATTGTAGTGGGTGAATTAAATGCTATAGTGTTTGCAGTGTTTGTTAACTGGTGCAAATTAATTGATGAATTAATACTAGCATTTCCGTTAGCATCTACAGTAACATTTGCTGACAGTTTATAATTGTCTATAGGTAAAGGAAACGCTCCAGGCTTAGGGACTTGGTCAAAAGAGTAACCAAATAGTTCAGGATATATTTGTTGGTTAAATGTAAGCAATACATATAATTCGGCACCTTCTGCATAAGTTGTGCTTATATCATATCTAAAACTTCTGTGATCAGGCACAGTTGAGGTTATACTAAATGCAGTTGTTGGTGTGCCATCACCACGCAATCTGTTTGCATTTGATCCTGAGAATAATTTACCTGCTCCAATTGGCATACTTATGTCCTATAGAATTTGTTTTGGCTTTTTATTGTGTATGACATATTGTTGAATGTGCCGCCAGTTGCACCATTACAACCTATAAACCATACATCCATATATGATGCATACCATTCTTTTGAATCAAGTCCATAATAATCTGCTTTGCCTGAGAAAGGAATAGTGTGCGAATGAGGTTTATTCAATATTTCTACTGCTTCACCACTGGTAATTGGTGTATACTGTATACCACCACCATTTATTTGGAATGATTTTGTAGTAGTATTTGAAGTGTTAACAAAAGTGATACTTGCATTCACACCAAATGTTACATGATCAGTGTTAGCCACTATGCTGGTCCAACTTGGAGTATAATTGTAAGTGAATTCAAAGTCTTCTGCTAAACTGATGTCAATGAGATCGTGTCTTAAGCCTGTTGTAATTTGTCCTATACCTGTTGGTCCAAGTGCAAATATTGTTTTGGTTTGTTCCATAAATGTGCCAGGACCATATGTGTTTACTAATGCATTACCCTCTGAAGTGTATACAGGATCAACAACTACTGTGATAACATTTGCTTGACTGCTTCTTGTTCTCACTGCTTCTTGCTTGTATGCACTAACACTAACTGAATATGTGCCAGTTGTTACTTTTTCTAACTTGAATGGTGTCCACACATTTGCATCTGCTTCATTTACATCATTGATATAAGTGCTAACTATTTCTGTGGTATTGTATGCTGGTGACTCACCTGAGCCATCACCGGTAAATGTAATCTTGCTGTAATCAAATTCAACATTGCTGTTTGTGAATGCTCTAACTGCCATCCAAGCATCAGTGGTTAAATTGTATTCAGGATAGTTAGCGGCAATGTTTGCTGTGGTAGCCAAACTTGCAATACTTACATTTGCTGTTTGCAATTGACCATTACCCAAATACACATTACCTACACCTGAATCAGGATTGTTTATAATCATGTAACCAGTAACTGTTTGTGGTATTTGCATATCTACTGCGGCATATCTGTCTACAAAAGTTAGTTCATCATCTTCTACTAAATTTTCTACTGTGCCTACACCTGTGGCAAAAGGTTTGTTTGCTGTGGCTTCATATATGATATCTTCATATGTGCTTGGCAAGTGTTCTAAGCAATTGAAGTTTAGTGTTGTTTCTGCATCTTGTGAGACTCGCTCTGCAATACGCATAACTTTGAATATTTTGTTTTCCCATCCTTTGGCTCTGTCTTGTATCTTAACAAAGTCGCCTATCTCTACTTCAAATGTGCTGTAGTCTGCTTCAAAGGTTGTCATGTTAGCAACACGACTGGCTTTTAAACTGTTGTTTGCCATTTGTGCGGCTCTAGGTCTATCATTTATTGTGTTAACCTGAAAGTTCATGCCACTTGGTAATTCATTTGCTAACTGTTCTGCTGTTGGTGTTTTAACAACTAACGCATCTGCTAAGTCTTGTTGTTGCACATTGGGGAATGTTACATCAGCATAGTTGTATAAACTGTATAAGTCTGTGCTGTTGTATTGTATACCACTAATTATGTTATCACCATTGAACACAAACGCATTTGCACCTTCTGCATTGGTAATTGGCTTGTTGATTAACACTTTGAACTTGGCATTTCTGATATCATAAGTGAAACTGCCTTGTCCTGCTTCACAGATGTTGTCAATGCCTTTCTTTAATTGGTTTTGAGTGTTGATAAATCCATTTATTTGCCAACGAGGTGCTGAATATATGTCATATGCACCATAAGTGCCATAAAATGTGCCGCCTAACACATCTGTGTCACCTGTGTCAACTGCATAATAGTATGTTTCATCACAAAATGCTTTCCATGTTGCAAAATTATCAGTGTCTAAGTTGCCATCTGCTAAAACAAATTCACCATAACCCAATCTACTCACATAATCTTCTAGTGCTATTGCTGGATTAGTCAATTGATTACTTATTGTTACTGCATTTGCTTGTTTTTCTGTGTAACCTCTGGTGCCTACTTTGAATCTAAATGTGCCAAAGTCTCTGATATCAGCAGCATCATACTTGTCTACTTCAACTACAACTGTGACTAGTCCACCACCAGTGTAACTGCTTGTTCTGTTTGGAACAACTTGAGTTATTGCTCGTCTATAACTACTACCTGGCGGATAGTATGGAAATATTTGATTGTCTGCATTTGCAATATGTTGCCATGCCCAAACATTGATAACATTTGCACTACTGATGTCTACATTTGTTGACGGGTCTGCTATGTCAGATAACACTTGCACTGTGGTAGCACTACCACCATATGGTTCAGCATTGCCCATTGTAAACACATTGGCTTGCATTTCACATGTTTGTCTGTTACGATATATTTCGTATATGCCCCATGGTGGACCTAAGTCTTCTGAATCATAATCATTTATAACTTGGTCAAAACCTGTTGGATCAGTAACACTTAATGCATAGGTAACAAACACTGTGTTGGCATTTGTTTTTTGTGCATCTACTACCACACCACCTGTTACAACATTACCGTATATGCGTGGCACTCTGTTTGTGGTTGAAGGATTGACCTGTGCTCTTTCTGGTTGGTTTGCACCTGTGCTTGTATAATCATCACCACCACTAATTGTTACTTCTCTGGTAACAGGCAACATACTGGTGCCTACATCAACAGGTGCTCCACTTGCTAATGCACTGCCTGCCAATCCTCTGGTTGACTCTTCTGAGCCTGCTAATATGCTTGAAAATAATTTATTTAAATCTGCCATTAGCCAAACTCCGGTATGCCGCTAAGTGTTACTACATTATCAAATGTAGTATCTGGTGTATAATATCTTTGCCTATCTGCGGCATTTGTTTTTTGTCCGCCTAGCATTCTACCTAAGCCTGTGTATAAACTTGTGGCAGTTAGTATAAGAGTGTTAGTGCTTTCGCCTTTGAGTAAGTCAGTGTTTTCTTCTATGTTGTAATTGCTTATAACACCTTCAAAACGACGATAGTATTCTTCTACATTTCTCAAACTGCTTGATGTAAAGAATGCTTTCCATATGGTTATGCTGGCACCTTTGAATGGTTGATTTTGTATGATATCAATAAAGTCTGTGGATGCTGGTATGCCTGATATCTCTATGCTAACAGTGCCTTCTGTGGTTTTGTAATCTTCTACAAATTCACTCATGTTTAAGAAGTCACCTAATGCAGTGTATTCATCTCCTACTACTGTGATTGCAGTGTATGCATCACTTAAAAAATAATTGGTATCGCCTATGTTGAAACGCAATAAACTAACTGTGGTAAAGTCTGAACTACTAACCTGTAACTTACCACCACTTGGTATAGCAGTAGTAATTGATGCGTCCATTGAGATAGTGCTGTTACCACTGTCTACACCAAACACTGTGCCCAGTATATTGTTGTCGTAGTATACAGTTTGTCCTACTTTGGTTGTGCCTACACTAACAACAGCAATGTCTGTGGAAAACTTAGCAATTGCACCGCTAGTTGTGAGAGTTTGGGCTGTCTGACTTGGGATTCCTACAGGCATTTTTAGTCCTCAATAACTTCCATAAGTTCAAACTCTGAATCAAACTCAAGGAATCTTGCTGGTTGTAATGAAAAGTTTGGTTTCTCTAACATTTTAACTTGCCATCTAACATCTGTGCCTGCAACTATGTTAGCATTTGCAATAGTGTAACCGTTTTGTGCTATAATACCTCTGCTGAGTGGCACTAATGCTATTGTGCCTGTGCCTACAACACCTACTTGCACATCTTCAGTGACTGTGTAAGGATATTTGTAACCATTTGAGAACTGTATGTAGTCACCTTGCTTGAACAAATAATCTGTGGGAGATGTTCCTGTTAATGATGCTGTGTCTAAGAACAGTATTGTGCCTGCAAAATCATCTACAGTTAATAAGTCTAAATTTGCTTGACTTAGATCACCTTGATATTCTGTGATCCAACTTAGTCCACTATTGGTTGCACCAATGTCTATGACTTCTGCAAACACTTTGTCTAATCTGTTGATTTGTTCTAGCAATGCTCTTGCTTCTTGATATTTTTGCATAGGTGCATACTTAACAGTAAACTTAAATGGTTGTGCTGTTGCAATAACATTTGTTCTCAGTCTACCTGATCTACTCACAGTGCTACCTGCCAATTTGTTTCTGGCTATGTTTATTGTTTCTGATCTGTCTATAATATTTTGTAAACTCATATCTGTATATCCTTATCTTGGCACTCGTCTAGCACCTGCTTGGCTAACATTGTAAATAAATTCTGGGTCTCTGGCAACTAACTGTTTGAAACTTTGTGCATCTGTTGCATTGATGTTGTATGTGACATTGGTAACACCACCGCCACCTTGTCCACCACCAGCAAAGTTAGGAATGATACTTCCTGATTGACTTGGCATAAACAGTTCTGGTCCATTCTCACCTACCACTGACATTTTGTTTCCTGGTATGTAACCACCATCAGCAAAGCCAAATAAACTTTTAACTAAGTCTTTACCTTTGTCTACAACTGCACCTACAACTGAGCCAACGATGCTTCCGCCACCACCGCCTCCGGATGATGAACCACCACCGCCACCGCCTCCTCCGCCTGAGGATACTCTGCCCATTGTGCCGCCACCACTTGATGCTGTGCTGTTACCAAACACTGCTTCATCTAAAAACTCTAAGAACTTTTGTGTAATTCTATCTGCTAAGAATCTAGCAATAACTGATTTCATGTTGTCTATGAGATCACTAAAACTTAATTTACCTGTCATTGCAAAGTCATACAGTGCATCACTCATGCCAGATGCAAAAGTGTTAAACACATCAGCACCTAACTTGGCATTGTTTGTTGCTTCATCACTGAACTCTGCAAAAGCCTCACGCCAACCAAATGCAAAACTTCTTTGATACTCTGCGTTTTGTCTAGCAACTTCTTCAATGGCTGCTCTTTCTATTTCGTGTGCGGCTCTTAGATCTTCTATCTTCTTGGCTACTTGATCTGCTTCTGCTGTAGCACTTTGTGCTCTTAAGTCTTGCTCTGCCGCCATAAGTTTGGCAATGTCATTGGCGGCCATTTTATTGAAATCATATAATTCTTCTGCAACTGCTCTTTCAACACCATATAAACCAGTGAGTGCTCTTATTTGCTCACCTTCCATTTCCAATTGTTGTCTATAACTGTCAGCGCCTGCTACTGCTTCTAGATAATATTCATTTGCAGCATCTAATGTTCTTTTTATTTCATCTTGTTTTTTCTTTTCTGCTTCAATTATTGCATCAGCGGCGGCCTGTGCGGCATCTTTCTCTTCTTCTCTTTTTCTTACCAGTGCTTCAATGGCATCTAATTGTTCTTTGCTGAGTTTTGCAAGTGTTACACCTGCTGCTTTAGCGGCTTTTTCTTGTTCTTCAAGTATTTTCTTGTCTAAAGCCCTTTCTTTTGATGTTTTTTCTAATTCAATACCACTATCTTTCAGGTTTTTGATGTAATCATCAATTGCTTTGTTGAGATCTTTGGTTGCATCTAGATTTTCATCAATATTATCAGTGGCTTTGTCTGTTTTTTTGTTTAGATCGTCTGTTGCATCTGCTTGATTTTGTATTTCAGTGCTTGTTCTTGCTGTTACAACACTTAATTCTGCTTCTGCTAGTGCTAATTTGTCTAATGTTGCAGTGAATGGTCTAACAGTTCCGCTACTAGCATCGTCCATGTCCTGCATTGTGTCATTGAATGCTTCTTGGAATGCTTCTGTGGCGTTAAATGGATCTTTTAGTGCGGCGGCAATACCTGCACCTACTGCAACTGCTGTTTTTCTAAAGTCACTGAATGCTTCTGTGACAGTAAATATAGCACCACCTAATCCATCTAACAAAGACATTGTTAATTGGACAACAGCAAGTCTAACTAATCTAATTGCTTCTCGCCCTGCAAACTTAACATCGTCCCAATGCATTATTATAAGTGCTACTGCGGCGGCTAGTGCCACAACAGCGGCTATAACAGGGTTGAAACTACTTGCTACTGTTGCGGCTACTACTGCTACTTTGTATGCACCCCAAGCGGCTATCAACACACCTAAGCCTGTTGCAAGTGGT
>Ga0208899_1001836_pt1 | contig 14642 bp, 14 predicted proteins | sample VirMetDEL_Nov_24_FD_184518 | JGI IMG/M metagenome (GOLD analysis project Ga0208899, IMG submission 184518) | Aqueous microbial communities from the Delaware River and Bay under freshwater to marine salinity gradient to study organic matter... | ecosystem: Environmental > Aquatic > Marine >... | reverse complement strand
GCATGTCCAGCACTTCAACTGGTGTACCTGCATTTTCAAGATACATCTGCAACCTACCATATGCAGAGTTCTTACCGGATGTATTATTCAGATCGTCTTCAGTAATCTTTAGGTAGCTGCCGTACAGACCAATAGATGCACTGTGCAGATCTAGCTCCAGTGTACCACCCTGATCTCGGTCTGCTCCTCCTGCACCCTCTTTGTGTCGAATTTTGGTAGTACCGGTAAGCCCGGAAGTTTCATCTTTTACTATAAAATCTTCTAGTATTTTTTTGTCGAAGATTGCATTAAGAGCTGTTACTGTTCCTGACTTTGTTCCTGAAAGATCTGTACCTGAACCATCTACAAATCGTGTGTAATGTCCCTCATTTACTATAATCTCTGTACCAAATTTTACTGTAACACCATTAGTCGAACTGCCTGCAGTCGCTGTCAATTGCCCACCTGCAGGATAGATCTTGTCAAACTCCCCTGACTTTATAGATACCTGCCCACTAGTTGCTATAACAGTAATATCCATATCAATAGGTTATTTGAAATACAAGAGCGGCTTGCCCTGCTATAGTAATCGTAGTAGTGCCATTTTGGCTTTTGAAGTAAGGCTTAACTCTTATTGCTGTAAATGGCAAAGTATTATCTGGGTATATTGCACTTGAGTTGGTGCTGTCGTCTTCAGTTGCAGGTATTATAAATCCGTATTGCGGATATCCATTAGTAACTAGATTAGCTTGTATGTAGTTATTCTCTTCAGCTACCAGACCACTGCCGGAACCAGCTCCCAAGCTGAATCCTCCATTAGGAGTAAAACCATGAGCGTAAAGGGGTAGGCCAAGATTGTATGAGGCGTTCGCAGCGAATGTATTCCGATAATGCATGATGTCCATTTGTGCAGTCTCACTCTCGTCATCTACTAAAACACTACCGTTTGCATCTAAGAATGTAATCTCATAACCAAATGTGATAGTGTCCGCATCCGGCCCTTCATTGTCATATATTAAAGCTCCGCCAACGCTTAATGCTGATACAGCAAGCGCATGAGCTGTATTACCTGCGCTGCCAAATAACGTAGCTATTTCGTATCCACTGTTGTCCCCAAACTGAAAGTAGTCTGTGCCCCCTGTGCCGGTGTCGTTTACTGATACTGTAGCACTGCCGGCCTGTACTGAGTAGTAAGTAATAGGTGATCCGCCGACTACATTATCATAAAAGGGTAAGTACCACTTGGTGTTTGGTGTGTAGCCTTCTGTTTCTTTTAAATCAATGTATGTCTCACCTGCACTAGAATTATATGAAACAAGACTTTCTTGAGCACCTAACGGTGGAAAGAAATAAGTAAGTTTCGGAGTCTGCGGGAACGGGCTCGTAGCAGCAGAGTTTTCAAAAACACTTAGAAAGTAAATTAAATCAGATGTGTCGACAAAACCATTGCCATTGAAATCTCCTGGAATTCCGGTGCCTCCAGTATACACAGTTAAACCAGAAGCAAGACCCGCGTCAATGTTTTGATTCATTATTTGATAGACCATACCCGCAGCAATGTCATTGAACCTGACTTTAAATTGCTGATCTTGATTTTGATAGGTTGTGTGGGCTACAAAATATGCACTCTGTTCAGTATCTAAATCGAATGCTCCAGCTGCATTTCCAAACAGTAGCATTTCTGCTACAGCTTCGTATTCATATGTATCAGTGGTCAGGTCAGGGTCAGGCAGATTGGGTATATTCAGCACCGGTACCCAATTGCTGGCTGTTGTCCATCCACCTCCTTTGTAGACCTCTACTGCGCCATTCGACGTGTTGACGGCTATATATCCTGTACACTGTTTATTTGAGGGCAACGCACCTCTTTCTCCAGCGCTGTTCCCGAAAGAACTGAATATACCAAACCCTTTAATCCCAGAGCTACCTGAGTTAGATGCATCAATGACAGGGTAGTCAGAGTTTGCGTTCTCTATTACATCAGCTAGTTTTATTGCCATCGCTCTTCAGGGTTAGATAGTCCATAGCTGCCATCAGAATGTTCGGTGCAATAGACAACTGTCCGTCGTCGATGAGCTCAACTTTCTTGAGTCTAATCTTTTGATCTTCATCAAGAAGTTCTTTAACCTGTGACTCGAACAAAGCAGCAGCTTCATCACTTACCTCAGGTTCTCCTTTGCTGTCAAGTGTAGCTTTCTCCTTAAGCTGCTCTATGTAGGACTTTCTGTGTTCTTCGAAAGACTCTACAAGAGGCTGCAGCTTAGAAAGATTTTGAGCAATATTCCAACTCGTCTTCAGAGGCAGTGTGTTCTGACTGATGTGTTGAAATGCTTTGTACACGTTGATACATTCTTTTAGTAACATAATGTTTGGGTTTGGTTTGCAAGATACATTAACCTATGATTACTACATCCACATTAGTGCCTACAGTACCAGAGCCAAAGTAAACAGTAGTCTGTTGGTCTGAATTGCACACGTACTTTACAATCACCAGTTCTTCTGACGAAGCAACGCGAGCCTGAACAATAACATCCCTAGTGTTTAGGTTATGAGTAAGAACATTAGTCGATGCTGCTGTAACTGTTGCAGTAAACTTCTCTGCAATTTTGTTTTGCGTAGAAGCTGCGTGATCCTTGTTGTGTACAGTCCAGTAATCTGCAGAGATATCATAGGTCAGAGTAGGAGATACAGAACCATCATGACCCTGCTTGTAAGCTTCAATACCTACGTCACTAGCTGCAGCTGTGCCATCAATAGTACCAGCATCTGCATCAGTAATACCAAGAGTAATGAGAGCGTCTTTGATATAGACATTCTCTTCCTGTATGTTTACATATGTCGCTGCTCCAGTAACAGTCAAGTTACCTGCAATCGTAACATCATCGTTGAAGGTCTTATTACCAGCAATTGTTTGAGCTTGTGCGGTGATAATACCAGCAAGAGTTGCACTAGCATTTTGCAGAGTTACATTGTTACCAGTACTAGAGACAACTGTAAGAGAGCCAGCAGCAGTGGTCTGACTCAAGTCAGTGCTACCAGTATTACTTGAGTTAGTGTCTACCTGAGTTTCAAGCGCTTGAAGTGCAGCTTTGATAGTTGAGTTGTCTGCAATAGTGCTACCAGTAAATGTCCCTAAGTGATCAGATACGGCAGGGACACCAGTCAAAGTAATGAGGTGGTCTATATCAAGAGATTCTTTTGTAACTGTAGCAGTCCCTAGAGCAGTGACGTGACCGTACGTATCCATGGTGACGTCCTGAATAAACGTAAGTCCGCTTTCGTCTACATCAGTTGCCCCAGTAATACCATCGTGAGCATCAGCATTAGTTATACCTGCTATTACGTAGCTTTTGATTCTAGAAGCTTCAGTCTTTCTGTTAGTGCCATTAGCTCCGTCGTCTACTATGAACAAGTCAGTATCGACAATAGCAGTACCAATGTCAGTCATACCGTCAATGTCTAACTGAAGATCACTAACTGCAGATGCTCCAGTATAGGAGCTGACCAAGATACCTCCATTGGCTGCAGCTGTCAAAGCTCCAAGAGTACCACCAAGAGCGACACCGCTTATGGTATTAGACGCCAGCTTACTAGTTGCTATAGCTGCACCACTAGCGATATCATCATCAACTATAACTCCAGTAGCAATGGCTGCTACACCTGCAGAAGTGAGAGTAATATCCCCACTAACAGCAACATTATCGAAACTGTTAGTACCGTCATATACAAGGATATGGCCTCCTTCAGGAGTTGCTATATCTGTATCAGTGAGACCAGATAAAGCTGTCCCTGTAGCTGCTTCAACGGCTGTTTCAAGTTCCTGAAGAGCTGCCCTTATTGTGATATTATCAGTAAGTGTACTCCCTGTAAACGTCCCAAGATTATCAGAGGTATCAGCGGCTGCCCCAACCAGGGTGAACAGGTGATCTAAGTCAAGATCTGCCTTTGTTATTGTATTAGTACCTATACCAGTAACGTGACCGTTGCTATCTATGGTTAGGTCTTGAATATAAGTTAGACCACTATTGCCTGAGCTACTAGCTGCACTGATTCCACTGTGGGCATCAGTAACAACTGAACTTGAGGCTTGTCCCCCAATAGCAGAAAGCAGAGTAATCCAGCCCGAGCCTGCCTGCTCAGGTGCAATATCAGAATTACTTTTATCGTTTAGGATATAGTAATTCGACTGATCAGTAACGTATACAACAGTACCTTTCTCTTTAATAAGATCTTGTTTGTTACCGTTTGATTGCAATGGTGCATCTGGATCAAATTCCCCTGCAAGTCCACTTGATGTTGCACGCACACTCAAAAATCCACCCCGGATAGTATCAGAGTCTACTGATGGAGCAAACGTATTAGTGTGCGATAGTATTGACGCTATCTTAGGCATGTCTTATCGTATTGAGTAGTTTTTAGATCCGTCAAATGCTGACGGGCTAACGCTTCTGTAAACCAGGTAGTCTTCAGATAATCCTGCTACGTTCTGTACAGATATAGGGGATGTTGTAAAAGCCTCACTAAATGCAGTGTTTGAGCTCGCTTCAGAGCAAGCTACATCTGAGTCAAGTGTACTTGAAGCTCCAACAGCTTGGAATTGTGTAAGCAGTTGACTGCTGTCTGGATAGCAGATGTACAAGAACTGGTTAGAAGGAGCGTTTAGAGCTATAGTAGCAGATCCATCACCTGTGAAAAGGTGAACATTGTTAAGGCTAGCTGCAATTTTTCTAGTGCTGAGTCCTTCTATAATGGCCTCAGTCAAAGCTGCATTTGCAGTTCCTGTTACAACACCCGCAGCTTGAGCAGACGCTGTAGGATCATTGTCAGTAGCACTAAATCCAAGGTAACCCAAGTGCATGTACGTCACTGTTGGGCTATCAAGATTTGTTGTTCCTGTACCATCTGTTACTTTAATCCTCCACTTTACTGTTTCTCTCACAGAAGCACTCTGAGCGTCGTCTAGGGTTATGGTTCCCCCACTAGCACTCATTGTTCCAGAGATAGTAACGCCTCCAGCGCCACTACTCAGTGCAGCACTTTCGACATTGTCTACAATCCTGTGGACTGTATAGCCGGTTATATCTACAAGTGGGCTTTGTCTAGAAACACTAAATACACACACCCAGTCATTGTCTCCTACAACGGTATTTACATTCCCAGTCTGCCCGCTAGTGTTTACAAAGGTTACACTGCTATTTGAACTATTTACAAATCCTGTAGGTGCAGTAAAACTACTTTGTCTAGTTATAGTCTCTGTGCTGCTAGGAGCAATGTAGTTATCAATATCAATTAGATTTTCTACAGTATCCCTTCCAAATTGACCAGAAGCTGTTACCTCTGTACCCCCACTATCATTACAGAACACATCTATCTGATAATCTACATTGTCATCAGCATCTGCGTTTGCAGCAAGTGTATTTGTATCTGAATAACTAAACGATACAGCTGTTGGGCTGCCTGCAGTGTTTAGACTTGCGAACTCTGAAGCGTACTCATTGCTATTAGATGTAGCTGTTATAGTTTCAACTAGGACATAACTACCGGTATTGTTTCTTTTCTTGATGTCTATGCTGCTGATAGCAAAGTTACTCCCACTAACACTGTTCTGGTTGTTATTGGTTACATCAAACGTGAGTGTGTATGCTTGGTTTGATCTTATGGATGTGCTGTAGTCGTAAGAGTCTGCAGAGGATGTTATATCTACAGACGGGGCAACAAAACCAGTAACTGCATCTCTAATGATTTCTATTGCATTTTTTGCAGTTCCACTTATTACGATTTGATCACCGTTCTCAAATCTCCCAAAGCTAAGCCCAGAGTCAAGTTGTACATCAATAGTCGATGTAAGTTTTGGGACAGGTTCAAACGTGGTCCAATTTGAGTCTGCTGAAGTAGCAAAGTTTGTACCGCTGCCGTCACCTCCACCCCAAACATACAGGTTACCGGTATCTTCAGCCACAACGATAGTACCGGTCTTTCTTTTTGAGTTGTCTATATTTCCTAGGTTACCGTCTGTAAAAGACTCTACATAGCACAATCCTGCTATTCTATTTCCGGTAGCGTCTATAATAGGATAGTCTGGGTTTTGGTTCTCCAGAGTATCTCCAAATTTAATTGCCATGTCTTATGGTTTTGAGATTGTTAAGTTGAGCGTGACGTCAGAGTCAAATGCTCCTGTCTGCTTGCTCTTGTATATTTTATATGATCTTGTTGCAGCTCCAATAGTATAACTAAATGTCCCACTTAACTCAGTAAAGCTGTCAGTGTAGTCAGCAACACCTCTTCCTGACACACTAGCGGCAATTTCATCGATGTTAAATATAGACGAAATAATTAAGTAAGTAAAGTTATTAGTATCTACAGAGTCAGTTGTGCAGTTAAAGCTGTAGGTTTGTTCGTCTATGTTCTGTATAGCTAACGATCTGTCTATTACAGCATCGCCGTCCAGCAGATCAGCAACGTCAGATACAGTTGCCTGAGAGCTAGCAATAGCATAGAAGTGGTCTCTAAACTCTACTTTAGCAGCTTTAGTTATTGTAACAGTACTCCCAGTACCATCAGTCAAATAGCTAACTACAAAGTCTACTGTCCTAGCTGCCCCATGAGATGTGAGTGTTGGAGGCTGGTAGTTAAGCCCAGACACTGAAGTAGTATTGCTAGTAAAGGAAAAGCTGCTGTTGTTTAAAATAGTGATATTAGGAACTGCACTTTTATCTGTAATTGTAAGACCATCTTCGAAGTTAGCGAAGTTAGTTGTTGTTATAGTGTAGGCAGTTATTGTCGGGGATATACCTGTACCAAATACTATTGTGTTTCCTTCTATTCTGTTTTCTGTAGAGCTGGATGCAACTACAGATATCACTGATGGCTCTAAGAATGGTCCGATGATATCTCGTATGATGGACTCTAGTGTTGTACCTGCAGCATACGTAGTTGTATCTGCTATTGCATCTCCAATAGTATTAGTAACAGCAAGTGCAGACTCAAGCTCTGCCGCTCCGGTGCCATCAGCTTCTGCCCATACATACGAGCCATCTACATATTTAAGGTATCTAGTGCTTACTGGGGTAGGGATGTCGTCTAGGTCTTCCAGATCGTGCGGGCTCGTAAGAAAGAACGCGTTCAAATTATCTACAGTCTCAGTTAGGGTAGATCCCCATGCTGTTCCTGAGCTAGTTAATATCTCATCATAAGCTAATCCGATAAAGACTTTACGGTCTCTAGACACTTCTATAAGATTGACAGCTCCTCCCTCAGCTACAGCACTTAGTCCTCTAGGCACAAAGTCTCTGACCCCCTGCACAGTGTCTAAATCAGAGGAGTCTACGGTAAGCACTACGTGCATACCTCCACGCACTTGTACTTTGTACCTAGCTGCCATTACTCAATCTTTAAAGTTCCAGCACTAACACGTAGGCCAGTCAGCTCTGGGTTAGTAGACTGTACGGGGAATCTGAGGAACACAGTTGCAGACTGTATGCTTCCTACCAATGAGATCTCATCACCTTGTACTTGAGTAGTGGTAGCTGTCAAGTCATACGTAGTAGTGCCCACAATAGTTTCCTGTGCAGTGTCATTATTGATCATCACAACCTCGACCTCTAGGTCACCTGCGCCGCCGCTGTTAAACTCTAAGGTATACGCGTAGGTCAAGGTCATTGAAGATGCCAGTCCTGTGACAAGCCATTCGGTTGCACCGTAGGTAATCACTGACGTTCCGAGTATGAAGTTGTACTCATCAGACACAGGGTTAGCAAGTCTAGTTGCAGTAGTCAGACCTGCAGCTATACTAACGGTGCTGATGTTGCTCGTAGTCCAGTAGACACTAGTAGTTCTACGCGTAAGATTTGTAGCAGCAGTCTTAGTCGGTACTCTGTTAGAGATGGGCATATTGTCCACCATGTACTTATAACGATCTCTGCTTAAGGACTCTCTTTGGTTGAGTCCTGCAAATCCTTCTGCGTGTCTGTTGATGTTCGGGATGAGTCTAACCCACTGATCCATGAATGACTCGTACCCATCGATGTCTGGGTAGTTAGCTGCATTACGAGCTTGTGTGCAGTACTTCATCCACTGCATTTCTGCAAACTCATATGTTATCCCGTTCTGAGACGGAGTCATATTCCCGAGCAGCATCTTTTTATAGACATACCAGAACATAGCTTCTTTGAAGCTGATGTCATCCGGGACTAATGGGTAGCACTCATCATCTAATGGGAACGCCATGTAACTCAGACAAACCTTACCGGTTGAGAATGACGTCTTTATCTTATCCGCCTCGATGTAGTAGCATCTGAACGGAAGGTTGTTATCGTTGATGCAGTCAGGGCAGTCAGCAGTCTTGGGGAAGTTGGTACGGCACTTAGTCAGTATGGTCATGTTGTCGTTAGCCCCAAGCTGATTCTCCAGAACCTGCAGCCTGGAGTTAATTTCATTAAGGGTGTAATTAGATGTTCTAGTACCATTAACTATATCATCTATGAGCTCCAACAGCGTGTCCATCTGCTGTGAGATAATTACACCTTCCTCAGTTTCATTTAGTGCTACTTGGTTTATGTAGAAGAGATCGTTAGGAAGTGCTGCTTTGTAGTCGTTAGTCGTTATGACACACGTCTTCAACTCCAGTTGTGGGGCAGAACCAACATGCTCCAATGCCTCACCGATCCACTCAATGGCATCATCGACCCAGTTATCCGTATTAGGGTTGATGTCCCTAAATATCTTACGGATAATGACCTTGCTAGATATAGTCTTATATATTGCCATGTTTCTTGAATCTTAGATAGGCTAGTTCGTCTTCCTTCAGCAGCTTAGTCAACTTCTCTTTGTTCCCCTTTATTCCTCGGGTTGGGGTAAACCGATATGCAGTTTTATTTGGGATCTTGCATCTATGCTTCTCCCAATGGTATTTGCAGTACCAGGGGTCGGTGTAGTAGATAAACCACTTCTCACCAGATGGGTTATCTTCCGAGAATAAAGTCTTACCCTCAGCTAATAACTCATGCTTGTATTTGTTACTCTCCCACCAATCTATAGTAGGCTTGGACGGGTTCCGTTCAATCCTACGTATAGAAAGGTTAGAGAGATTGTTTTTCATGTTGAATACATCACCCTCTAGAATATGGTCTATGATTTCTATGTTGAATCTTTCGCAGATATCCTTAAACAATTTCTTGCTTATCGGATCTTCTACAGATTTACTATAGCTCTCATATATATTCTTGAAGGTGTGCATTCTTATCTGCTCTGAATCTTTTTCAGCTTTTCTTGAAGACGGTCTACTCTTTTGCCTTGTCTTTTGGCTGCTTTCTGACCTCTATTCTGTTTGCGTGCGTCTTTGATCTGATCCTTGAGATTTCCACGTGTTTCTTTACCCGTCTTTTTTGCGGCTCGTCTGTCTGGTAAAGTACCAGATGTCTTAGATGCGGGTGCACTTGGAGCAGCAGGTTTAGAAACTTGCAGCTTTTTCTCTGGCATTGTATTTTCTATCTCCTTTGTCTTCAGTTTTGGAGTTGTAGACGCTACATTAGACGCAGGATCAGCTTTTTTCATAGCGGCTCTATGCTGCTCGTAGGTTTCGTTTTTAAGTCGAGTCCCGTAAGTTTTACCGTTCCACTTGAATGTGAACTTGCCTGCTTTGCGTGCATTACCAAATGCTTTACTAAATGAAGTTCCGCCTGAAGATGCTGAGCTACTTGCTGAAGATGATGAGCTAGATGATGAGCCAGATTGTGGGCTCTGGCGCGCCGCCGGTCCAACGGTCCTACTAGGGTTTGCGCCTTGACGAGTGTTTTGCTTTTCCTCTCTACTAGGGCCTCTGCGCTCAGCAGCTTCTCTTTGTTTCCTTTGAGCTTGGGTTTCTCCTGTAGTTCCCATATTAGCAGGACGACCCACTCCTTTTATGCCGCTAGTACTACTGCTATCTTTTTTCGTAGCAGATTTAGGTTTAGTTTTAGTTTTACCAACTGGGTTATTGTATACGGAATTAGGATCAGCGAACTTTTTTCTAGCTTCTAAAGTTCTATTTCTCTCCCTATCCACTCCTTTCCGGTATCTTTCAGCTATATTTCCTGGAAGATCTGCTAGAGCTTGACCAGCCCTTGATAGCCTAGCCATCAATCCGTTGTCCTCTTTTTTCTCTCCAGAGGCTTGGTACTGCCCTTTCTTGTTATACAGCTTTGTGCCGCCTGCTTGCATCATGCCCTTCGACTTCCCCGGAGGTGGTGGTACAGGCTTTCCTTTCATATCACGAATGGTCTTACCAAAAGATATTTCTTTACTAGGCTCTATCATATCAGAAGGAACTCTAGGCCGAACTGATTTAGACATCATCTTTTTTGGAGTACTCGTAGTATCTCCACCGGGGGTTCCAGCCTGCATTTTCCGCCGTCTGGTGTTGGATTTGTTATATCCCATTATTTCTAATATTAATTGTCAATTTGTTTTCTGGCCAGCAGAAGTTTAATTTCAGCAATGTCTGCAGCCAGTTGTTTCAGCATTACTGTGATCTCATCATTTCTGAGTTCAAGAGTTTTAACTCTGCTCTTTAATGCCGCATAGTCATTCTGATGCTTGATCCAAACACCAACCAAAGATCCTGCGACCATTAAAAATTCTATATGTGATATTGTGTCTATCCCCATTATTTCCAGTTACTGCACGACCCACATTTCCAAACACGTAAAGACTTGTTAATTCTAGACTGAGGATCACGAGCTGTCTCGCTTGATGTTTCCTTTGCCTTCATTCCACACATACGCTTACAGAAAGAAGTTCTACGAGACCCACCCTCAGGTTGAGGTGCTTTGATGTCTTTTCCTTGAGCTCTAAGAGAAGCTCTTCCCTTTGCGTTTAATCCCCCTCTTGGATTTTGCCCTTCTTTACGTGTCCAAGCTCCCATTTTATTGTGTATCTTGTTGTCTATCGTTTTCGTCGTCTACTAAAGTACTAACTAATAACCTAAGTTCACCATTAGCTAGACCAGAACTTATAGCACTAATCATGTCTGCTGGTATAGGGAATGGAGAGTCTGCATCATAGCAGCTGCCCTCACAGCTCTTAAGTCCTGCTAACTCTTCAGGATCTTCGAACACCCCGCGTACATTTATTTTCTCCATACCATTAGGATTGTAGATGTACATGTAATCTTCTATCATATACGCTTTTGGTTTATTAGCTGTATACTTATCATGAGGTAACCATTGCACCTCATAAGCTTCTACTAGTGGAATACGACCTAATCCAGTAACATCACCTACGTGTGTTATTGCATCTCTAAAGTTGAAGCGTACTGTTCTTGGTATCTCTACATCTGTTCTATACACGGGGCAGTCTACAGTAAACTCACAAGGACATTTGCTTGCATCTACCTTAATTAAATCTATGCACCCTAAATCTTGCTCTAAGTGTCTAGTAACAAGTCCATTACGCATAAAGTCCCTACGAATAAACATCGCACGGTAATGCTTAATGTTGAACTTAATCTGTCCTAGAGATAGATTCTCATCATTGTGAGATCTACCAGCTCGCAGAAGATTTAGCAGGTTATATGCTATCTCATTCAGTGTCATCTAACTTACGCTTTACTACCATGAGTTCAGAACACTTCTCGTACTCCTCACCCTCCTCAAAGTATGCTATTACATCATCTATTATTAGTTCTACTGTGTTTGGTTCTTTAGGGTCAAATGGTAAGAATACAATCTTCCCTGACTCCGTCTCCTCAAGTAAAAACTCTTCTACCTGCACCTTCCCAGTTAGGATCTTATACGCATTTTCATAAGCTTCTCCGAGGATTTCGATCTCCTCTTCGATGTTCATGTCATCGTCATTCTCTTCGTCAAATGGAAAGTCTTCAAGCATTGTATTGATTATATCCTTCCATTCCCCTCTCTTTACTCCATATATATGCCTGGCCTGTTCTCTTCGCTTCGTACCCCATCTGTCTGTGCCAAGCATCGTTAGGACAAATAGAAGGAACGAAACGGACTTTGATTCCTCTATATTCATTGACTTGTTCTTTGTGAAAGTGTCCGCAGTGCGCCTCTCTATGAGTAGTAGCTGCAAACATTTCGGGTTGTTCTGTTGCCATGATTAAAGGAATGTTCTGAGCTTTCTCTTTATCCCCGTGTGTGAACATTAGCATGTTCGTGCCGTACTGGTAATACTTTCTAGGATTGTCGCTATTGTCTACGGTTACAGACTCGTCATCTTTATACCAACCATCAATGACATCACCGATATAGTATATTCGTTCATAGTCATGGTTACCGGATACCACTATTACGTCTACTGGTGCTATCCTTTTCAGATAGTCTATAGCACGGACCATGAGCTTCCAGTATCCTCTGAAGCTCTTCTTCCAGTCCATGTAGTCCTGTTGTGGTGTCCCCTTTGTAGTAGTCATCCGCAACCCCTCTGAGTTAAGGCCGTCATTACCTATTGGTAGAATGAACCGCTCTATCTCTAAACCTGATGCTTTAGCTACTAAGTTTTCTACTGCTTTTATGTAAGCCTTTTCTTGAGTATCATATGGATTATCTACGTCTAAGAGCTTACCATAATGGATATCAGGAAGAGATATCTCATATGCAATAGGGTCTAGTGTCGCCTTGTATTGAATGTCAGAGTGTACAGGTGCATAGTCTCTAGCAAACTCTTTTATTTCTTTACGGAGATCTTGCAGTTCCTCTGCTGTATCAGATGTTACTACTGAATATCTAAGGTCACCCTTGGCTGTTTGCCAAAACTTGACACTAGATACAGACGCTTCACTAATACCATGGGTATTTAGAAACTGCCTAAGACTAGAACTCTTTGCCGCATCTTCTCTGTCAAGCTCGTTAGTTGAGACATTCTCATTCTTTACCTCTTGACGAACTGTAGACAATACTTCTGTACATACCTGAATGGGACAATCTAATCTATGCGCTAAAGCCCAGGGACCTTTTTTAAGGTACCCGGGCTTCTGCAGCAAAAATTCTCTTATCTCCTTCTTCGATATCATACTACTATTGGTAATAGAGGCACAACCTCTTCAGGAGTCACCTCCTCGGGAAGTTGTCCCTCTTTTATAGTTTGTAGATTTATCTCTACCAACTCCTCCATCATTACTTCCAGCTGCTTGAGCTGATCTTTTCTAAGCTGGATAAGTTCTGCGTTCTCCTCTTCCAGCTTCTTCATCTCCTCGTCGTTCTCTTCTTCAGCGAGTCTGTGTGCACGCTGTGATAGCTCGACAAATTCTGGTGAAGGCTGTGCTACGTCTTCGTACTTTCTAAGAACTTGTTCTAGTTCTTTTACATTACGAGCGACTATGATTGAGAATCTTGCACCCTTGTGCTTTTTAACTCCTTCAAGTCCCTTGTAGAGCTCTATGGCGTCAGCCACTTTCATTTTGATCTGATTAAACATTGTGTTTGGGTTGGTTTATGATGATGGATTAATTACTACAAAATGTACTTTTCTTATCTGGGCAGTAGCATCTTGGTTTCCTGTATGTGTGACGTTTATATCTACCGATCCACTACGAACGACTCCAATACCTACGTGCACCCCATTGTCTAGAGCTGCGCTGCTTTGACTTTCTAAGGTAACTAAAACTACAGATGACGTAGTAACGTTTGAGTTATTCAGTGTAAATGTACTATTGGTATTAGCAGTAATAGCAGAAGTTACAAGTGTAATTACACCACATTGTGTATTTAAGGTAACTGCTGTACTTAGTGATCCTGCTTGTGTGACAGTCCCACTGGTAAGATCTACCACACCTTCTACATTTATATTGTTTGTTGTTACATTTCCTAATGTAACAGAGTCTCCAGATTCTATATAGTTTCCTGGGACAAAGGATATCGTCATTGTGTTGTTGACAGTATCTTGTGCAAGAGCTATATTAGTTCCAGCTGTAAGCGTATACACTGAGATGTTTCCGTTAGCCTGTCCTCCTAAGTATGTATAGTCTTGGTTAAGCTGTATCGCAGTAACGGGGCTGGTCCCATTACCTATCATTACTCCTTTATTCAATATTGAAGCTGCTCCTGTGCCACCATTAGCTACTGGAAGAATGCCTGTCACGTCTGAGGTCAGATCGATTGGACCTGTTAGGAATAATGAGGTAGTGTTATCTGCGAGACTAAGATCAAAGGAAGAGATGTTGGCTAATGCGTTAATGCTGATGTCTCCAGGTGTTACTGTAAGAGTTACATCATTTGTGTTCTCTGTAACAGTAATTCCAGTACCCCCTATAAGTCCTCTTTGCTCAAGGGTTCCTAATGTAAAGTCCTTTACAATACTTGCCCCACCTCCGGGGTTTGTTATTGCCCTTATAACAGTATGAAGAGCCTGCAGCTTAGTCGTAGTTGTTCCGTTATCTATTGCTAGGTAATGCGCAGAGGTTACATCTGCTAAGGCTGTCAGGGTCAGGTCGTCTATGGTAATATTAGCCATGTCTTATTTTTTAGTGGTCATGGACCGTATGAGGAGGAGCTAAGAAATTGTCCCCAGTTTGAGTCGCTATAAGTATGGCGCTCTGAGTTTCTATTAAATCTATATCGGCAGGAGGTGTATATCCTCCCCCACTTCCTACTGAGAATGCTGGTGGGTTTATAATCTCAGCAATACAATCTCTGCATTCTCTACGTACGTAGTCTATGAACACATTGATT
>Ga0208899_1001835_pt1 | contig 14647 bp, 20 predicted proteins | sample VirMetDEL_Nov_24_FD_184518 | JGI IMG/M metagenome (GOLD analysis project Ga0208899, IMG submission 184518) | Aqueous microbial communities from the Delaware River and Bay under freshwater to marine salinity gradient to study organic matter... | ecosystem: Environmental > Aquatic > Marine >... | reverse complement strand
AGCAGCATACCCGGATGATAACTTTAACCCATTACCATAATGAAAGTATATACAGAAGAAGAACTTACTAACCCTACACAAGAATTATTAACATTTGTTTATTCAAGTGTTGAAGAGATGGCAAATTATGATAACCAACTACAACAGTTTCTAACCGGTAGTATATAAAATAAAAAATTATGAAAACATACACAAGACAAGAATTATCAGCAATAACACCAGAGCAGTTCAATGCTATGAGTGAAGAAGAGAAAGCAAACGTAAGATCACAAGGTAAAGCTTTTCAAGCTGCAGACCAAGAAGCTTCAGATACAATATAAAAATATTTCGGGTAGGTTTTTTCTTCTTCTGAAAAACAATGTAATGTAGTTTACCTACCCCCTTAAGAGTCGATTTTTCCATGGGTCGGCTCTTTTTTTATGTACATATGTAGAAACATACAGAGACTTACAATCTAACATAGTTTTCCCTTTATCTCTCGTAAGATCTTTTGTGTTTAATGTTATGTATAAGGAAGGTGTAAGAAGCCCTTAGAGACGTTCTTTTAGATAACTGTTTATTTGTGAGCCAACCTGTCTTGGAAGTGGTTTTTCTGGGTCAAGAAGTATGCAGGAAGTAAATAAACCATCGATGATGTTGAGTTCTATCGTACGGTTTTTTTTGATAAGTTCAATTTCTATCTTCATATCTGTAATAAACGTGTAAGTTTTGCTTTAGGAATCTCCCATATCCAGTTTTGAAAATCTTCTAACCCGCCAGATAAGGTCACTGTATCACCTGTATCAAGCATGGTCATAACAAAAAACAGTCCATAACCAATGTGTTTGTTTATGAAAGGAACAGAAGATATCTTCATGAAGTTAAAATCACTATCAAGCATAACAAGCCAATGGTTATACTTTCTTTCACTATATAGTTTTGTATGTATCATATATACCAACTTACTATCTATGGTTATAGGTGAGGTTGATCCTCCGGTTGTAACTTTAGAGAAATACATTTCATCTCTTGGAATATTGTGTTTGGTATCTGTATCTTCTTCATGGTAAATTTTAAAGTATAGTGTATCCCAATCTTCACATTTGTATATCTTTAAGGTTGGTGTTGTTGAGTAAATAAAATAAAGCTCATTATCTTTTTCAAAAAATAACCAGTTTTTTTCAAAATAAACTTCTGGTCCAACACCAAATCCCATCTTGTTATACTGATCTATAATAACATCTCCCAAAAAATTATATTGATCATCTAAGATAGCCATGTTTGTGTTAAACTCCTCATCTACATATGCTGCACAAAAATAGTCTTCACCTCTGTAAGAGAAATGTCTAAAGTCTTCAAACTTTGCTTTTTTACTGTATCCTGTTATAGGTAAAACTTCTGAGTTAATAACATCAAAGTCTTTGTTTAAAAAATACTCTGTTAAACTTCTACAATCACCAATCTCTTTCATAAACAGAGTTCTTTCTGTATTTTCATCATATCTGGATACACCTTTATATCCATCTTCATAAGGGAAGATTGTAAGGTTATGAGTAACTGAAGGTCTTGTTAAGGTATCAAACTTTTTAATGTCTTTGTTTTCTTTTGTTCTCCATGTACCTTCAAACATATGAGTTATGTAAACATCCTCTCTTGTTACTCCAAAAGGGTCCTTGGTTTTAAAAGCATTGCTATGTGATTGGTTAGAACCAAAACGATTTATGGACAGACACATTGAGTTATCTTTAGATACATCTTTTGTGTAGTCTTGTTCAATACCAAAATAGTCTATAACGTGTTTTGTTATTCTTCCAGGACCTGTGTTAACTAAAGCACCTTGTTTATTGGGTTTGTTTACAATATCTTCTATGATCTGTAACATAAGAGGGTGATGCTTTTTACAGGCGATCGTCCAGTTACATACAGAAAGAATTTTTTTATTAACAACATAACCTATACCAAAAAAATTATCTTTAAAGAAACCTTCTTTTACCACGTTACCTTCTAAACCAAAAATTATATCTTGATAAGTTATCCAATTGTCTAAAGGCTGGTTGCAAAATGTATCTGTATCTACATAGACTCCTCCGTTTTCGTATAGGTAACAGTATCTAAAAAAATCACTTATCTCTCCTCTATCTGTAAGTGTGAGGTAGAAATCATTGTAAGGTGTTTGTTTAAACCACTTATCAACTTTGTATTGATCAAAGAACAGAAGTTCATAGTCAGGGTTATGTTTTTTAAAACTGTCAACCATGTACTCGTTGATGCTGAAAGAATCTAAAGCTGTATAAATTATTTTTCTTGGTATCTGTCTAAATATTCTATGTTTTTCAACATTATCCCAGAAGTAAGAAGGTAAATTATCTTGCTGTTTTGTTGGGTATTCACATTGTATGTAACTCTTTTTGTTGAAGATTATATGACCGTTTTGGTGTTGTAAAACTAACATATTGGTTGTTGTATCTAAACCTAACTCAAAATCTTGTTCTTTATCTTTTCCAAGGTATTGATTTATAGATTTACCAAACATAGCAGGACCTGTATATTCAAGATAAAACCTACTTTCTTTACTTTCAACGTTTGATATAATTCTTTGTATTGCAATCTTTAAAGCAGGATGTTTTGGTGTTGCAGCTATAAACCCATTCCATAACCATTTTTTAGCCATAGGGTCATCTCTACAAACTATAAGGTTAACGTTTTGTTCTAAAAGTTTTTCAAGATCTTCTAATAGTATTGTATCGATATCTGCATAAACTCCTCCATGAACATACAAAGCACACAATCTAAACAAATCAGCTTTAAATGCACCAGGAACAAGATCTATAAATGCGTTCACTTCTTTCTGTGTAAAATGTTGTCTGATAAAATCAAGACATTGTTTGTCATCGTAAAAGTTGTAAGTAAAGTCTTTTACAGCCCATGATTGCTGGGCTTGTTTCATACCCTCTGTAAAGTTTTGATCCTTGTATGTTTGGTGAATTATTTTAGGTATCATAGAGGAAGGAATAAATAATCACTGTGGCTTATCTGTTCAACATTGTAACCTAAATCTATAATGTTTTGAAAAGTAAAAATCGTATGTTCAAGACTTGCGTTACCATAATGGTCTGACCAACATTCTAAAACTATAATAGGTTTAAACTTTTTTATTGTTCTTAAAGCTCCTTGAAGTGCTTTAGGTTCATAACCTTCAATATCAAGTTTAATGAAATCAAGCTGCTCTAAATTCATACCGTCAATGGTAGAGCATTGAGCTGTTTCAGGTGTTGAGGTTGAGCTTATGTTACCCATAGGATTGTTTTCTAAACCACTTGCACCTGGGTTCCAATGTCCAACCCAATTAAAGTTTACGGTTTCAACTTTATCTGAAAGTGCATTTCCTGATATGAAAGTATTTAAACATTTATTTAAAGAGAGGTTACTGTAAAGTAAGTTAAACGAAGATTCTAAAGGTTCAAAACAATATAAAGTTTTGCATAGCTTTGAAAGCTTAACACTGTGTAATCCTATGTGACATCCTCCTTCAATAACAACACAACCTTCATCGATATATTCTTCAAAGACATCGTGTAAAAAAGGTTCATATATGTGACCATCTCTTATGATATCACATATGTAGCAATTATCGTAAAGGTTAAAACTACAATCTTGTTGATTGTGATAGTTTTTTATTTCGTAAATCATATAGGCATTGTAACTTTTTCAGCCCATCCATCTTTTTCTGAGTGTGCCCAAAGTATAACTGAGTGAGGTTTTTTTATGTTGGCTTCTATCTGTAGAACAAGCTCTTTATTCTTTATCAACATATTCCAGTTCATGTAATCTTTTCTGTATACTTCTTGTTGGTTTTCATCTGTACATATTAAAGCACAGAATGTATAATCATCTTTGTAAAAACGATTTACATCTACAGCTAAAGGATGTTTGAACTTTGTTATGAACTCTTCATTTGAATTACCTGGTGGTTTCGTATTCTTAAAACAAGCTTGAGTTATAGCTCTGTCTGAGAATCTTATACCAGCATATGTTTCATAATCCTGTAATGTTCTTTCTTTACCAAGACCGTAGTTACCAAAGTGTTTTTCATTACAAGGAGAACAAACTTCTTCATCAACACCAAGTAACTGTCTTACTTTTTTATGTGTAGAAATGTTTCTATGTACCCATTCCGGATCATCGTCCCATTGTTTAACTCTTCCATTTCTTGTATATTCATGCCAAGCTATAACCTCGTTGGGATGAAATAAATCATAACCATGGGTAAAAGACCTAACAGCAAGAGTTATCTCTTCACCGTGAAAGTAAAAAGAAGGATCATGTGGAACCTCTTCGACATGTTTACCTGTAGTAAATGTAAAGTGTGCCGAGTAAAATCTTGCTGGTATAGGTTTCTTTGGATTGTTATCTAAGTGGTAAGGTAAAAAGAATATAACACCTTCTGGAGTAAATCTATCAAACTTCATACCCCAAGGAACTTTTACTCTCCCTTTTGGATCATTATTTGGATCGTAAGAAGGAATATAAGAAGTAAGTAAAGGTTTTGAATGTCCATCTTTCTGAAGTTTTTTATACATCTTGATTATCTTTGCATCCCAGTTCTTAACAAACCTATGATGTGAATCAAGCTGTAGAGTATATGTTTCTTGTTTATAGTTTTGTTGTATCTGGTTTCTTGCCCAACAAGCACCTGAAGATTTATGATGTTCTATATCTAAGATGGTTACCCTGTTATCATCACGATACTTTTTAACTCCATCAAAATCATCTTCAGGGCTATATTGATTTGCAACACAAACATGTAAGTTGTCTGGATGCTTTGCTTTGTTGAACAAACTATCAAGAGTTTTTCCGAGTTCGGGGTCTCTGTAAGATGCTATCTGAACGAAAATTGTTTCCATGTATATATATATTTTATCTGGTTTATCTACCCATATACCAGGTATCTGGATATTGGGTTATCTTCTTTTTTAACCCCGATAGATATATAACCAGATAGTTTATTTAAACCCGATAGATATATTCATCCAGGTAGATATATAAACAAGATAAACCCTTTATATATTAATATATACAAAAAGATTCCCTAAAACACAACTTTAAACCAAATTTTTTTGTGTTTTTGTACCTTTTTACGAAAAATGTAAAGAATCCTTTATTTTGTTATGAAATATGTAAAAAGGTCTTTTTCTTTGATTTTCTTTAAAAAAAAGTTGCCTCTTTCGAAAATTATGACTATATATAATAGAAGGCAGTTGGTAACCCACGCTTATCACCCCTTCAAAACATTTTTTTAATTTAAACTACATTACAATGGAACATAAAAAGTTTACACAAACAGAACTAAAACAAGCACTGAATCAACTCGTAGATATGATGTACGAAGATAACCCAACAAAAAGATTGGTATCATCTACACCAGCAGTAGACCCACATATCAAAAAAGGGTTTATCAAAGGTAAAAAATCACCTTTTAAGTCTAAATCAGGTAACTTAGTTTACCCAGTTGATCTAAATGTTGTTGAAGATCTTTTGAAAGAGTATAAAAAACTCAAAACCAACAATCCGACAACCATAGAGATCGTAGAAGGTATCCTTACATATAACGCTGAAGCTTTAGAAACTACAGGGGAAGGAGTTATTACAGAAGGTCATACCTACAGAATCAACCAAATGTGCGATGAAATGAACTACGATCAGTATGTGTTTCTCGTGGAGGAAACAAGTTAATATATAAATATATAAGTATATATTGTATATATTATTTCTGTTGTAAAGTTGTGAGATCCGTGTTGAGTACAGGTTATGTTATCAACAAAGTTACGGGGGTAGGCTCAATGCGGAACTCATTTTACAAATATGACCAAAGAAGAAAAAGAGATCAGAGAAGAGATTACAAGACTGTACCCACAGCTTCTCATAAACTGTCGCAATACCTGTGGTGCTGTCTATGAAAAACATGGAGGAGATTTATTGGCTGTAGCTATAGAGATGTTTTTATCTAAACCCTTTAAAACACAATACAAGGTTTTTAAGGACGGTAAAATAGAGCACTACATAACTTTTATCATGGGTCTTCAGCTTAAATCAGGTTCTTCTCATTTTTATCATCAGTATAGAAAACATAACGAAAAGCAGAGAGATTTTTTTGATAACTTTGCTTATGGAGGAAGAAACGTAACTTTATCTAAACCTTTTGAAGAAGAAGAGTTACCTAAAAACCATCCTGTATACAAATGTTTAAAACATCATACAGAAAAACTTAACCCTTATGAAAAGATGCTCTTAAAAAGGATTCTTATCGATGGTGAAACCTATGCATCTATATCAGAAAGGTATAACATATCATACTCAAGTCTTTCGAAAGATTCTAAAGACCTACAGGAAAAATTACAAGAATTATGCAAGAAGTATTTTACGTAAGTATATATCTTAACATCATCTTAATGATAGCTCTTTTATATGCTATCTTTGAAGGTAAGATAAAACAATATATTCAAACCCGTAAGAGGAAGACAAGAGCAGCTAAAGCATCAAGAATGAATCTTGAAAAAGCTGCCCTAACAAAGATAATCAGGAAAGAGGTAAGAACTTATCTTGAAGAACTTCAAAAATGATGGGTGAATATATATTTAATATTATAGGGATCGCTATCCTTGGAAACATGATAGCACATTGGTTCCTTCCTATACAAAGAGCAAAGAGGAGCTTTATCGGTGGTTTATCTACAATTTCTGCCTTTTTATATACGTTAACTGATAAAGTTTTAAATTGTTCAAAGTGTATGAGTTTCTGGCTTTTCATAACCTTCCAGGTTGGCAATCTATATTCAGATTTTATTCTTTTGCCAGAAGTTCTCATCGGTGCAGCCCTTTGCTCTTACATAGGATATCTTATCAATTTTTCAATCGATAAAATCGAAGCATGGTATGAATGAAATGGATAGGGAATGGTTATATGTAGCTTTTCCTGCATTTAAAAACAAAACTTTAAGAAAAGAAACCCTTGATGCCTACTACAAAGCAGAGATGCTGTTGAATGGATGGGATAAAGAAAGAAGACGCGACTGTTCATGTGAACTTCGATCTTTAAAAGAACAAGTGGATAACAAGCATCACGTATGGACAAAAAACCAGGAAAAACAAGACGAGGACAATATCTAACCCAACAAGATTACGAACGTATAGAACACATCATATACAATAACCTGTCTCTCCCGTTCTTTACTGAAAAAGACATAAAAGGTCCAAGACAGAATAAAAACATTCTTAGAACCCTTCTAACAAAGGGAGAGAAGTATGTAGAGGTACCTGTAGAGGGTTATGAACATATATACATAACATCTTATGGAAGGGCTATCAATTCATGGAGGATAAGTGTGTTAACACCTGCAGTAACGGCAAACAACTTTATATATTATCTGGGTGGGACCAATGTTAACTCATCTGAAGTTTTTGCAGAGATGGGATGGAAACATGATATGTTTAAGCTTATCAGGAGGTTTAACAAGAACCAATGGAACTACTCACCTAAATCCCATGAACTCAAAGAACAAAAGAAACGTTTTAAACGTTCTTAACTATTTATGAACATATAATCTTTATATAATCACGATGGCCGGCGATAAATTAACAGACAGTCAAGTTCAAGAGAGGGTTGATAATTGCTTTAACCTAAGATACAAAAGAGAAATACCTATTCTTCAAAGGGAGTGGGTGAAATTGTGTCATGAACAGTATGGAGATAAATCAGAGCAACAATATTGTTCGTACTGGGCATCCGCCAAGAAAAAATATGAAGAGGGTTGGAAAGAACAATTACAAAGGCTTTTAAAACCAGCCACAGAAGAGATAGAAAGGTTATTATTCTCAGAGAACGAAGCTATGAGGAAGGCAGCCATAGATCAGATCTATAAGTATTCAGGTAATGACATACAGAAGATAGATCAGGAGGTTAAACAGACCATCCAAGTTTCGTTTGATACCGAAGATGGAGATTAAATTATTTAAACCATATACCTTACAGAAAGAGTTTATAGATAAGTTTTCAGATACAGAAGACTTGTTTGGTGTTGTTGTAAGTCCGCGTGGAAGTGGGAAAACACTTTTAGGAATTAACCTCATGCTTTATTGGCTTTTACAGAAGCCCGGACGTAAAGGTGGATGGGTATCACCGGTATACTCCCAAGCTAAGAGTGTCTATGATACGTTCACACGTTCATCTAAAGAAATCATCACAGCAGGAAATAGAATGGATATGATCATTACTTTTGTAAACGGATCCACTCTTAAGTTTCTTTCTTCTGATTCACCTGACTCGATAAGAGGGTTTAGATTTAGTCATCTTGTTTTAGATGAGATGGCGTTTATGAAAGAACTAACTATCACACAGGCTATACTTCCTACACTTAACCCCCAGGGTAAGAAATGTCTTATGATATCAACACCTAAAGGACGTAATCATTTCTATGATTGGTTTAACAAAGAGGATGTAGTCAAGCAGAGGTTTAAACTCGATCAATGTCCGTATGTAAAACAGGAACTGGTAGATCAGGCACGTAAGTCCTTACCCATAGATTTATTTAAACAAGAGTTTGAAGCACAATTTGTAGATGCTGCCAATGACGTCTTTGTAGGAGTGGATAAGGTAGCTAACATAGATGCATATGATGATGTAAGAAACCAGGAAGTGTTTATAGGTATAGACACAGGGCTATCAGACGATGCTTCAGTATTGGTTTGTATCTCTCCTATGGGAAGAGTGGTGCATATAGAATCTATAAGTAACACCGAGATCAATACCGTAGCCACAAGATTTAACAGTGTGTTACAACAATACAAGGTTGTAGGAGGGTATGTGGAGATAAATGGTATAGGAAGAGCTACTTATGACCTTATGAAAGATAGATACAAGAAGGTAAGACCTTTTACAACCACACAAGATAACAAAACAGAGATGGTAAGGAAGTTAATTGCAGACATAGAGTCTTTATCTATAGAATTACCATCAGAGGATCTATGTCCAACCCTACATAGAGAATTTTCATCTTACAGCTACAAAATGTCACCAACGGGTAAACTATCATTTGGTCATAGACCCGGACATAAAGATGACCACATAGATGCTTTATTGATGGCCAATTACTCAAGGGTTAAATTTATAGAACGTAAACCTGTAAGGGTTGCCGGTGTTAAACCTGTATGGCAGGATAGCTACAATCCAACCACAGGTCCTAAATAACACCCATTAACTATTTATTTTCATATGAAGAAGAATATAACGTTTGAATTGCCTCCTTATTTAACCATAGGCCAATACCAGGCAATGGCTAAAGGACAGAGAGGAACAAAATTCGAATACCTAACAACAACTGTATCTGCATTAACTAAGTATCCTCTTAAGGAGGTAGAGCAGTGGGATGTTAAGTCAATGAAAAACATCTTTGATAAGTTCAAAGACATTGACGTTAACAATTCACAATTCCACAGCTTAATAGAATGGAATGGTAAGCTACATGGATACAGTCACATTAACTCCCAGACATTGGGAGAGTACGTAGACCTTGAACACTACTGTGAAAACGTAGAGGAGAATCTACACAAGATAGCAGCATTGATGTATCGACCGGTAAACAAACATAAGTTTAAATCTTTAAAGTTTACTCTCGATCATCAGTTAAAGATCCTTAAGAACAAGGTAGCTAACGTGTTTGATTACTATAAGGTTGACAAGTATGATTCGGAATATTGTGATGAAGTGTCAGAAGGGTTTAAAGACTTTCCTGCCTTTATCATTTTAGGAGCTATTGCTTTTTTTTTGACCACAGGAAATCTGTATTTAAACAGTACGATCTCTTCTCAGGAGGAACCCAAGATGAGAGCGATGATACAGACCAACCTACTAACAAGTCTTGGTCAGAGCATTGGTCGTGGTGGGGGATTATCTACACACTCTCGAAGTCCGGAATACTTACAATTACAGGAGATACCAGCATTACAAACATAAACTTTATCACCGTGCTAAACTATCTCCAGGTTGATAAAGACTATAACAAGGAAGTGGAACAATTACAAAACCCTTCCATAAAAAGATATTAAATGGAAACAATCATATTTATCGTTTTACTTGTAGGTAGTTTAATCTACAATATGAAACAATACAAGACCATCCAGAAATGTAAAGGATGTGAACAAAAACCAAAACCTTCTAAATACAAACAATCATGGAAGGATGGCGGTAAAGCTAAATCTAAATGGTAAAATTATGGCAAAGAAAAAAAACGTGTCTAAAGAAGAAATAATCATCGATGATAGTATCATACAGGATGATATAGAACCTACGGCAGACACAAGCAAAACAATTGAGACAAACGAGGAATACAACGGTATGAACTCAGTAGCTATAAAACATTTCATCGACGGGTATAAACAACACGGATGGGATGATCATAGAATAGCAGCAAGACTGGGAGTTCCTACGTCTGTTATTACAAAACTTAAATAATGGAATATAACATCCCATACAGAGATATAATCAATGAGTTTCAAAATGCATGTAACCTGCACAATCAAATAGCGGCATTTGATGCCGGTACTATTGATTTTTTGGATGCATCATCACAAAATAGATTATATCCTTATATTTTTTTAAGACCTCTTTCTGCCACATTATTGGACGGAAGCAGAACCTTACAGTTTGAATTATACAGTCTTGACCAACCCAACATTTATGATGGGCAGAATATAGACGTTATATCCAATACTGAAATATATCTGTATGATTTGATGGCTTATTTTGATTACGGACCGGCGGTAAGATCACAAGTATATAGTGTTGATCTTGTTCAGGCCATACCCGTTAACGAGGCATTTGCCGACAGACTATATGGGTGGATGGGAACTATAGATGTATCTACACCGTTCGCTTTAGACTTCTGTCAATACCCTTCCGGATCTGCATAATGAAGATATTACAACAGGCATTAAAGAAAATAGGAGAGCTTTTAACTGCAGAGTTTAGAGCTACCATCGGGCGTAAAACATCATCAAGATCTACAGGAGCTCTTAAAAAGAGTATTGGGTATGAAGTAGTTAAGTTAAATGACGGTATGGGTGTTAAGAGGGTAAAAACCATGATAGATAAACTTGATGAATATGGTTATTACGTTGATGCCGGGGTAAGAGGAACAGAATCAAAATATGCAAAGAACCCGCAATCGGTCTTTAACATAGGACAGTTTACCAAACCAATTATAAACAAGTCTTCAGGTTTACCTATTCCTGTAAGAATATCTATAGCACAAAAGGGGTTAAGACCAAAACCTTTTATCAATCCATCTATATCAAGTGTGATGGGTGGTGAAGGAATGGATATCTTAGAACAAGCTTTGGTAAAAGAGGTTACCGTAAACATTAACAACAACCTTGAAGACATAACAATAGGATAATGGCAATAACAATATTACAACAACCAACCACACCTAACTGTTCGAAAACAAATCTTGTTTATCAGTTATCATCATCGAATGCAAATCAACCTCAGTTTCAATACCTGATGGATGTATATGTATCCGGTTCATCAGATAGACTGGCAAGGATAAGACAATTTCCTAACCCTTTAACACAGGCGGTATTTGATCCTTCAAGGATATGTGATGATAATTTGGATTATTATCCTGTATATGCATCTGCAAGTGTTGTGATAAACAATACAGATAACTACAAAACCTTTACAGTTGAGTTTGGTGAAGAATATGGAACATCACCTTCATCTTCTGTTACTACATATACAGCATCTGCTGTTGATAACATAGATGTATTTCCATGTCAGGTAGATCCTAACAATGGTGTGGGGTATAACTTTTTAGGAGGTTTGGTAGAGAGTGGTTCTGCTGTCTTCCTTACAGATAGACCAGACAATATAACATCATACAATGATATCATAGAATATACACCTGTATATAACGGGACAGGTGCACCGGAAGATTTAGTCATAACATCTCCATTTTCTCCTACTACTGTTACATATACAGTTCAACCGGGTGAGATCTTTATGGATGCTACCATATGGGGGTATAATGTAACAGGATCAAGAACATGGACTTTTGGTGGTGAATCAAGAACAATAAATTATGAGGTATTTTGTCAAAACCCTCTTTATTATTTTTACTTTATAAACAGATATGGAGTATATGAGTCTTTCTCAACAGAGATGTCTTTAAGAACCAATACATCTATAAGCAGACAAAAATATGTTCAACCATTTGTAAATTATGGAGGAGATCCTTCATACAACACTTATACAAATGGATTTCAACTTAACAGAGGAGCAAGTCAATACTCTTCAGCAGTTGCAGATAGACACGTTCTTTCAACCAACTGGTTAACTCAAGCTGAAGCATTATGGATAAGACAGTTATTGGAAACAGATAATGCAACAGCATACATACAAGCAGATCCAGATATAACCGCTGTAGGTGAAATACTTACATACATACCTATAGTTGTAACCAACACAAACTATATACAGAACACAGGAAGAACCGATCAGAAGATTTTTGCTTATGATATAGAGTTCGAATATGCAAACCAAAGAAGAGGAAGATAATGAACGATGTTATACTTAGAGTTGTCTTTGACGGAGTAACTTATGATCTTGATATACAACAAGACATACCGTTACGTGTAGACATATCTAAAGTTGATAACGCAAGAATAGGAGCTCTTTATGGTGTAGGTTCCCAAAGATTTGACTTACCAGGATCTAAAAGAAACGATAGATTTTTTAAACACGCATACAACGTCGGAGCCGATGACATTCCTGGTTTCTATAATACCGTAGATGCTTATGTTATCTATAGCGGAGAGACACTCTTACAGGGAGAGTTACAATTGGATGAAGTGGTAACCGATGAGTTTGGGTATGTAAACTATAAGGTTGAAATATTTGATACCTCGGTACAGTTTTTATCTGCCATTGACGGTCTTAACATTAAAGATGCTGATTGGTCTTCTTACAATCATACATATAACAAAGATGCTATCATACAGAGTTGGACAGGTTCTTTAGTTAATGGTGATATCTTTTACCCTATCGTAGATTATGGATTTGATAATCCAGAACAAGTAGGAACTCAATACCCAAGAGTTCAATTACAAGAGATAACAAGTTCGGCACAACCTCTAAATCTTGCACAGTTCCAACCAGCTATAAGAATGAAGAGTGTTCTTGATGCTATATTTGATCAGGTTGGTTTTAACTGGACAGGTTCTTTTTTAGATATACAAGGATTTGATGACATATATATCTTACCAAAACCAGACGACAACCTTGGTATTGGATCAGGAATACAGAATACTTTTCAGGCTGAAGTATCTTCTACACAGACAATACCTTCTCCTGCTAACTCTTCTGACATTACCAACACAACTATAGCGTTTGATACAGAGGTAAGTGATCCAGGGAACAATTACAACGATACTACATATACTTATACCGTACCTGCCAACGGTACATACAGGTTTAGTAGTAATATAACGTTTGCAAGAGATTATGGGGCAGACACAGTTATTACAGAACGTCTAAGACTTATATCCGGTTCAACTGTTTTAGCATCAGGTGAGAATTTTGAAGTAGATAGAAACGTTACTTCTGGATTGACAGGAAGTTTAGGATTTTCATATGAAGGTTTTTTAAATGCAGGAGATACTCTTGTTGCTAAAATGCAATTGGTTGGTGTATCAGGAACAGACTTTCCTATAGATGATTATGTTATACTTGGTTCAGGTTCAGGTCAAAACTCTTCTTTTGCAGCAAGTGAAGCTCCTGTAGATTTCGATGGTGTTACTGTAGACTTTTCTGAACAGTGGGAACCGTTAACTAAAACTTTAGATGTTTTAAAAGGTATCATAGATCAATTTAATTTGGTTATTGTACCTGTAGAAGGTTCAACCAATACTCTTGAGATACATACGTTTGACGATTGGATGAGACAAGGAGAGCTTAAAGATTGGACACAAATTTATGATACAGCCAAAAGAAAGTCTATATCACAACCGGTAGGTGAACAACCTAAAAAGCTTTTATTTCAAAACGTAGAAGATGAAGATAGATTAAGTAAGCTTGCTTTAGATTCTGATCCTAACTATCAATACGGAACCCTGGAGGTCATAGCAGAGAATAACAGATCACAAGGTGATGATACCTTAGGTAGTTATTTTGGACCTACAGTACTTGCTTCTGAAACACAAGGAGCTAACTTAAGTTTATCACTAACAGATTTTGTTTTTCCTCATTTATATAAGTTTGAAAACTCAGAACAACAATCGTATAAGTTTAAACCAAGGATAGGGTATAAGGCAGAGGCTGATATACCAACTCTTAACACACAAAACGTAAACATCTTTATAGGTGATGGATCATCTCAGGTAGAAGTATCTGGAAGTTATTTTACTTTATCTAACACAGAGACAATATCTTCTAACCCTACAACACAGAACTTACTGTTTAACTCCTCTTATACATCGTACATACCTCCAACATTTAACCAACAGAATTCAGTATCTCAGTTTACCACATATTGGAAAACATACATTGATTCTTTATATTGGGATGATGCAAGGAAGGTAACTTTGGATGTTAAGTTTAACCGAAATGATTATAGGTC
>Ga0208899_1001834_pt1 | contig 14648 bp, 14 predicted proteins | sample VirMetDEL_Nov_24_FD_184518 | JGI IMG/M metagenome (GOLD analysis project Ga0208899, IMG submission 184518) | Aqueous microbial communities from the Delaware River and Bay under freshwater to marine salinity gradient to study organic matter... | ecosystem: Environmental > Aquatic > Marine >... | reverse complement strand
TACAAACAATGCAACCTACATCTTCCTAGCAATCGCTTAAATGGAGAATCAACATGAGCGAATATAGAGTACGAGCAACTGGTGAGGTCAAGAATCAAGGCCAAATCAGGAGAGACAACCCAAACATGTCCCTACCACGAGTATGGAACGCTAACGTCTGTGAGGCACTAGGCATTGATCCTGTACTTGCCGCACCTGCCCCTGCACCATCAGGTGACTACAAAGTCGTAGTACGCAACGGTGTTGTGCAGGATGCGAACAGCAATTGGGTGTATGCGTGGACAGAGCGTGATATGTTCGCTGAATACATCCGCACAGACACTGCGGAAGACGGCACTCAGACAAAAGTTACAGTGACTAAGGCAGAACAAGAGACTGCTTACCAAGCCAATCTAGATGCTGAAGCAGGTGCAAATGTACGCAGTGAGCGTGACAGACTTCTTGCTGAAACAGATTGGACAGGCTTGTCTGATGTCACCATGAGCGCAGAGATGACAACCTACCGCCAAGCACTGCGTGACATCACAGACCATGCAAACTTTCCTAATCTGGAAGACGCTGACTGGCCGACTAAGCCGTAAGGAACACCAATGGACATGATGCTCTGGAACATTATCCTTACCGCCTTCTTGGGTTTAGTTAGTTGGTTTGCCGTCCGACTACACACAGAAGCTGACCGGCAGAACGTACTCCTCAATAAAACCCGTGAGGAAATGGTCCGCTGTCAACTAGACATATCAAAAGAGTATGCACGTAGGGAAGAAGTAAAGCAAGACTTTGATAGGGTCATGGAACGCTTAGATGCCCTAGATGCGAAGATTGATCGCCTAATAGAAGCACGTTAAACAAGAGGGAGTATTGCCGTGATCTTTGAGGCAATTGCGGCAATTAAGATAGCCAACGAAGCTATCGGTGCCATTAAGGAGTTTGCCGGACACATCCAAAGTGTCGGGGAAATGGGACCACAACTCAACAAGCTAGCTGACGCTAAAGAAGAAATAGAAAAGAAAGCGAAAGATGGCGACATGGAATGCTTCTTTGAATTAGAAAAGATACGTAACAAAGAAGCTGAGATAAAACAAATGTTTATCTACCAAGGGCGGGCTGGCCTCTGGGATGATTATTGTAAATTTATAGCCAACAGGAAACAACTGAAAGAAAATGAGCGTAAGAGAATTGCCGCACAAAAAGCCCGTAGACGTAAACTCATTAAAGACTGGAGTATTGGTATCCTTATTACCGTGGCCACCCTTTCTGTTGTTGGGATATGTGCTTACTTCGTATATTGGCTCATAACAAGCAAAGGTAAATAACCATGTGGCTTGTATATGGAATTATCACAATCGCTGTACAGCCCGGTTTGTTGCAGATAGTTGAAAAAAGAGAGTACACGAATCCGCAAGACTGCATTAACGATGCGATGGTAATCATGGCGGACGCACAAGATCCACGGGGAATGGCTTGTGTACCAATCCCAAGTGACAAGAAGGGAACGTAATGACTGAAATTGAAAAGTATGACCTGAATGGTGACGGGGTACTAGATGCAGAAGAACGTAAGATTATGCTTGAAGACTTGCGTAGACGCACTGAAGACGAAGATGCACAACGAGACTCTATTAGAAAGATGGCATGGTTTGCGCTCTGGGGTATGCTCTTATATCCATCGGGCATCTTCCTCTGTGATTTGTTTGGTCTTAATACCGCCGCTAGTATTTTGGGTGATATTAGTCCCACTTACTTTGTTGCTGTTTCTGCCCTAGTCGCCTCGTTCTTTGGGGCTAGTGCTTATCAATCTAAGAAGGAAAGTAAGAATGCTCCAGATGCTCCTCGGTCCAGCAGTAGACCTAGCTAAAGACTTTATCAAAGGCAAGGCTGATGAGAAGAAAGCGATTCAGCAAGCCAAGATAACACGCATAAACAATGATGCTAACTGGGAAGCATCAATGGCTGATGCCACTAAAAATAGTTGGAAAGATGAGTGGTTTAGTGTTATACTCAGCGCACCTCTCATTGCAGTTGGATATAGTGTAGCAATGGATGATCCTCAGATCATTGCTCGCTTGAATGAAGCATTCGACGCATTAAACACCCTTCCCGATTGGTATCAATATCTCCTATTCATCGCAGTGTCTGCCTCATTCGGTATGAAATCTGCAGATAAAATCATGAACTTAAAAAGTAAAGGTAAATAGAAATGTCATTTGAAACTGTTGTACACATGGTACTTGAGCACGAAGGCGGCTATGTCAATCATCCATCCGATCCGGGTGGCGAGACTAAGTACGGCATTTCAAAACGTGCTTACCCTGACGTAGATATTGCAGAGTTAACTGAAGATGATGCGGCTGATATTTACAAACGTGACTACTGGGATCGTATCAAAGGTGATGATCTTCCTGCTGGGGTTGCTTGTGCTGTCATGGATTATGCTGTCAATTCAGGAATCTCACGTGCTTCAAAAGCTCTCCAATCCGTCTGTGGAATCGCAAACGGTGATGGGATCATTGGACCTGCTTCTCTCAACGCTGTATGGGTTACTGTAGAAAATGACGGGGAAGAGTCCGTTGTAAATGCAGTCACTGAACAGCGTCAGAATTTTATTCGTGGCTTATCTATCTATGACACTTTCGGCAAAGGCTGGGAGCGCAGGATTGATGAGACACGTGCTAAGGCAATGGAGTTAATTGATAATGGCTAGTTTCAATGGTTTTACTGATGCGCAGATGGATCGTATCTCACAGAAGTTGGGATACACTGGTCCTAAGCATAAGTTCAGTGAGTTCTTAGCTAGTAACCCAGCGGCTAATCGTGCGTATTCAGGACTGCTGAATAAGGTGAACATGAAGTTTAATGTTGGTGGCTCTGTTCCTGCGGCACCTACAGCAAAAGACTATGAAGCATTTGCAAAAAGTCTACAGGGGTTGGGTTCTTACGAACAGAAGCAGGCAGTTGATAAGGCAAGAGCCGATTTACAAGCCCGTGGAATAGCCGTTGACCCTGCTCTTGAAGCTAAATATGTAACTCCTGCAATAGCACCTACTGCGTTTGATGCTTTACAAAATATGAAAAGCGGGGGTAGTCAGGCAGATACTATGAATATGCTACGGCGATCAACCGGCGAGCCTACTACCTTTACTCCAGAGCAATATCAAAGTTATGGAGAATCTCTAAAGGGGATGGACCCGTTTAGTATAAAAAAGAAAGTAGATGAAGACAGAGCTAGACTTGAAGCGCAAGGATACACGTTACCTTCTGATGTAATTAACCAGTATTTAGATCCTATCGCTCAGGCTTCTATTAAAGAATATGGGCAAAAATATTCAGGTGTAAACACTGGTCCAACTTTAACAGGTAATGTCCCTAACCTCGTCGTAGGTTCAGATCCTTCTGGTGTGACCATGACGAGTGGTCCACAACCCGGAGTTACGTTGGATACATCTGGTATGAGTCCACAGACTGGCCCTACATTAGGTGGCGATACTCCTACACTTGACCTCACAAAAACAGGCGCACCCGGAATCGTTACAGGGGCAGACACAACAGGTGTAACACTTCCAATTTCTCCTCTTACTCCGGAGCAACAAAAAAATATTAGAGACTATGCGCAACGCAGTGCAAACACTTTTGAAGCTGGTGTATCCCCTCAAGAAATCCAACAGCAGTATGCGAAAGATTTATTAGCTTTACCAGAGGGTATGCGAGCAGAAGCTGAGAAGATATTTGCAGAAGAACTTGAAGTAAATAGACCGGGTGTGTTAGAGCAGTTTAGACAGGCAATAGCTACACCTCCTCCTCCGGCACCTGTAGAACCTCCTGTAGGACCAAGCGCAGAGATGCCGGAAGGGTTTAACGCTCAAGAATATCTTGAGATGTATCCTGACGTAGCTCAAGCAGGAATAGATCCTTTACAGCACTATTTAATGTACGGACAGTCCGAAGGGCGCAGTATCAATAAAGCAAACTTCTTGAAGCCAGAATTATATGATGCTTACATGCAGAATATGTCAAGCATGGTAGCTTCAGGATCAATGACAGCAGAAGATGCTTTCAGTCAAATGCTCGCAGAGGTAAATCGTCTCCGTGGTGAGGGGTATACTGTAGATGAAGCTGAATTATCCAGATCATTAAATGCGGCGTTTAGTGGTAACACTACCCCAGAGTCCATAAAAGAGTTTATTGATACAGGTGGTGCAGGTGCTGATGCAGGTGCCGATGCTGATGCTGGCGGTGTCAGTATTCAAGACACAATGATTCAACGTGCAATGCAACCTGCATTACCAGTAGGTGGTAAGACTGTCGCTGAAGGCATTGGATTTGATCAGGCAACTCAGCAGATTGGTGCAGGCACTGGACAAGTAGGTGCCGCACCCACTGTTTCACCAGCGACAACTGCAACAACTGCGCAAGCAACGACTCCCGGACAGTTAACTGCCCAACAATATGATGCGGCAATGGCTAGTGGTCAGATGCCTCCAACAGCACCTGCTGTAGGTACAGTGTCAGCACCGATGATGGCGCAGACACAAGTGCCTTCATCCACTGAAGTTGCACAACAACAAGCCGCACAGCTTGATCAAGCAGTACGTGTTGAAGCACCTGCGGCTAGACAGTTATCTGCTCAGGAGCTAGTGGAAGCACCTGCTGATGCACAAGCGGCGGCGGCATTTGCTGAACAAGTACAAGCGGCACAGGCACAGCCCACACCTGAAGCTACTGTACAAGGTCAGCTAACTAACTTAATGGCTCAGTTTGAAGATGGTCAGACACCTCCATGGGCGGCAGGAGCTATGCGTCAAGCAACTGCGATCATGGCACAGCGTGGCTTAGGCGCATCTTCTATGGCTGGACAGGCTGTGATTCAAGCGGCTATGGAGAGTGCATTACCAATTGCTACGCAAGATGCGCAGACAATGGCTCAGTTTGAGATGCAGAATCTGTCTAATCGTCAGGCTCGTGCAATGCTAGCGGCACAACAACGTGCTACATTTATTGGTCAGGAGTTTGATCAACAGTTCCAAGCTCGTGTACAGAATGCCTCACGTGTTGCTGACATCGCTAACTTAAACTTTAGTGCTGAACAACAGATTGCATTAGAGAATGCACAGTTAGCACAGACAGTAGATTTGAATAACTTATCTAATCGCCAAGCTGTACAGATGGCTAACATCGCACAGATTGCTAACTTAGAAACTACTAACCTGAACAACCGGCAACAAGCGGCTGTACAGAATGCCCAGAACTTCTTGCAAATGGATATGGCTAACTTATCCAATGAACAGCAAGCTGTCATGTTTGATGCACAATCCCGGTTGCAGACAATATTATCTGATCAGGCGGCTGACAATGCCTCACGACAGTTTAATGCCACATCTCAAAATCAAGTAGATCAGTTCTTTGCCAACTTATCATCGCAAGTATCTCAGTTTAATGCGACACAATCTAACGCGATGGAGCAGTTTAACATTGAGCAAGAAAGTGCAATAAATCAATTTAACGCAGAGTTAAAGAATCAACGTGATCAGTTTAATGCTCAGAATCAATTGATCGTTGCACAATCAAATGCTCAATGGCGTAGGGATATTGCTACCGCTGATACAGCCGCACTCAATCAGGCTAATCAATTAAATGCTCAAGCTATATTAGGTATAAGTGAACAAGCTTACGCCAACTTGTGGCAAGCATATGAAGATGAGATGGAATACGCATGGCAGGGTGGGCAGAACGAACTTGATCGCATTAATAAGTTAGCACAACAACGCATATTAGCGGATGCCGATTTAACTGCGGCACAAGCGACGGCAGATGCGACTACAAGTTCTGCATTAGGTACGTTTGCGGCAACTGCCCTATTCGGTGTTCCGGGTGCGGGTGGATATAAAGGAATTATTGCAGGATTAGGAGGGTAAAAATGTCAGATAGAATTGCTAAAGTATATTCAGGTATTTTGCAATACCAGAAAAGCAAAGAAAAAAATGCAAGCTCTGTAAAAAAGTCTCCTTCCCAAGGATTGTTGGCTCGCAGGGGTATGCAAAGCAAAACAGGAGCACCATCCTCTAAACTTTCTGAGGTGGATAAAGTTGCATCTTATATAGAAAACATACGTAAGTACAGGACATCGTAATGGCTGTAACAAATGAATCATTTTTAGACGCTCCAATTCCCGGTCAGTCATTAACTGCAGAACCTAAGTCGCGCCCATGGAGAAGACCTGCTGAAGCGACTAATGTTGATGATGCTGTTGCTCTTTATGCGCCGATGTTTCAAGACAAAACAACTACACGTTTAATGCTTGAGCAGATTGAAAACGGTATTCCTCTCACTTCAATTGCAGATATCTTAATAACTGGGAATGCGATGGAAGGAAGACACTCATTAGATGTTGGAATTCTTGTTGCTCCAATTCTCGTAGAAACAATGGCTACCTTTGCTGACATGGCAGGCATAGATTACGTAGTTGGAAATGAAGAAAGAGATACTCCTGAAACCAATGAAGAGATTGTTCGTCGCGCAGTGTCTGCGGTTAAAAAGGTAAAGGGTGAAGAGGGTCCAATAGAAGAAGAACAAGAAATGACAATGACAGAAGATGCTGAAATTGAAATGGAGCAACCTCAAACAGGTTTAATGGCTCGTAGGAGTGCAATGTAATGGCGTTCAAAGCAGGAGCATTTTTAGCTGGCTTAGCTACGCAAGCAGTTAGAATTGAAGAAGAATCCGCAAAGATCGGAATGGAGCTTATTAATGAAGCCATTGAAGATTTTCGTGAGGAGTCAAAAGACTGGAAGTCTCAATACAATTCTGAGTTAAAAGAATGGGAACAGCTTGCTGATTATGTCAAAGAGATGGTTGGTGACGATGCCAGAGCAATTGCTGTTTTAAAGAAAGGTAAACTGTTTGCTAGCGATTTTATTAAAAATGCAAGAACAAGAGCAGATGAATTAGGGTTAAACGAACCTAAAGATTTAATTGAATTTGGCGATGAGACACTTCCAAAAGGATTAAGTGTCATTGACTGGGTTAAATCTGGTGCTCCAGATATGTCAATTCCAGCAAAACCATTTTTGGATTCTGAGCAATTTAAAGAGTTTAAGACTGGTGTATTCGGTAGACAGATATCTCCAGAAGCCGCTGGCCGTGTTGATAGAACAACAAAAACATTTCTTGAAACTCCGACTGGTATTCGTAAGCAGGTTGTTCCAGATGTGGAGATTGATTTGTATGGAACACGAAAAGTACCTGAAGCATTCAGTTCGACTGAAGAAGAAAGGTATCGTAAAGTTGTTTTGGCTACACTTGCAAGTCAATCTTCAAAGGTTGGTGGAGTTAATTTTGATACTGCGGGCAATCCGATATGGAAAATTGATAATGCAAAGGCGATTGCACAAATTGAACAACATGCTGATCAGATTATGGATAAGGTTCGTGCGCAACGCGCCGCCGCTGAAACTGAAGAATCTGCTTTTGGCACAACAGATGCAAGAGATTTAGCAAGATCTTTTGCACAAAGTGATGTGGCTAGTCTCAAAGAGCTTTACGATTTGAATAGGGATCAAGCTACGGGTGGTCAAGGAGGTGCTCAACAGCAACAGCAACAGCAACAGCAAACTACTTCACAACAAACAGGACAAACTGTAACCACAGTAACCCCTCAGATCGCAAATGATCCTTCTGTCGCTAGTTTTGTAACACGACCATCTACCGCACGTGCAATGGGTCCGGGTAAAAGACGGCAGGAAATTGAAAAAGCACTTATTGCATTAAATGTAGATCCTACTGTTGCTCGTCAATGGGCGCAGAATGTTCAACTTAAATAAGAGACGTTTATGCTTTCTTACGAATATTCAACTGATGAAGAGTTGACGCGCGAAAATCTGCTTAATGATCAGGATTTTATCATTGATGCTGGCGACTATTTAGCTAAGCGAATAGGGTTTAATTCTGAAGACCCAAATGAAATCTATGAAAAATTCATGGAGCAAATGCGCTATCATGAAGTCAATGAATTAGATACTGTCTCTGACTTAATGTATGCCCAAGAAGCTGAAGGTGAAGACAGAGAGCAAATGGCTCGTCTATTTGACACGTTTGACAGAATGGACATTGACTTCACAGACGATCTTCTCAATAAAGTGAAAGACTATGGTTGGGGCATCATTACTGCTCCATCTACGATTATCGGTCTTGGTACAGGGGGTAGTGCCAAGGTAGGTTCTCTCGTTGCCCAGAAGAGCGCACAGGCGGCTTTACGTCGCGTTCTTTTAGGTGGTGCTGTCGGTGCTACTGTTGAGGGTGCCATTGGTGCGGGACAGAATGTTGCACAGCAGGCAACTCGCATGGAGCTTGATCCTGAACGTGAGTTTAGTGGTACAGAGCTTGCATTGACAGCAGGATTATCAGCCGTTCCCGGAGCCGTGACAGGATCATTAGCCCAAGTAAAGCGCAATGGGTTAATTAGAAAAACTGAAAAGCTACAAGCTGATGCGACTGCGGCACAGGAAACTGCCGAAAAGATTGCTAAAGTCAATGTTAAGAAAGTTGTAGATAAAGATTCTGCTGGTGTTAAAAAGGTTGTAGATGAACTTGCTGAAGATGGATTTGAATCTGGTGTAGTTGTTGAGCGCGGTACTCTTCGTCCAATTGATCCTGATTTAATTGAGGAAGGAGCAAGTTTATTATCTGAGCAACAACGATTAGTAGACGAAGGTGTTGCAGTTGTACTGGACACGGATACTGTACAAAAGATTGCTGTTGTTGCTAGGGAATTAGCGAGCAAAGGTGGGATTAAAGTTGAAAAGGGACAGCGCATTACTGAGGCTGTTTCTATCGCGTTGTCTAAGAATGAAATACCTGAAGAGATTTTAGTTAAGGTCTTAGGTGACTTTAACATTTCTCACAGGGATCTTGGACCAATCCTTGCTAAGACTGCGTCTGATGCAGGTAAAACACTTCAAGCAGTTGGTCAGATTTCTAAATCATGGGATGGCTACGTCAAGTCGTTAAAGTCTACTGATGCACCAAATCCCGGCAAGCAACCAGATAATCCAGACAGCGTCATTGAAAAGTTTGTTAAATCCCCAATCCGTGTTGCTAATAAAATTGAACGATTACGCCGTTCTATCTTAACATCGCAACCAGTGACTACTATTCGTAACTTCTTTGGTGGCGGTGCTCGTGTCACTATGGATATGTTTGAGGAGTTCTGGGCATCTGGCACACGTAAAGCGGCTAATGCCGCACGTAAGGCAATGGGTGGTGAACCAGTCGAAGACATAAGCACTATCGGTGCAGGAGACATCGCACGCTACGTCTGGAATGATGAAGAAGCTAAGATGGTTGCTGATTTGTATATGCGTCTTGATAAGAAGGGATATGAGCGCATGTTCAGTAACTTCATTGATGCGGCAGAAGGCAGTAACAATGTTGCTACTGGTGATGGCTTTGACAGAGTAGGTTCATTCTTTAATGTATTCAACAGAATGTCAGATAACTTCTGGAAGAAAGCTACCTTTGCTGGTGAACTCAGTAGACAGACTCGTGCTCGTTATGGCAAATCATTACAAGAAGTTATTCGTGATGGGCAGTTTAATCAGATTGATGGTGAGTTATTTGAAAGGGCTGTTGAAAAATCTTTTGACCTTGTATATCAGCAAACCCCCAAAGGCAAAGGTATTTTTTCTGGTGCCGCACGTATGTACTTGGATGCAGATAAACGCGCAGGATTTCTCTTAGGTGCGCTGATCCCATTCCCACGTTTCGTTATCAACCAAATTAAGTTTATGTATGAGCATGCTCCTATCTTAGGCATGTTGCCAATTGATTCATTAACTACTAAAGGTGGCATGAAAGGATTCAATTGGTCTAAACGTATCGGTCAGCAAGTTAATGGCATGGCATTGATGGGTATGGCGTATGCATTGCGGGATTCACAAGCCCCAAAAGGTACTGAGTGGTTTCATTATGAAAAAGAAGATGGTACTCGCTTAGATCTACGCCCATTCCTTGGCCCACTTAATATGCATCTATTCCTAGCAGATGGATTGTGGAAACATTTCAATAACCAGCCAATGAAAGCACCGAAAGATTTCCGCAAAGAAATTGCTCAGACTGCGATTGGTTCTTCATTCCGTGCAGGCACAGGATTGTTTGTTGTTGATCAGGGCATACCTGAGTTGTTTAAAGCATACGAGGGTGAATCAACAATTAAGCGAGACGAAGTCTATGGGCGTATTATCGGTGACTATGTTAACACCTACACGTATCAGTGGCCTATAGCTATTGCAAGGGATCTTTACTCTTTAACTGATGAAGAACTGCGATTAATTCCAGAAACAAAAGAAGGTTTAGATTACCTTGAGATTGCCGCATTGAGAGCAAGAAGATCTCTTGGACCATTAGCTGATTGGCTTCCTAAAGTTGATCAAGAATTTTTAGACCAAGATATCCCATACATCCCAGATGTCACAATCAAACATGTATTCCCATTCTACAATGTAGATCGTCCTAAAGAAAGATACGATATCTTTGACGATAAGCCATTGAAAAAGATTGATCCACTAAGAACTGCTGTATCTGGATTGAACATTTCTCGTCCAGCAAATGCATTTGTTAAAGAACGTATTCGCTTAGAAATTAATCCATACGACATATACCGCCCACATCCATTCCCTCCTGCCGACAGATATATTCGTCAAGTGTTGTCACAAAGATTACCGATGCAAATGGAAAAGGTAATCAACAGTGAGGCATACAAGAATATGTCAGACGCAGAGAAGCGTTACGCATTTATTCGTGAAGCCAAATATTTGATGAATGATGTGCGTGGCAAAGAGGGGTTAGATCAGCGTATTGCTAAGCAGATTGAGCTTGGAAATGTACCAGATGCTACTGTAAGGGATCACCTCAAGTGGACATATGAAAGTCTTCCTGCGGACGCTAGAAAAGCAATTGAGGCACGCTTGGGTGCGCCTACTGAAGATAGTGATTATGCTGATTACATCCAAGAATATGATGTTATCAAAGAATCTTTGTTTGCTAAGAAGACTATGAAGTTTGCTTCAGGTGGCCTAGTACAGAGCTTTGCTGTCGGTGGCACACCTAACCCCATAGATGATCAGATGGACGCTCTCAGCCTCTCTGAGACAGGTATTGGTGAAGAGTCAGAAGAGACACAGAGTTTGTCAGGAATTATAAGTAAGGTTGCCGAAGTTGGTGGTGATGTTTGGGAAAACATGAACTACCTAGATCGTGCCGCACTCGTGACTGCTCCTGTGCCTGTGGTTGGTGATGTGACAGGATTGCTTGCTGATGCATATATGTACGCAACTAAACCTGAAGAGCGCACTGCATTGAACTATTCACTGACTGGTGCGGGCATCCTTGGTGGGTTGCCTGCTAGTGTGACATCTGCAATTGGGTCATCGCCTGCGTTACTGGGCATCTTCGGTGCGGCACGTAGAAACCCAGAAGCACTGAAAAAATACGAAGAAGCAATGAATGCTCCGCTGACTAAAGAGCAAGAAAAACTTATTGCCGATGACCCGAATGCTATTGCGAATATAATGGAAGAAAAAGCGGAGAGTATTCGCCAAGAAACTGGTGTAGGTGTACTTGAAGGTGCAGACCCAACACCTCGCTTTGAGATTGATGACAGTCAAGCAAAGATTAAGAATATTGAAGTGGCTGAGTTTCAGGATATCATATCAGGTGAATTGGGAGAACCATACAAACAGCTTGTTACTAAGTCTGGTAAACCGATTGGTGAAGGCTTATCTAAGCTGACAATTGGTGACATTTTAAAGCATGATGAGTTTTTCAAATACTATCCAGAAGCACGCGACCTTCCAATTACTTACGCTGGTGATGGTTACAAGGGTGCGTTCATATACGGAAGAGATAGAACTGATCCTCTAGGCTCAGGGGCAAGAATGGAATTGTCGTCGGATGTTGATCCGGATAGTTTAGCATCGCCTCTAGCTGATTTGCGTGAGACTGTACTACACGAGCTACAGCACTATGTACAGTTTGTAGATAATCTAAATATGGGCGGTAGTTCCACAACATTTATGCCGGGAGGTAATACTTTCGGTATGACTAGACTTGGCGAAGAAATTGATACCAAATTGGATCGTGTTTACCGGGCTATAACAAATGATGAATTAATGCCAGAGGTATTTAATTTAATTGTTGATGGCCTTGGATCTCCAAATGCTAAGACAGTAGCAAATGCAGAAAATATTGCAAAGAATAATAAAATTACTAAAGACGAAATGATTATCATCAGACATCTTGCTGACTTGAAAAAAGATTTCAATAAGATTGAAAAAGAAGCCTATATGAACTACAGGACTTTGTCAGGTGAAATTGAAGCTCGTTTAATATCTGAACAGCGTAGAGCGATGACGCCAGAGCAGAGGCTTGCTGAGCGTCCCAGCTTACCTGAAAGATTGCTCGTTGAAGAAACGCTTGGGATGAAGGAAGGGAGATATCCAGTTAAAAATAATCCTGTAGTTCTTGCAATGGAAGAAGGCAGTGTAAATAAAGAATACATTAGCAGACTTGGAATGATGAGAGATCAAGCTAATAAACTCATTTCAAAGATGAAAGGATCGGAGTTCTTTGATTTCAATAACGATGATGGATTCCAGTTATTGGATAGCATTGAAATTAACATAGACAATTCTATATCTAATGTCATTGATAAAGCAAAGGATAAGGGGTTTATTGAGCCTGCTGTTGCTAAATCTGAAGTCATAGACTCTGAAGGTTTATTTAAAGCTAAACAGGGTGATGTTCGTCGTAAAAGAATCATGGATCTTAGACAGCAGTCAAGACGCAACGAGCTACCAGAAGAATTTGGTGGATTCCGTTTAGATACTGAGGTTGATGTACCCGGATATGGTCCCGGTAAGATTGGACAAATTAATTACAATAAAGCTGGCGAACCATCCATTATGGTGGCATTGAATCGGGATGAAGCACCAATAGCTGTGGGAATGTCTGTATCAGAAGCCCTTGAGAAAGGCGTAAAGATTACTAAAGAAGCTCCTGTGTACACTACACCTAAAGTAAAAGTAGATTCATTTGCAGATCCATATGCTGAGTTTGCTGGGTTAAAAGCAAGTAGAGATTTAGCTGATATAGATGATCCTAAGCTTGTAGCATATTACAAAGAGCTTGCGGATAGTGATCCAGAAGAATACCAAAAAAAGGTTATTGATGCTTACAGGGATGCTTGGTTAGAGCGTACAGGTAAGAAGCCAAACACAGAAGTAACTAAGCGCAATACCATTATGGAGAATGCGGCAAAGAAGGTTAAGGAAGGTGAGCTAGACGTTCAAGAATTCCGTGTAATCGCAGATCAACAAAAGCCAGTCAAGGTATGGGAGAGCTTGCCTGAGATGGCTACGTTTGAAGATATGTTCTTTGCTCTTGATGCTAAGAAAAGCAAGTCCCCATTCATTGGATATAACAAGCGTATTGAAGACGGAACTAAGTTATCTGTTCGTTTAGATATACCTGCATACACACGATTTGATACTTGGGTGTTAGCACTCAAAGGTCCAAAGGATGTGCATTCAGGAATGATGTACGCTCCTGCTGTGCGTCTGAAGAATGTAGACATGACACAGACTGAGAAACAACTAGAGCAAGCAATGGACGTTGCGGCAGGTAAAGCCAAAGGACCATTCGCTGTGATGGAAGGTAACTATGTCGAAGAGACTGCTGAGGATACGTACAAGCTTGCTGAAGAAGCTTTGAATAGTGATGAATGGATTCAGGTAGGATTTGATCCAACACGCCGTGGATACTTCTATGACAGGGAGACTATGGAGCCTGTGTTAAATGCTGAAGAGATTGTACAGGTTGGGGCATTGGTACTTGCTAAGAAAGCTGTCAAAGGCGATCCAAAAGACTTCAAGTTTAATAAAGGCGGATTAATGTCACGGCGCAAATAAAAAGCCCCTCATTGCGAGGGGCTGTGAGTGTGTAGCCAATACGGTTGCATTGACTAGCGGGTGGGACCATTGGTCAATGTCTCAAAGTATGCGGCATTAAATCCACGTTCCCATTCCCGACTCTGAATATCATCCTTACGTTGGTATGGGTTCTTCGTGAAGCCACGCCTAAACGCTTGGTAGCCTTTTTGGAATTGAATCTTCAAAGGGGCAGAGCGTAATCTTGACATTGATACTTTCCTCCATATAGTTATATTCGGATTATATCAAATGTCAAGTTTCTGTACAAGCACTATTTGCGCATTTGTCGTTTTAGGTGTCTGATGACTGCCTCCATTTCCTTGATCTTTTTGTTAAGTTTTTCAAATTCTTGCTTAACTTGATCTTGGCTCATGCGGCCTGCCACCCCCAGTCATCACCTTCCATACCTGCGGCATTGTAATCTGTTACAACACCCTCAAAGAAATTCTTGTGTGAATCCCCTGACACAACCCAGTCTACCCATGGTAGTGGGTTCTCTTTAACTTTGTAGTTACCCTTCAGACCTAACTGAATCAGTCGTCTGTCCGCGATGTACCTAATATATTGTTTAACTTCTTCTTGGCTGAGTCCTTCCAAGTCTCCCATTTCGTACGCAAGTTCAATAACTTTGTCTTCAAGAGAGACTGCATCTCTGACCATTTGGTAGATATCT
>Ga0208899_1001832_pt1 | contig 14651 bp, 18 predicted proteins | sample VirMetDEL_Nov_24_FD_184518 | JGI IMG/M metagenome (GOLD analysis project Ga0208899, IMG submission 184518) | Aqueous microbial communities from the Delaware River and Bay under freshwater to marine salinity gradient to study organic matter... | ecosystem: Environmental > Aquatic > Marine >... | reverse complement strand
TATTGGTCGTCTTGAAGATAATCGGCTGTGCGTCAACAGTTCGCAATTCAATGGGCAGAGACGCATTGGTGACCATACGGAAACTTGTGCTGTCTCGGGACAAAAGCACGTTGCCATCATCCATTTTGATGCTGCCCTGCAACTGGATGTTGCCGGAAGCGTCCCAACGGAAAGCCTCTGCACCACCTGCGATAGCAGCCCCAACATCAGCAGATACCCAGCCAACACCTGTATCTGGATCGGCCTTGTTGGGAACGTGTGTGGGATTGGTGGATGTAGCAGCCTCGTTGAGTAGAGCGGGGCCAGCGGCGTTTGCCATAGAAAGGTCGCCACCTGTACCAAAATCAGCCACCTGCGCATTATTGGTCATAATAGCAAGAGCGTGGTTTGACCTTGTACCGATCAACGCACCGCTGCTGTCCGACGCGAGCAGGGCAATCCGCCTCCCGCCAGTCGATGTGCGCGTTTCAAGAGTTGCGCTGGTGGCACCAATAACCTCAAGATCACCGCCAACGCCCGGTGACCCACCCACGCCAAGGCTTGTATTGAACACGCCTGTCGTAAACGTCCCCGCTGCCGCAGACGCGCCACCAATAACTGCGTCGTCAATCGTGCCGCCGTTAATGTCGGGGCTGGTCAGCGTCTTGTTTGTCAGCGTTTGCGTGTTCGTCGTGCCAACCACCGCGCCCGTTGCGCCGTGCGCCGCTGTGTCCGCAATATGCGTGGGCAGGCTGTCAGAACCAACCTGCGTCTGAAGTGCCTCGATTTCGGTCTTGGCCGCGCTGAAGTTGTCCCGCACGGATGATGTGGTCGCGTTCCCCGCTGTCGGCTTGGTCGCGTCAATATTGCTCGCCATTAGGCTTCACTCCATGTTTCAGTCGTTTTCGTCGTGTCCCACACAGTTTCGCCAACATTGTCACCTTCAGGGGCAGCGTCCCATACCGTCACGCCGCTGTCCCAAGTTGTCCCCTCATAGGCCGGTCGCCACCATTCAGTTGCCATCAGATGCCACCCATGCCAACATCCGCAGCCACGTCAGAGCGCACCTGCAATGACCCGCCACGAATGTCCCGCTCGTCAGTGCGGACCTTCTCCATGCCCCGCAGGAACAGTTGGCCGTAATATGCCGCCTTTGCTTCGTCCTGTAGCCAGTTGTACGCGTGGTGAAGTGCGCCGTTCAGATACATTTCCTGATGCCGCGTCAGGACGCCGTTTGTCGTGTTGCTGTCGGAAAGCGGAGGGAAGTTTCGCTCATACACCAATTCCAGCGTGTAGGCCGCGTCAGGCGTCGGGCCAAGGCGAAAGTCGCTGCCAACAACCGTGAACCGTTGGGGTTGGCCCGTAGAGCCAGATCGAAACAGCGTGTTCATCTGTTCAGGTGTGACAAACAGAAGCGTGGTTGCCGCGTCTGAATCAACCCGAAACGAAATAATCTTTCGCAGGTCGTCAGGCACGTCAACATACTCGTCGCCCGATGTGGTCGTGGTCGTGTACCGCACACGATTCTCACGCAATGACACCTCGCGGTTCATATCGGACTCTGCCAGAGAAATGAACTCGGGGATGCGATCCGTGAAGGCGGAATCGTCGCGGGCCACCCAATTCTGAATGGCGGTCTGAAGTTCGCTGTATGTCGTTAGAGCCATCCGTATCGGCCTCCTTCCCACCGTTCGTGCATCCCGTCAGGCTGCATCAGTTTCGTCTTGCCGTGAATTTCAACTTCAGTCCCCAAACCCCGTGCAAGCCCAATCAGGTATTCAAGGTTGGGGCGGTGGTGGTCGTAAATGTCGCCCGACAATTCCACTCCGTACAAGTCAATCTTCGGTCTCCACTCCCATATTGCTGCCGCAATCATGTAAGCAATGTTGGAACAGAAGTAATCACCAGTAAGTCTTGCAATAGCTTTCAGCGGATACTCAACCGAATACTTTACTTCTGGATAGTCCTTCTGCATCCATACTGGAAGCCCAAAGTCATTAACCCGCTCAATGTGAGACGGGTCAATAGTGCTTATGTCGTGCAACTGGAACAGCCGGTCGTAGCGCGGCGCGTGTGGATCACGCATAATACCCCATACGTCCCAACCACTCTCGCCAACAGGTGCGTCTCCGTGGCTATCAGGCCCAAGCCCAACAATCGCAACATTGTTCATCCCGTGAACATCCTTGTTCCAGTTGCGCCGGGGGCAGTCAAAAGTTTGCTGTACTCGCTCGACTTGTACCGACGCCGGAAGAACTCATTCCTGTCCGCAGCAGGCCACCGCCAAAAAGCAGCCGGTGACAGACCCGCTTCACGCACCCATTGCTCGGCAAGGGTCAAGGGAATTGATGCAACGCGCTTTAATTCCCTAGACGCCGAATAGCCGTCATTCATGGTCGCAAGGCGCTGGTTGTTGTCCAGAATCGGCGTGGCATCTTGGTGCGTTCCAATAAGAACCGCTGTCTCGTCGTTGGGGTCTTCCTGAATGGTCGTAACCACTCCACCCCATTGATCGAGAATTTCTCGATTCATCGTGACATTTCCGTAACGTAAACCACGCCACCGGACGACACCTGAATGGCAGACACAAACTCCCCCTGGCCCGCATCGAGAACAATGGGGACATTGGGGGGCAAATAAATGCTGTCAGACGTGGCGGTGACGCCTACCGCAACAAACGCCGCAACCGTCGCCACCAGACGCACCTTGAGCGTTCCACTGGTCAGCGCGCTTGCTGTGGATGCCGCCGTGCCAGACGTGGTGATAGAGTGGCTTGTCAGGGCGCGGAAACCGTCCTGCGTGACGCTCTGTGCATATGCGCCGGTCGAAAACATAACCAGCGCGAGAATGATTCCAAGTTTCTTCATCAACGGCTCCATTGCTTTACCGCCGCCATCGCGGCAGGCTGTTGTGTGACGTGTTCAGCAAAATAATCCATGATGCCAGACACCTCCTCTTGATTGCGAACGGCTTGCAACAAGTATTCGGCCCGCAACAAAAGCACCAACGGGTGATACGGCTGCGCGCTTCTTGCAATATTGTAAACCCTATCTGCCGCTTTGTCATATACAATTACTTGCGCTTCCATGTCCATTACCATGCCAAGCGATAGAATTGTTTGCATTCGCGTAGTAGAATCCAGCGGGAATACATCGTGCGCCTTCATATTGTGCTCAAATGCGGCGAGCGGATTCTGGGTAAACGCCTGCTTCGCCTTGGTCATATGCCACTCACCAATATAGGCTAGAACCCCACTTGCAAGGATCGGTAGCATCAGAACGGGCAGCAAATATCGCATTGATAACTCCACATCCCATAGCAACCACCGCCGCCGAAGCGGGGTTTTGCAGGGGAAAGTTGAAAAACATCAGAAGACCCGCCATCAGCAGAAACAAAGCGTTCCCACGGGCGAGAAACAAGAGGCGCGTCAGGGACAGGGAAAAAAGCAACCCAACAGACCCAAGAACCGCGAAAATCTGCAACCAATCATTATGCACTGCATTGGTGAAAAACATAAGCCCCTTCATCATCGTGCCGTCAAATAGCGCCAGGTGGCTTTCCTGATAAAAAGGATACCAATACATGAACCCGCCAAGACCAACGCCGTGCAGGACGCGCGTGGGTTCGTCCAAGACCATATAGGCCGTGTTGGTCCATATCTCAGCCCGCTCGCTCATAGAACGCATCACGAACTCAAGGGCAGACCAATCACCCCATGCCCACATAACGTAGCCAGAGGCGGCTAGGGCAGGCACCAGAGCGGCCCTGTAGGGTGTGACGTGCTTGCGGGCCACCCATAGGCACCAAAGGGCCAGCGCGGGCCACACAACGTCTGAGCCGCCATCGCCGGAAAGGGTCGCACCCTCGAATACCCCCAGAAACACAAAAACCGCAATGGCGACATACCAGCGGCACCAAGGCACAAGAAGGAGAAGAAACTCGGATTGAAATATCGTGTTGCCAAGCCCGCCGAATATATCCGGTCTGAGCAGGGACAACCCGATTCCCGTTACCGCAATAGCATCCCAAGGGACCGCGCCGCGTCGGGAGAAATACAGGTAAATCACAAACAGCGTCACAGCGTTCTGCAACCGTATCAGCCCTTCGTGCCAATCAGGCGACCAAATAAGGGACAGGGCCATCCAGAGCAAGAGCAAGAGGGCGGCTGCGTCGGGTGGGAACGACCGCCAACCGCCCTCTGATCGTCGCGCAAGGGCAAGCCCAAGAACGAACGAACACAGATAAAGCCCTAACCATTTTGGGACGTTCGGGGAATAAACCCCGTAGCCCCACTGTAGGACGGCGACACCTACAAGTATCGCCGCCCAGTGCCTCGCCAGCCAAAGACCGAAAGGCGCTCCCACCACGCCCATCACTATTCGATCACAATGACGATATTGCCACCACATCCGGTGGCACAAGTTGCGCCGCCATCAATGTTGAGTCCAAGAACAGAACCCTGCGTCACCGCAAAGTTGTTGCTTGAGATCGAAACACTGTTTGATGCGCCGTCCGCAGACAAAGCGTACCCAACAGTAAGCGGGGTCAACTCGTTGAACAGGCCCGAACCGCTGGAATACTGAACCCCAACTGCGCTCGTGCCGGAATCAACCGCACGACCCGTGACATAAACTTTCGTCACCGTGCCGGACTTGTGAGACACCACATATTGCGTTTGAGCCTCGGAAAAGTTCGTAACAGCAACAATCAAGCCGCCGTTACCAACGGGAACAGTTGCACCCGTGTCGTCTTCCCAGACCGTCGAACCGTCAGCATTCTGCTTGATGTTCCAACCGGCACTTGCCGCGCTGGACCACAGAAAAGTAACGGCAAAAAGTGCGATAAGAAACCGCATAGTCACCTCCAAAGTTAAGAGGGGGCGCGAATGCCCCCTCTCACGGTTAGCTGGTCGAAAGATCGAACACGCCGCCAGAAGCCGCTTCGTTGCGGGATTCCAGCGTGTACTCTGCCAAAAGCTGACGACGCTCGGAGTCGCCGGTCTTTGCCAGATCGTACAGGGTGAACGGGCGCAGGTAGGCAACGGCCCACATATCCTTCTGGACCACCAAGCAATCGCGCGCACGCATGAAACGGTTCGGGACAATCTGAAGTTCCCCGAAGTCCGAATCATAGATGTCGATTGCGGCGACAAGGGTTTTGTCTTCAGCACCCTTGAACCGCGTTGCATTGCCGGTGAAACCGGAAATCTTCTGCTTGTTGAACGAGCCGACCATGATGCAATCAGGATCGCCGCCCGCATCCCACGTTGACTTGATAACGTCCTTCAGGAGCGCCTCAGTCAGCGTGCGCTGCGTGCCGTCCGTGCGGGCAGTATTGCCCACAGAACCGTCCGAACCACCCGAACCGGCGCTGGTGTTCGTGTCAAGCCACGAGTTCACTGCACCAAGCTGGCGGATGGTGGTTGCGTCGCCGGTCACTTCCGCGCCATTGCGAAGAAGAATCGACTCCATGTCACGCTTGAGTTCGCGGGACATTTTGGCAACCTGATACGACAGTTCGGAACGCCGACCGGCCTTGTTGACGGCCTCCTGCGTACCCGAAACGCGCGGCACCTTGTCGGAAATCTGACAGGTGTTGCTCAGACGAGTGGTCGCCGTCACAGCGTCCGAAGTCGCATCACCACCTTCAAAGGTAGCGTTGGACGAGGAAGCCGCTGCAAGCGAGTCCGTCTGCCATTCGTGAAGAACGGCGGTCGCATCGGTTCGGTCGATACCCGACATGAACGGGGTATCGGTCGGGGAAATGTCATAAATGACATTGGTGAGGTCCTCGCGATTACCGACCGCAGAGAACGAAAGGAACGTATTTGTTGGCGCTTCGGCCATTGGACTACTCCATTAGGGTTGGATCACAACCCGCGCCCCGACTAAATGCCCATTTCCTTGAAAATGGATGCTGCATCGTCCACGGAGCCGGTATTGCGAAGTTTCCGACTCATGGTAGTCACTTTGTCCCGCTGGATGGTGTCCTTGCCTTTCGGCGCGTTTGCCTTCAGAACCTTGGGAAGCCCCTTGACCTTCTTCTTGGCCTCGGGTTTGGATGCCTCAAGCCCCCGATACCGCATCGCATCCCGAACAATGAGATACTGACGGTGATCGAGCATATCAGCCAGTTCATCGGCGTTGTAGCCAATGTCTGTCAGATACTGCTGCATTTCCTTCACAACGGGTTCCGACTTTTTGGAATCCCCGAGTTCCGGCCATGCTGCCAAAAGGCGGTTGCGCTCATTCTCAGCCCATTCCCGCTTTTGTGCTTCAGACTGCTGACTGCGTTCCTGCTCGACACGCAGGCGTTCAGCCTGCGCCTGTTGCAAAACAGCCTGCTTTTGGTCCCACATCAACTTCTGGCGCTGCATTTCATCACCGCCATAAGTATCAAGGACGTTTTCCCAATTCGGCTCTTGCCCGGCCACTTGCGCTTGCAAGTCTTGAACAAGTCCGTCCAACGTCGCAAATTTTGACTGCCACGTTTTTGTTGCCTGATCCACAGCCTGATCGAATTTATCTCGCTCAGACCGGACCTCGGACATCTTGGCGTCATAGTCCTGCTGTCGCTGGTAGCCCCGGACGGCCTCTGCAATCGGCACCTCGACTTCCTCGCCGTTGACCTTGGCTTTCACGCGAAGGTTGGAAAGATCTTCCACCTCCAACGCGGCTGCAAGATCGGAAAGGGTCTCGGGAACCTCATAGTCCTCCGTGGGTTCAGCCTCAGGCTCGCTATCTGCCTGTCCGTCAGATTCCTCCGCGTCGGCGTTTGCCTCTGCGTTGGCATCCTGTGACACCTCGTCGGTGTCCTCCGCTTCGTCCGGCTGCAAAACGTGGGTCACATCGCCATTCGGCTCTGCGTCTGTTTCAACGGGTTCCGGTGAAGTTTGCGCTTCCGGTGCGACTTCGGGTGCCGACTCTTGGCTGAAGATCGCATCAATTCGCGCTGCTGCTGACTTTACGTCCGCTCCAGAGTTCTGGGTAACGGTTTGATCGGTCATTTCTGACCTCCCTGTTTGGGCCAAGGTTGACCCGGGTTTTGAGATCGAGCAAGCGACGTATGTGCCATCTCGCCCGTTTCAATGTGGTGCCGAAGCGCGCGCAATAGGCTGGAAAGCAAATCAAGCTGCAATCTCACCCGGTAACGCATGTCTTCGTCATCCAGTTTGCTCAAACAGAACTCTTGCCATAGGCGGTCTTTGACCGCTTCCACGGCATCCTGAAAATGCCGGTTGTCAAGAATCTGCTTGACCTGGTGGCCGCGCTCACGCTCTGCAAGCAACTGCCGTTCGTCCATCCCACCGTCCGTCATGGGCTAGTAGCTCATGGCTTTCTTGGACTTCTTTGTTCCGCCGCGCTTGCCACGGAACGCTTCGTCGCTTCCGGCGTTGAGCCGGGAAGTCTTGACGTTTGACCCCTTGTCGTAGCTGGTCTTCAGCTTTGACATGGTTTTGGTCGGTGCGTTAGAAAATTTCATTTCTACCTCCAAAGTGCGACAAGAACAGCCAAAAGGTCGTCCTCGTCCTCGAATGTCCTTTCGGACGCTATCCCCGCTGGTGCGAGGAATCTGAATGCCTTGCGCTTTGGCTTCTCACGCGGGGTCGGAACGTCTCCAGCATCCCACAGTTCATTGCGAAGCCTCTGTAATACTGCAAGCGCATAGTCCTTGTCTTGCGTTCTTTCGCCACCCGGAAGTATATACCATCTAACGGGTGCAGCGCGAGGGGTATTGCAAAGTAATGATGCAAGCATCTTTATGTGTTGTCATAGAGGTTTAGGCTAAACCGGCACACAATGTTTGCCGCTGCGCCGCCGCCCGACGCAGTTGCAGTGAAGTAGATAACATCACGGGATGCTGCTCTAAACTTAATTGGGTCAACAATAAGGCGCTCCAAGCCTGTCGAAGTGTCAATAGTGTCTCTGTAAATCTCGTAGCGTGTACCGACAAGTCGGCTGTACGAATACCCACGCAGTGCAACAACCTTCGCCTTGTTTGTTGTGCTCACGTTGAAGAACAGTAACTGCATCGCTGCGGTCTGATTGAAGCCTACATGGAACAACGCCTGCTGTGTGACAGAGCCAAGCGCGGGGATGACCGCTTGTACTGACCCACCTGTGGTCGCGGTGACGGTGATGTCATTGGCATTATACGTCAGACCGCCGTTGGTGTTTACCGCCACTCGGTTGATACCCAAACCACTGAACGATGTAACGTCGCTGCCGGTAGACCCTAACGTATGCACCGCAACAGCCTGATTACCATCAGCGTCGAGGTAGTATACCACCAAAGATAATGCACCTGTCCGACCAGCGCCGTCCGTTGCATTGTTGTATGCGATGGTGAACGTCGAGGCGGATGTAATGATTGTTGGCAGGTTCGGGGAAGCCGCCCATACGATTTGCTCTGTGCCGTCAGTTAGACTGTTGCGGTACCCAAACTTATTCCAGCTTGTAACGCCGCCCCGCAGCCCTCGCACAACCTCGTCCTGATAGTCGGTCGGGCGGGTTGACTGCCCATCGCTGTCCAGCCCGATGCTTTGATTATTAGGTGTGTTTCCAGATCGAAACAGCCCGTAGTAAACAAAAAGGCGCAGGTAACTTTGCGATCCAGAGTCGTTGACCAATCTTATTCTGAAATAGCGCGGCCCCTTGACGGCGGTATGAAATTCGTGAATGCCAGAAGCAACGCGAAATCCTGCCGTAGGGAATGTGGTCCAGTTTGTCCCGTCAACTGAAAAATCAAAATACAGCGTTCCAGGGTTGTCAGTCTGACACGAAACCATCACGTCAGGATAGTCATTCTGCTCACCTGTTCCGGTGAACGTCGCCCCAGACCCAAGCGCCACTGTTGAAGAATTTACAGAAGACTCAATACCAACGGTTCCGACCTTGGACAACCCATCAACTGTGACGCCTTGACGATTTGCAAGATTCTCGGGGTCCGTAATAACCACCGACTCACGGTGCGCCTCTGTCCCGTCCGTCTGCGTGACAACCGAAGTATCCAGAACCTTGTCGGTAATGGCACCAATCGGCAGGTTGCCTTCTTCGACCGCCATTAGTCGTCTTCCTCCACGCCCTCAACTCGTCCGTCCGCGTCGCGAACCACGCGCATCCGGCGCTTGCTTGGCGCAGCACCGTCCACCGTGATGTTGATGGGCTGCTCACTGCGCTGTTCACCAGATGAACGAGGTTGTTCATTCTGTGAACGCTCTGCCGCCTTGCTCGCCACACGCTCCTGTGTCTCGGACTGAATCTCGGCAATCTCACGTTGGATTGAAAGCCGGTTGGTTTCCATTTCCGCGTTCATGCCAAGTTCCGCACGGCGCAACTCAAGTTCCGCGTTGGCCTTCTGCTCCTCAAGGGCAAGCTGTGCAGCAGTCTTCTCACGCTCTAACTGCATCTCGGCGTACATCTTCTCACGCTCAAGTTCCAGCTTCGCCGCCTGCTCCTGTTGGGACAGGGACACACGCATCTGTGTCTGCTGCATGTCAGTCTGCGCCTTCAACTGCGCCTCTTGCGCCTTGCCCTGCAACTGTGCCTGCGTCTTGGCCTGATCGGCCTGAATTTCCGCCTGCACCTTCATCATCTCAGGGTCGGGCTTCTCGCCCTTGGACGCCATAGCCTGCTGCATTTCCGGAGAGTTCGGGTCCGAGAAGTACGGATCAGCCGACTTCAGACCAGCCGACTCAATCAACTTCTTGGTCGTGTTGTGGATGTTCTCAAGATTGACTAGCGGGCCATCTGCGCCGCCCTGGAAGGACACAATGCGTTCCTGCACATTAAGCAGTTCACGCATCATCATCATTTGTTCTTCCTTGTTGCCGTAGCCGATACCGACCTCGACGCTCACATCCATGCTTGCGTTCCACGCGCGCGGGTCCATCGGCACCCACTCGCCACGCAGCCGGATCATGCGCTCCTTGTCCTGATGTTTGATAATCAGCCGCAGGATTTTGCGGAACATCTCCTTGACGCCCGTTTCGGCAAAGACGCGGGCAATCATCTGCTGACGTTTCATGCCTGCCGACTGCATCAGGTTGATGCCCGTGGCCGTCTTGTTCAGCGAGTCGGGGTCAAGCCCCTGATTGTAGCGCGAAACGCCCGTGCGGGCCTCACGCACCTGATCCATGTATTCCAGCGTGTCAAAGAACGCACCACCAAGCGGCGTGACCGGCATGGGAGCAAGCGAGTTGCCAACAGGATCAGACGAGTCAATGCGAACCACACCACCGGGGCGGTTGGTCAGCAAATCATCCAGATTAACATTCTGGTTCACCGCAACGCGGTTGTTATTGATGAGATAGGCGTTATCAAGCACCTGCCGCATCAGCGTGGACTTGATAAGCTGAATGTCCATCGTCAGGTCCGCAATGGACTGACCGAAGAACTTGTGCGGCATCGGAATCGGCGTAATCGAGACAATCGGATTCTCGTCAATCTCAATGTTCTCCAGAACCTCATAGCCCGAACCGGCTACCGTCACCTTGCGGAGTTCGCCTAGGCCGTCTCCGTCATAGTCTACGCGCATATAGCACTCGTAGACCCATACACGACGCATGGACTCATCGTCCCCCGCGTCGTACATGTCAATGTCGTCTTCCTGATTGAAGCGCGCCAGGCGCTCGCTCGTATATTCCGCCTCGTCGTGGGAGGGGATTCCCATGACGGTCTTCTTGTCAAACCCGGCCTCAATCAGTTCCGTGATGGTCTTTTCCATCCGGTGATAGGTGAACGGCGCACTTGACAGCGAGGAAGACCGCTGACTAATGCCGAACTCCTCGGGCGGGAATGTCTCAATCCGCACCCGTCCGTCCATCGCCTTGCGGAGAATGGTCAGGTCGTGCAGACCGTCGCTTTCCTCATGCTCAATCGCCTCAACGTCATCGTCGTCAAGGATTAGGGCCATTTCTTCTTCAGTCAGACCCTCGAACGTCTCGCGCTTGGTTTCGTCCGTTTCCTCCCAATAGACCTTGGCAACGCCGTTCTTCTGCAACAGCGCGTCCTTGAACATATCGTAGAGAATCTGGAAGCCGTTGTTGTCCTTGTGGAAGATGTGGTTGACATATTCCGTCGCCTGCTTGGCAACAGCCTCGTCTTCCATGGAGGACGGCTCAAACCGAACCACGTCCGAACCCGCAAGGAAAATCTCAATCAGGTTCGGCAATAGCCACTCAATCGTGTCCGCAACATCCGTGGACACGACCTGTGAGCGGCCATCAACCTCGTTTCCGAACGGCTCGCCATAGTAATAGTCAAGGGCGCGCTGGCGCTCCTCGGCTATCTGCGATCCGCCCGTTCCCCAAGCAGACCCAACAGCACCGGCAATGTTCTGTTTGACAATGCCCTGAAGTTCTGAGTCCGACATGCGGGCCATAGGATCAGTCCTTCCCGCCCTTGATCGACTTCAAGACAGATTTCTTGGCAGGTTTGGCGGCAACCTTGATGGACAGATGCCCGTCAACATTCTCAACCTCGACCTCGCCTTCGTAGCCGTCGATGGACATAGAACTTGCATTCAGCAACATGGCTGTGAACTCATGCCACGGACTTGCGGTTTTCAGATCAAACTTCATCTTTACTCTCCTTACATGGTGTTTGGAAGCGACAGCCACCGTTCGTAATTGTCTTCGTAAAATTCTCTGCCACTTTGCGGAGTGGCTGGGATTGGTGCTGCCTTCATTGCGAGTTTATCGGATGCCTTGTTTGCTAAGGCTGACTGCGCCAAACCCACATCATCACGAACCAAAACGTGTGCGTTTTCCTCGGGCGACCATTCCCATATGCGTCTCACGCGGTCAATCGGGATTGACTTATACCCAAAGTCACCAGTGCCAGCCCCACCCCGCATTGACGGGTCTGCATCCATTCCTGACACGTCGAACTCGTAAATTCGGCCCTGTTTCTTTCCTCCATACGCCCCGCCACCCACATATCGGTCTGGTGAAGGCTCGACAAAAACACCGGCCCCAAGAGCATCAAACGACCCCGCTTCCTCTGCCGCAGACGCCTCGGCGGGGGAAACAGCCCTATAAACAACACCCTCTGGATTCTTGTTGCCGGGTCCACGATTCTGAGGGGCATAAATGTCGTCAATCCAATCATCAAACTTCTGGCCCATTTTCGGGGCTGGGCGCGCCATCCGGCTTGCTTCGTCCATTGGGAGGGCGTCGGCTTGACGACCAATCGCGTTCGCCGTCAACGCGCCCTTCGGCACATATCGACCACCAACAAGGCCACCGCCCATGACCGCCATCGTGGTGTCTATCGCGCCCGTCTCGGGATCAACTTCACCATGCAGGACGCGCTTGGGAGCCTCGACGCCGCGCACAAGGTCGCGAATCAGTCCAGGCCACGCAAGACTTACCTCGTCCGTTTGCCTGTTCACGGCAAGCGGCAGAATATCCCCATATTCAAGGTTGGGGTCTTTCTCTGGAAGCAATCCCGGCACAAAAACCTCTAAACTATGGAAACCTGCGGCATCGGCAATTCCCGGCCCCAGAACTTCTGATTACGCACCCGGTCGGATGCACCAAACGTCAAACAAAACGCATCAGCAAGGTCAGGGGAGCGAACCCCGCGACGTTTCATGTCGTCCTTGCTCTCCACTTGAATCTTGCCACCCTGCGTCAAGTCATACTTGACCGCCGTAAGTTCTGCCGTCAATTCATCGTCGGCGGGCATAGTAACATCCATCTGCATAAACCATTCACGCGCCTTAAACCACAATTCATCGCGTAATCGCATGTAATTCTTCTTGGCCGCTGCTTGCTCTGCAACATTGATTGCTTGAGAAGGATAGCCCATTTCTTTAAGTCTATCAGAAACACCCGCGCCGTAGCCAATAGCATCTACACATATTCTATGTGGCCTGTCATCTTCTTTCGTCATTTCATATTCGGCAGCAATCAGGTTCGCCAACTGCATCAAGTCCTTCCCGCGCCAGAACTGTGCGGGTTGCAATATCGTGTTGCCGCGTCGTTTCACCAGTGCAGACCTATCGCCACCAAAGCGGGCCACGTCCAGCCCCCAGATAACCGAACCCTGCGTTGGCTTCACGTCACGGCCCTGTGAGCCTTCAACCAGATGCAGCGGGATAACCACATCGTCTTCCGATACGGGAAATTCACCAAGAACGCGCACACGGTAGATGTTCGAGTCCGGCCCGTAGGCGTCGGCAATCTCTTGCGCGTATGTCAGGGATTCGTAGGACGCCTTGGATTCACCAGAGGCAACCTTGATGGTCCACCACTTGTCACGCAGCTTGTGGTGGGTATCGAAGAAAAACCCGCTTGTGCGGGTCGGGTTGCCGGTCAGGATTGTCTTCGCGCCCGGGGTGGACATGGCACCCTGCGATACCTCGAAGATGATATCGTCAATACCGGATGCCTCGTCACCAATGATAAGCATGTTGTCGGAATGGAGGCCCTGGAACGCCTCGGGGTCTTCCTTGCGGGCCGTTCGGGCGCTCGCAAAGGATTCTTTGGGGGCGGATTTGAGGACCATCGTATCGGCGCGGATTTCAAACCACGACCGGATGGGGTCTTTCATCTGCCGGTGCCACTTGGCGAGTTCTGACCACAGCACATCGTTCAACTGCTTGGCAGTGGGGGCCGTACAACCCGTCTTGGCGGGATAGTGCATGGCGTGCCACCAAAGCATGACCCACGACAGGAAAGCCGACTTCCCGACACCATGGCCCGAGCGGATACTGATGCGGTCATTCGTGACCAGCGCACGGAGGGCTTTCTTCTGCCACTCCTGCGGTTCCGCGCCAATGACCTCCTGCACGAATACAACGGGGTCTTTTTTCCAGACAGCAAACCGCTCCTTGAGCGGCTCATAGATGGTCTGGCCGGAATTTGTTAACTGCGGTGTTGCCATTATGTACTCTACGCCAAAACCGTGAGGTTTTTCAAAATTTTTTTTCGGCGGACCCTAGTAACTCCAGGTCGCGCCAGCTTCAGGATTTTTTCCGGTACTCTCGCATGTAGGCGTTGTATCGTTCGCGATTTTTTTCTCGCCAGCGCCTGTTTCGAGCGACTTGACCCGTTTCTCCAGCATCATCACCTGCACCCGAAGACCCAATAGCGCCCCTATGTGCCTGTCCGCCCGTTCCGTCAACCGCTTTATCTGCGCGTCCTGACGATCCAGAGCCTTCCACAGCACGTTTGCTTCCGCAGTCGTTGCAATACCAAGCCATCTCCATATCCTCATTTCGTCCCACCTTTCATCCTCTCACGGTAACGCCGCTGACGCTCCGCATTGGTTAACGGACGCGCCCTGCGACCGCACGTTGGACACACACTCGGTTCCCCCGAAGGGGCGTTCGATTTTTTTGGGGAAACAAACCGACCCGCATCAGACGGAACCATGCCAGCGCAGACACCACACAGACCAGAACCCAAGTGACCCCGGCCCAGTATCGTCCCATCGCATTTACGGCAGTACGGCATTTTGTTAAACCCCGTGTTTTTTGACACTTTGAAAATCAAAAGCCCAGAAATCAGGGGTTCTTGATACACCACCGTAACGGAAGCGTTATGGGAGAGTAACGAGAGCGTTACGTTTTGTCAATTTTTTTTGGGGGAATTTTTGAAAGTGGGGGGAATTTGTGTGTGGTGGGGTCTCTGTATGCGGGGGCGGCGATGGGACCCATTGCGTTCT
>Ga0208899_1001831_pt1 | contig 14653 bp, 33 predicted proteins | sample VirMetDEL_Nov_24_FD_184518 | JGI IMG/M metagenome (GOLD analysis project Ga0208899, IMG submission 184518) | Aqueous microbial communities from the Delaware River and Bay under freshwater to marine salinity gradient to study organic matter... | ecosystem: Environmental > Aquatic > Marine >... | reverse complement strand
CTGGGCGGGCTAGGCCGATTCGTCAACCGCTCTTCGGATCTCGCGGCCAAGTACAACAGCCCAGAAGATGAGGAGATCACAGCATCTGACGTGCCGATTGTCCGCTACTTCTTCGGTCAGCCATCCGACTACGCAGACAAGATGGACTACTACGACTACATCGGGTCCGCGACTCAGATCTTCAAAGAGAACGAGGAGGCGACTGGGGCAGAGAAGCTTGAGTTCCAGCGCGAGTTCGGATCGGTGACGAAGCTAGAGCCCCTGTACAAGGAGGCGCAGAAACAACTCCGCAAGCTTCGACAGCGCAAGAAGCAGATTGAGAAGACGCAGACTGATCCGGTCAAGGCTTACGACCAGATTCAAAAGATCGAATCTGAGATGCAGAGGCTGTACGACAAATTCAACCAGCGCTACAGGGAAGCCACGCGATGAAAAAGAAAGCAAAGGCAAAGCCCAAGTCGAAAGTAAACGCCGCAGGCAACTACACCAAGCCAGCCATGAGGAAGCGTCTCTTTGAAAAGATCAAGGCGGGTAGCAAGGGCGGCAAGGCCGGTCAGTGGTCTGCAAGGAAGGCGCAAATGCTGGCACAGCAGTACAAGAAAGCTGGCGGGGGGTATCGAGACTGATGGCCCTGAAGAAATCTCAGAAGTCCCTCAAGAAATGGACGAAGCAAAAGTGGCGGACCAAGTCCGGCAAGAACAGCACCCAAGGCTCTAAGGCCACGGGTGAGCGTTACCTGCCTGAGAAGGCAATCAAGTCCCTGTCGGCAAAGGAGTACGCCGCGACGTCTCGCAAGAAGCGAGAGGACACGAAGAAGGGGAAGCAACACTCGAAGCAACCGAAGAAGGTTGCGAAGAAGACAGCACGTCATAGGAGAAAGTGATGTTTAAACCGTGTGCAGGATGCAAGACTAAGATGAAGTGCAAGAAGGCGGGGAAGTGCATGGGCAAGAAGCGAGCGGCCCCCAAGAAGAAGGCCGCGAAGAGGTACTAGCGCCAGTCCCTATCGAGGAACTCCTCAAGGGTGAGGTCTGATGCCTCGACCACCTTGTTGAACTCCAGCAGGTCGGCGTACCAGACGTCCTCGCCCCCCTTATCCATCTGCTTGAAGTAGTGGCACCCCATGTAGTGCGCCCACTCCTCCTCGTTGATTAGGTACTTTATCTTGCGATGCATCGGTATCTTGCGGATGCGATTAGGTGTATCATTTCGTGCTGGCATGGGTCTTTCCTCCAGATTGTTCCTGTGCCATCTGCCGGTGTGGAGGTGGTGCTCCCACCGGCCCCTATCTCACACGTCACAACGCATGTGATGTGATCATCATATCAAACGTACTTTTCCGAAATCCTATTTTACTTGGATCGTGGGCCTGAAACCCGCATAAACACTGGGCCTTGCACCTCGAAAACAGCGATTTGGTGGGCGTGTAGCCCGCATAAAATGGTCAGAAAAATGGCTATTTTTGTCCCTGACATTCTGTAAGTTATTGATTTTAGGGCGTGAATAAATCACAAAAAATATTTTGTGCGGAAAAAATGTGAGATACCGAAACCCCCTTTGACTTTGCCATTTCGCGGTATAATAGAAGCTGTGATGATGTTCTCAGAAGGAGGTCAGGATGGATCTCAATGGGGAAGTAACATCGCTGTCGGACAGCCCCTGCAATGGGTGGTGTTCCGCAACGATCTTTGGTGACGTGGCGTGTAAAGGATGTGGTCGCACTCAAGAGGAGATCTCTGAGTGGAACCAGATGTCCGACGTCGAAAAGAAACTGGTCGTAATCGATCTGGCTAAGCGTGACTTCGCGATACGCCATACCTGTCATGTCGAAAAGACTCCGAGAAAGCTAGGGTGAATGTAATCCCAATCCAGAACGCTGAAGCGATAGAGCAACTCGACAGGCTTAGAGAAATGCTCCTGTCAGGGGAGGCGACTAAGTTCTACGCCTTCACTGATGTCGAAGACATGGAGACTGCGGTGGTGTACGGAGGGGATTGGGATCTGCCTGACGTGATAGCCGCACTGGGCGCTCTTCAGGGCATGGAGATTAAGGCCTGCTTGGATGCCTTGTTCGGTGAGTCGGATGATCTGGCCGAGGATGAGTGGCCGGAGGAGTAACCCCCGACCACCACACTTTTGTTACCCAGCTAATGATGTGGTCATCTCAAAATCTAAGTTGGATATCCGGCGACAGATTCCTAGCTAACAAGTAGCGTTTCCAACCTATATTTTGATATAGACAGTTAAGTTATAAGGACGAATGAAGTGGTCGGTGTGGGATACTGCATTATGAATGCTGTGCTCTAACCAGCTGAGCTACGTAGCCATTTTTTATGCAGTGCTCCATGGCGAGCACATCATACGGTCCTATATAACCGTTTGATATAGCGCGGATTTTAGGCCGCAGAATCTGCAATAGCAATATCCTCGACCACATTATCCGACGCATTGTTTACAGCTAATCGCAGTGCCGAAGTGTTCATGTGCGTGTACCGCTCAACCATCTCCAAGTTCGCCCAGCCACCCAAGTCCTTGAGCACTGCCGGTGCTGTACCAGCCATGGTATGTCGCGTTGCCCATGTGTGCCGCATATCGTGAAATGTGACACGCTCCAGTCCTGCTCGTTTGACCGCCCTCCTCCAAGAGCCATTGGTCATCTTCGTCTTCGGCGAGTAGGGCTTACCGTGCGCTGTCGTGAACACGAACTCTGGATAATCCAGATGCTCCTGATCTCTCCGCCGAGTCTCCAGTATCGATACAGCACCGTCGCTCAGCGGCAGGCACAACATCTTCCCCGCCTTGGTTAGCGCCGCAGGAATTTCTAACTGGAGTGCGTCCATGTTCACCTGCTCCCACCGGAGGGCTTTCACGTTAGCCCCTCGGAGACCAGTCTCCAGCGCGAACCTCATCATCTCTGCCTTCAGCCTCGGAAGCTCAGCCAGCAAGGCCAAGATCTCTTCCCTCGATACGCTCCTGCCACCAACATCAGTGGGCAACTTATCAAAGTGAGGCACAGAGGGAATCAGTTCCAGATCCCGTTGCGCATAGTTGAGAACAGCTAGGAAATACCGAACGCAGGTGTTGATCGTTCCGTTCGAGTACCCCTTTTCCCGCATATCCTCGACATACATCGTGACGTCTGCGTTCTTGAAGCTATCCAGTTCACGGTCACCGAATCGGTCAACAGCGTATCCAGTGTATCGGATGCACTCTTCACCTTTAGGTCGGTTGAGTCGCTTTGTTGGTTGCTTCAAGTAGCGCTCGGCCACTTCGCGATACGTCTTCATAGTTACTCCCCTTCATATTCATCGAGGAAGCTGTCGCCGAATCGCTTGTCTATCGTACCCCAAACTGGCTGGGTCTTTCCAACCCTAAGCTTTTCAGCGAGGTAAATTGCCTCGTCTCTGGTCATGAACTCACTGCCCACCTGCCAGACCTCGTCCCCGTGCCCGTTGCGTGTCCGCAGTATGTCTGTCGTCTCCGGATTAAGTCTCACCGGAACCACTGGGCGGTAGTGCATCCTGAGCAATGTCACCCACCGCTTCTCTGGGAACTGCCGGTTAAGATCATCGATGTGCTTCAGTTTTACTCTGAGAGCCGCACCTCTTTTCTTATCTGGCGTTTTTCCCGATTCTGTTTCCTCTTGATATCTTCGCGCTCTCAGGCGCTCTAATTCTGATAAGTCCATTGATACGTCTCACCGGCTTCCCTTCCTGATCGGACCCGCAACGCGGGCACTCAGTTTCCTCAACGACGTACTGCTTTACCCCCGTGAAATAAATCTCCACGTCTTGCACTGTCACCGGAGCCTGATGCCCATCCGCCAGTGCTATTTCCATTGCGCTCTGCTGTCCCTCAGTAATCTCCAGCAACGCCACACACCCTTTCGTGGTTTTGTAGATGCCCTTCAGCATCACTCGTATATCGGCAGTCTCAGCAGGATTCTTTTGATCGATGCTCCTGCCGATGTATACCGACTGCCCGATGCCCCTCCCCAGAGTCAGGCTTTTTAAATTAGTGTCGGCTCTCATGATTAACGCGCTTCACTATGAATAGGCTGGGGCCACGTATTCACCCACATCCCTGTGGACATCATGAGTTGACACGGGCCGACGCCGCGCAAAGGAGTGCCCCAGCCTTTGTTCTCAAAACGGGATGTCTTCGCTCTCTGCAAATTCGTCCTGCTTTGGGGCAGGCGCGACATTGAACTCAGCAGGCAGTCCATCGTTAGCCGCCTCGACAACCTGAACAGCATTCAGGTAAGTCGGGACACCATGCTCGCCTGCGTTGCCGTACTTGAAGGCAACCTTGACTGACGAGTTGTATGGAATCTCCCCTTCAAAGGGCTGACCAGTGCCGTCCACAACACGCACCTCATACTGCGAGGTGAACTTGCGTTGCTTCTTGCCGTCGTATTCACGAACATTCACACCCTTCGACTCCAGCTTGTCAGCCGTGTCATCATCAAGAGTGATCGTCAAAGCGTACCGCTCTGTGCTCTTCCCCTTGTACTCCTCGAACTTGGTCAGGTGACTGAAGTTCGTGGTTCCTTCCACAACTACTTGACTCATTTTTTGTCTCCAATCTTCACTTTGATTTGTCGTGTATTCGACGTTGATCTGAAGTCATCGATGTCATGACCACCGGCCAGTAGCGCGGAGTCACCCCCGAGGGCTTCAAATGCTTTGCGGTATTCAAACGCGGGCCTGCGGTTAATCACCTGAAGCTGGGCGACACCGTCTGTCACGTTCCTTCCGTATTCATCAGCGACCACCTTCTTGGTGTCGTTGATAGTGCTATCGAGGACAGCTATCTCCGCGAGCAACTCAGAGTTCTCGGACTCAAGCTTGGCTTTCTTGGTCATCGCGGCAGACAGGACTGATAGCGACTCGTTTTCAACAACCTCGTAAATGTCTTGCGCGGAATCCGTGTGCTTTTTGCGTCGGGTGGGGCTGTCATGTTCCGCATGAATAAACTCATGCCACTCAGCGTAGAGATCAATTCTCGGCACAGTCCCAGCCTTGGGTGTAGGCAGGAGAGACGCCGATAGATCCTCATGAAGCCACTGATCATCCCTGTGTAACCGTTCGATGTTGTAATCAGGATGCGCGTCAGCGTGAGGCGCTAGGTAGCAGATGAAGTCCAGCCAATCCACCTGACACACTTCCATCACCAGTTGGCACTGGCGCAGGTACATCTTCTTCTTCTCGTCGAAGACGGAGTAGGGTGCTTTAGTGAAGCGTGGGTATGGGCATTTTATTTCTATCGCACCATCGAGTCCGACAAGGCCGTCAGGAGAAGCACCAAGGAACTCATACATCGGGTGTACGACAAAGTCCGTTTCGTCAACGATGACGTTGAAGGCCTTCTCATACCATTGCTTGGCGACACCTTCCATCAACTGGCCGTGCTCGACAGGAGGGACCATCTTAAATTCAGATTCTGCTCCGGCGATGTCTCTAACCATCGAACGCAGGAGGTCGTGTTGCTTTTGATAGGGGTTACAATTCTCTAGGACGCCTACCGCAGTTCCTGAAATTTTTCCCCGTCTTTGCTCCAGCCATGCGGCTGTTCCCTGCTCTATCGCCGCCATATGGAGCCCTCCCACAAGGCCTTCGCCTCTTCAGTCCAATTGCCATACTCTCCCGCATGTAGGAATCCTAAAATTCCCTCTTCTGAATTGCTTGGGTGCGCAGAAAAGTAAGTCCACGCAAAACATTGACCCTCTAAATTTATTCGAGACCATACCCGCAGGATTTCTTCCCTGAAGGGGCTAAACCACTCCAGTGAAGGGCGCATGGGCATGTGCATGTGTTTGTTAACTTTCATTTCCATTTCCTTTTTGCTTTTAGTTCACTCCACCGCCTTTCTAGTTCGTCCATGTCCATCTTGCGGTTCTTCCAAGCGGTCTTCACTTTCCTGAAGTTCGCCTTAGCTACCTTCTCGTTGTCTATATCCACCAGTGGCAAGAAAAGCTCTTCTGCCTTGGACTGCGCAGGCTTTTCTGCCTTGCTTTCCTCGGCTTTCTTGAACACCTCTTTGACGACGCTCTTGGGTTCTTCATAGGGGTAGTTCTCTGGGTTGATCCAGAGATCCCAGCCAAGACCTAGCTCGGCCATGGCGCGTGTGCGGCATCGCATCTTGGCGTTGTGAATATCGTTTGCGTTGGGGTTGGGGTAGGCCTTGCCTGTGCCGTTGGTAACGGTTTTGGATGCGATCATCGTGACGTCTCCGATCGACATCACAACTCGCACTTCGGCAGTTCCATCCTTGAAGTAGAACACTTCAAGACCTTCAGGGTTTTCGGAGAAGCTCCACTCGTACTCGGGGTAGTGCGCCATCATTAGTTGATGGGCGTTAGTCCACGGAAGATACGGGAGGTACGTGACGGACCCGTCGTAGTTTTCCGACTGCGAGTGCTTTACGTAATCACTAACCGAGATCTTCGATAGGGTCTCGAAGACGTCTTTCTTATTAGCTGGCATTTTACCCTCCCCTTGTTAAGGAGGAGTAAAACAAAGCTAAATGGTAGTGTCAACTTATTGTTTGGATATATGTATCTTAATGCGACACGACATTTTAACCGGCAAAAAACGGTGCCATCTGCTCCAAATAAGCTTGAGCGTTAGCAGGGTCGTCGTAGACCTTGGCAAACAGTAGGGCCGTCTGCTCCTGACTTACCTTTAATCCGTTTGCTTCACAGTATTCATGAACAACCTTACACGCTCGAACCAGCTTTTCGGTGTCGATAGAATCGCGAGGTCTTGATTGCCCGCCTACCCACCAATAAGGATCAACGTCGTAGCAATCGCAGAACCGGAACAATACTTCCGGATCCCTTGGTAGTGAGCCGCGCATCCATGCAGCCACTGTCGCATCTGATACGCCTACTTCTTTTGCGATAGCCGTCTGAGCACCATGCTCTGCTATCCCGTGTCTTTTAAGTACCGCCCGAAACCGCTCCGACCTCTGCTCTCTTTTGATCTCGGAAGCCTCGTCGTTAATCGCAACTACAGGCATTTTAATTTTCCTTTGTTCTCATTTGTTTAAGTTAAGTCCGGCTAGTGAGACATCTGTCCGGACATATACAGTGAAACACCTGTTAAATTTGATGTCAACTTACAGTTTACGTTTTAACTGTTGCATTTTTAATTTTTTAAATTAGCAAAAGGTGACACTTGCCAAGCAAGGCAGGCCGTTTTAATATTTGCCATCGGGTTTTAAACATGGCAAACGGGGGCTGTGGTGTCGATAACGCAAAAACTAGAGAACTTTCTATCTCGACTGGAGTATGTCCGCAGGACGGGTACGGACAAATACTACGCTAGATGCCCTGCGCACGATAGCAAAAGCGTGAAGTTAAGCGTTGGTCTGGGGCGCGACAAAGACAGAATCGTAATGAAGTGCTGGACCCGTGATTGCTCCGCAAAGCAGATCATGGAGTCCGTGGGCCTGACTGAGAACGACATGTGGCCTGAAGATCCTCATCGCCACGTTACAGGATACCGCAAGCCAAAAAGCTGGGTGCCCGAAGATGACGAGTTCGTCGTCCGTATCGGCCTAGACGCCCCTAAAGAATCGATGAGCAAAAAGGATTGGGAGAGATTTCAGGACGCAGTTAAGCGCGAGTCTCGCCGACTGAACTGCAATGCGCTGGAGTTCTACAAGAACAACACTTGGAGCCGCGAAGCGTGAAGTGGTTCAAGTTGTATACCGAACTCGCTCAACATCCCCGACTCAGAATCCTTTCCTTTGAAGATCGCTGGCACTACGTCTCGCTGATGTGCGCCAAGGCGGATGGGACGCTGGATCAAGACAACGAGAAGCTACGCGACCAGATGCTGTCAGTGCATCTGGGCCTGACGCCTGTCGAGATGGCGGCGGTCAAAGATCGGCTGATGGACGTTGAGTTAATCGCTGATGACTGGGACATCATCAATTGGGATGACAAGCAGAGCGCGGACGCTACAGGTGCGGCAAGGAAACGTAGACAAAGAGCAAAGGAGAAGATCGCTAAAGAAGAAGAATTAAGAAATAAGAATAAAGAACAGAATGTGACAGTCACGGGACAGTCACGGGACATCGAAAAGGATCAGACGGTAGAGAGAATCTGGAAGCTTTTTCCCAAGAAGGTGGCTAAGAGCAAGTGCGTCAAGAAGTTAGGGCGACTCGATACTGCCACGTTGGGTTTAATTGAGAAGAATCTCCGCGCCCGCGTCTGGCCCACCGAGGCCCGCTTCATCCTGAACCCAGAAACCTACATCAACCAAGAGCGCTGGCTCGACGAGATCTCCACGCCAGAGCAGAAGGAGGAGGATCTCTATGTCTAGGAAGCCAGCAGACAGCGAGTTCATGCAACTCGAAGACTTGGACATCAACTCATCATTGGAGGGATTCCAGAACGTCTTCAGCGCAGGCGAGTTCACGGATCAGGTTCTCGACTTCCGCAAGCACGGCGTCAACAGGGACGCATTCTTCCCCTTCTGGGACAGAGATGGGGACAAGTTCGCCCTGCGTCCGCGTGAGGTGACGATCCTGTTCGGCAGTCGGGGTTCCTATAAGTCTACCGTCGCCAACTATCTGGTCGCGGACTACGTCATGCACAAGATCAAGGCAGGCTACATCAGCTACGAAATGGACACGCCATATCTGCTCAGCTTGATGTGCGACCAGCTTTGCAACGGCTCGCCAATACCTTCAGTTTCTGAGAAGTGTATGGCTTTGCTGAACGATTACCTCTACGTCATTAATGAGATGGTTGATAAGCCCCATGCCGCCATCGCGAAGGTCAATCACATGCTGAAGCAGGGGTGCAAGCTGATCGTACTGGACTGCCTCCAGCGAATTACGATGCCGATGAACGATCTCAATCTGGAGCGAGACTTTGTGGTCGAGTTGACCAACCTAGTCCGCACTCACGACGCCCACTTGATCCTCGTCCACCACTCTCGAAAGACGGGGCACTCGGACGGGGACAACCCGCGCCCAGTGATCGATGACCTGAAGGGGTCCGGCGGCTTGGCTGATAACGCCATGAACGTAGTGGCCTGCTGGTCGAACAAGAAGAAGAAAGACAGGCAGTTCTGGCTGGAGAATGGGGCCGCTCCCCGAGATGACGACGTTGAGTTACTGGCTCAGCCGGACGTCACGATCATGGTCAAGAAGCAACGCCTGTCCGGCTTTGAATCAAACATCGGGCTGTGGCGCACAGACGCGAGAGCCTTTCACACCAAGCATGGAAAGCCATTCGTTTACCGACCGGAAATGGAGGAGTGATGGAAGAAGAGCGCTTTGCAATGAAGATCAGGGAGGCGGGGGAGCAGATGCGCGCCGCCGAGGAGGAGATCGCTCGGGCAGAGGCAATGGAGAAGATGTTGTACGCCAAGGCCATGGTCAGAGCAGAGAGCGAGGGCAACAAGACCGCCGCCGCTCAGATGAGATTCGCAGATCTGGAAGGGGACGTTTACAACGCCCGCGTCAACAGGGGCACCGCCAAGGGAATGCTCGCGGCGGCAAAAGCTGAGTTCAGAGCCTGTGAAATTGAGTTCGAGCAATGGCGCTCGCAGAAAGCAAGTAATCGCCTAGAGAGGAGGGCATACAACGCATGAGGGAAGAGAGAAAAGCGGTGACGTGCCGCCTGAATATGAAGGCGCTCAAGTCATTACAAATCTTGGCACGGAAGCAGAAGAAGCCCCTGAACTCGATCCTAATCGAGGCCATCAACGAAGTGCTGGAGAAGCATGGGAGGAAGGCTATCGCAACGGAGGGCGTGATCGGGAGGCCAGTCAAGAAGTGAAGGGCCGCACTCCAACGGCTGATGAGAAAAGGTGGATGGACGATGTCGCTTCACTGGGTTGCATTGTCTGTCGGAGAGAGGGCTTGGGTGAAACCCCTGCGGAAATTCATCACTTGGACGGGAAGACAAAGGTGGGTGCGCACTTTCACATCATCCCCCTTTGTTATCACCACCACCGTCAGGGCAGTGACATCGAGCAGTTCACCAGCAGGCACCCATACAAGCGCCGATTCGAGGAGCGCTATGGGCCAGAGCTAGAACTGATGTTCATCGTCGAAGAGTTAGTAATGAAACTCAGGGAGGAGAGGGAATGCCAATAGAGACTTTTCATGAGACGGAGAAGGACAGGAAGGTTGAGAAGCAGATAGCGAGGGTGTTCTCAGAAGTGTGGGGGCTTGAGTTTTTCAAGCTTCCGCAGAACCACACGCTTGATGTGACCTTCCATCGGAAGGGCAACAGGGAGCCATTGATATGGGGTGAGTGCCGCAACCGGAATCATGCGTTCGGGCAGTACCCAGATGTCTGGTGCTCACTGCGAAAGGTGCAGTTCGCAGACTGGCTCCGAACGCAAAACCATCAGACCAGATTTTTAGTGCGGTGGAAGTGCGGAACCCATGCGTGGATCAACCTGATGTGCCCTGATGAGTACGTCGTCGCGGGAAGGAACGAAGAAAACATGCGCAACGAGGAGGACGTTGAGCCTCTTGCGGTTTTCAAAATTGAACGATTTGAGGTGATTAAAGATGCGGGAAAAGAAAGCACTGAAGGATCTTGAGACGTATGTGCTGGGCACTTACGCGGAGCACTACGCAAAGAACGGGACGCAGGCAATCGATTTGATTATCGACTCCGGAATGGGGGTGCCCCACTCATTGGCTTGCGTCATCAAGTACGCCGCAAGGCTGGGGAAAAAGGAAGGGACAACGGCAAAGCACGACCTTCTGAAGATGGCTCACTACTGCCTGATTGCTCTGGTCGCATTGGAAAAAATGGAGGGCGCGGAAAATGGCTAAAAAACCAGAGACCAAAGCGCCAAAGAATCTTGAGCGCCTGATGGGCATGGGGATGATCTCGTTCACTGCTGAAGAGCTAGTCCACAAGATGCACATACCGATGAGCGAGGTAAGGCTGATGATCTATCTGGGGATCCAGACAGACAGACTGAGAGTCGCGATAGAGATGGGTAAATACGGCAGGGAGAACACGCTGTACGAGTGTGTCACTTGGCGACGTGAATGGATGAGCAAGCCATGGAGGGTGAGCGATGGTGAACTCGCGGCGTAAGGGATTGAACTTCGAGAGGGAGATCGTCAACCAGCTACGGGCTGAACTGGGGAAGATCGTGGACGAGCCGATCAAGCGGATCCTCGATCAGTACAGGGAGAACAGCCTGCCCGACATCTTCGTGCCGCCGTTCGCGATTGAGTGTAAGAGGTATGCAAGGGGAGGGATGTATCACCAAGAGTGGTGGGATCAGGTAGTCGTTGCGGCAGACGAGCACAACCTCATTCCCGCTCTGGTCTACAGGTTTGACCGACAGCCAACGCAGTGCGTCGTGCCGCTGTATGCGATCAATCCAGACTTTCCAAAGACCAACGACTGCAAGGCGGTGATCGACTGGTTCGACTTCATCATGATAGTTAGGGAAACGATTGCGTCCCGCTGAGTTGCGGGTGATTTCGATGCAGGCCGCAGAGCATCTGAGATACCCTGACATCAAGGCCTATCTAGAGGAACAACTGGCTCCAGAATTTCAAGATCTGGCGATGAAATTGTGCCTGATCTTCGTGAGTTCACGCATCTGTGAACTGTCAAGTCTGGAAGAGAGGAGGGCGGTCATCGATACTTATCCTGAAGACGATGGGCTTCTGATAGGCATTCGAGACGAAGTGAAATTCGGGGTGCAAAGGTTTTGGAAGCGTCGTCACCCACCACAACCGAGAGATCAAGATGACCGAAGCCGCGCAAGTTCTGGAGCGCAGGGACAATGTCGTGTTCCTGCACAGGGAGGGCTGGACTTTCTTTGATGAAAAGTCCCCCGAAGTCGAGGGACTGTATTTGATTTACGGAAGCTCCGACAGCGGAGACTGGTACGGGTTATTTGAAATGGTTGAAGACAGCCTGATTGGCGAAGTGGAGGAGCCTAATCCTTGGCCACTCGCATTTCTTCGAGTGCCTTGCCCTCCCGCAACTTAATCTCCAGCAGTTCGAGGGCGTAGGCAGGCATTGGGCAAAAGCCCTTTGTGTCTTCGCCTCGGAGCCAGTTCTTCACCGTCCCAGATGGGGCGTTGAGTAGCTCGCAGATCTCCGGTCGAGTAAGACCGTGCTTCTCCACAAGCTTGCGCAACTTCCGGTTGTTACTGGCGGTGTAGCTTAGCTGTCTTTTCTCAGGCACGAACGCCCCATCTCCCAGCGACTCATAGATACGAAGGTATCTGCTGAGCCTATGCTGTGGGATGTTAGAAGCGGTTACAAGCGATCTGATACTCCACCCGTTACGGCGTTTCTCAGCGAGCGCCCTCACCTCTGGCGCGGTAATTCCTTCAATCACGTCGCAGTTCCTCCAGACTAGAGGGTGCGCGGCGATCTGACTTTGCCTTGCAGAACCTGTCCCAGATCCAAGAAAGGCTGGGGTATTGCTCCAGCCACTGATGGATTTCCTTCCGCTCATTTTTACCTCGGACGTAGTACCGATGGTCATCGGAATAGCTATACCAGAAGTCATGCTTCTGGATTAGGTCGAAGAATTGAAACTCTTTTTCTTCCATGAGATTAACCTCCTATCGTGTAGGCCTCGAAGGCCAAAAAGCAAAGATGTAAAGTCAGGACCGCAAACAGGGCGATCCAGTGCTCACCAAGTTCATTCATTGCACGTACCCCTGTACTTTGGCCTCCAGCCACTCAGCGGTGTCTTTGAGGAGCATTACCCAGTCCTCAATGATTTCCTTCTGAGCGTCCGGAGACATATCAAAAAATTCAGAGTCAGCGTGAAATCCAAGATGACCTGTACGCAGTTGCAAGTCGGCAACCAAGTATCCAAAGATCGCGTTCTCGGGCATCTCTTCATCAACTAAAAATCGACTCATGTAATGTCAACTCCGCTGGTTTCAAGATCATCAAGCTTGGCACCGAGGAACGTGAGAATCGCGATTGCCTGTCTCTGCTCGTTCTGATCTGAATCAGTTTGCAAAGTCGCGATAGCCGCTTCCGCCGCCTGCTCGTACTGGCCTGCGCCATTGAAGATCACCTCGAACTGGTCGCTCGGCCTAACGCCGTCGAAGTCGATTACTTTTCCCATGACTATTCCTCCACGAAAGTTAGGTCGAATCCCCAGTAGGTCTCACAGAAACCCCAAGGCGGGATGATTCCCCCGCCAAGGATTTCCAGAGACTTAGACATTCCCCAATTCATTGGCCCGCACTCCCAGACCACTTGCCAGCCGCTGGTGTAGCCGCGAACTTGACTCTCCTCGGGCGAGTAGATTTGCACCTCGCCGCTTGGGTCTTCTCCCGCTTCGAGATAGTCCATAACGATGGCGTTATAGAGTTCGTTAGCGGCGTCCTCTACTGACTCTAGGTTGTGCCAATCAATTGCGTCGATGTGCTTCATGACTGAAACTCCTTTACCAGCTTCGCTAGTGGATCCGGCAACTCGCTGACCTCAACGATCTGGAAACCGGCGGGGGAATAAACCCCCACCTTTCCGTCGTCTCTGATCTCAAGGGTTGCCCCTTCGACTTCGATGAATCTGTCTTCACTCATTTCTGAAGCTCCTCCAGTCCGTCTGGCACTTCGCCGGTTGCAAACACGTTGATTGCGGATATCTGAGCAATCAGATCAGCCAGCCGCTGACGCGCCGCTTTGGTTTCAATCTGCAACCAGCACTGGGAGTAGATGTCCTTGAAGATTTCTTCTTCACTAAAGCCATCGCCTAACAGCATTACGATTCGATCTGTCACTGGTTGGTTTAAATTTACTGGCGCTAACAAACTCATGATGCGGCCCTCTTCAGTTGGTGAAGTTGATCCCACAGCAGTTCATCTTTGAACTTGCTAGTGCAGTGATCTTGGGAATCGTCTTTGTTGAGAACGGTGAGAAGCACCCAGCTTTCATCCCTGAAAAGTTGGTTGGCGTGTTCGAGTGCTTCAAGCTTGGTGGAGAATCGCGACGAGTCGGCAAAGACTCGGGTGCTGGTTTTGATCACCCTCCAAAAGCCAACGCCATCCTTATCGCGACTCCAGTAAACGAGGATTGCGGGTATCATGACTCCACCTCCGCTATGACTTCCTTGTAAATCTCGTCGCACACCTCATTCGCCGAGAAGTCAGAGATAACGATCACCGGCTCATGCTCGGAGCCGTTGTTGTAGATCAGGCTGAACCAGCCGGACTCATACCCATTTTCTGTACCGAAGCTCAGAACATCTGCATCGCCTGCCGCGAGGTTTTTAATTACATCGTCGAGCGATGTGGTTGGCTCAACCATGCACTCCCCCTCCATTTCAACGGTGATCAAGTAGCCTCGCTTGAGGATGGCCTTGACCAGCGCCAGCAGGACGGGTCGCTCCCACTTGGGTGGATAGTTATCCATTGACCAAGTCAGGTTTCGCTCCTTCTCTGCGGCGACTTGCATATCTGCCGCCTTCGCCATTCTGTTTAGCTCTGACCGGATATCTCGCTTGGCGTCAAACGATCCGTTCTCAAGCACAGCCAGCATTACTGGCAAAAGGGATTCCCAAGTAGGGGTCATGTCGATAGTTTTCATTTCAATCTCCAGATTGTTCGGGTGAATTCCCGTGACCCGCCGGAGCGGGTTTCGACCAGTATTCCTCTGGTAGCTCATCAGACGGGGAAGGCGCG
>Ga0208899_1001828_pt1 | contig 14670 bp, 23 predicted proteins | sample VirMetDEL_Nov_24_FD_184518 | JGI IMG/M metagenome (GOLD analysis project Ga0208899, IMG submission 184518) | Aqueous microbial communities from the Delaware River and Bay under freshwater to marine salinity gradient to study organic matter... | ecosystem: Environmental > Aquatic > Marine >... | reverse complement strand
GATACAAGACCTTTTATGTTTGTTGCTATGCCTGACGGAACTTCTAATGGATTAGTTGTAGTAGAGCTTGATAAGTTAGATGAAGTTGTTTTTGCTTTACTTGAAACTTGGGAACAATAAAAAAACCCACCTACCGAAGCAGGTGGGTTTAATTAATTTAGATTACTTAATACTTGTTGTAAAGTCGTAGTCAAAACCACTCCAACATCTTTTAGCATAACCATAATCCATAAAGTCCAAAGACATCAAATAATCTACCAAGTCAGAAACAGTTTTACAAGCGTTTACTGTTCTAAAATCAACTTCAGCTTTTACTTTTTGTCCAAAGTAACTCTTATGTTCAGCAACAACAGGATTGTCAATTTGGATTGTAATGTAATCAGAAAAAACATTATTTTCAATCAAATCAAATTTGTTTACATTCTTGTAATTATGTGGAAAAACAAATTCCATAATTCCAATTTCTCCGTCGTGCGACCCACTATAAACCAACACTTGTTGTCCTTCAATGTTAATTACTTTGTGAACATTCATACCTGAATAATTCTTTGATTCATTAGCAAAAGGTTTCATACTTTTTCTAATGTTTAGTTCTTGTCCTTTTTTGTAAGTTTCTGTTTTTGTCATTGAAATCAACTCCCTTCTTTTTTCATTCTTTGTTAATTTCATAATCTAAGATTACTACTTTGTAATACATATACAAGTATTTCTTTAAGATTTACTAAATAAAATAGTCAATGTTTATAGGCTTTTAGCTATTCCCAAAAAAAAACTTTGAGAAATTCCCTAGAAATACCCTTAAAGTCTCACTTACAATCTATAATTACAACAAGCTAAAGACAGGACGCAAATGGCACTTAAAGAATATCTTGAGAACTATAAACCACCACAAATGAAGCGTGGTTATTTCTATGGTACAGAGAAGCGTGAAGCTGAGTGGGAACAAGTTTTAAAAGCTCTCGAAGAAGGTTACAAAGATACAACTGCATTAGTCAATTGGTTGGTTGATGAATGTGGTTGGGACGGAGTAACTCCGAAATCTATAACAAATAGAATCAATGAGCAAAAAAAACGAATCCAAAAATCTTAATCAGTTTCTTACTCGCTATGACGATAAGAAACATAATGAAGCTCTAGCAAAAGAGAAGTACCCAACAGGGTGGCAACCACACGCTGAATACGACCCAAAGACTAACAAAGGTACTTTAGTTTCTCGTGGCACAAAAGAACAAGAGCCTGAGTTTGCAACTCTACTTACTGAATGGGGATTTGACCCAAAGGAATATGAGATAGTAGGCAACCTACAAGTCAGAACTTGGGATATGAATATGGGTAATGGTAATGTCCAACAGGCTTGGTATTACAAAGCTGACATTAGAAAAAAAGTTCCTGACTTTGATACAGACTTTGCAAAGCTATTAAAAGAAATAAAATCTTATAAACCAAAAACACAACCAATCAAAAAAGGTAATACTGCTTTTATGTACTATGTTGCAGATTGGCAAATGGGAAAACGCGATGGAAAAGGTAGCGAAGAAATTGTTACTAAGGTATTAGCTTCTCTTGAATCTGCCAATGCAAGACTAAAAGAATTAAAGAAGGCAGGTCATACGATTGATGAAGTGTATGTCTTAGGACTTGGGGATATTTGTGAAAACTGCGACCTAGCAGGTTGGTACTCATCACAAATTTGGAATGTTGACCTGCACCTGCGAGACCAAATAACAGTTGCAAGAAGATTGCTTTGGAAGATTGTTAAAAACTTTGCAGACCAAAACTACAAGGTAGTTCTCTCAGGTGTTACTTCTAATCACGGTCAGAACAGAAGTGGTAAGCAGAGCTTGGCGACAGAAGAACTAGACAACCTTGACTTGCAGATACTAGAACAGGTTGGAGACTTAGTATATGAATCTAAATATAAAAATATAAAAGTCATTGTTCCTGAATCTCCACATCTCTTATTAGAAGTAAAAGGTTACCTTATGGGTTTCACTCACGGACATCTTACGGCAGGTGGTGGAACTCCTGCAAAGAAGATAGAGAATTGGTGGAAGGGTCAGATGTTTGGATTAAATGAAGCAGGAGACAATCCTGTTGGCTTGGCAAGAATGATTGTACACGGACACTATCATCACTTTACTGCCGTGCAACAAGGTGGCAGAACAATAATGGGAGTTCCTGCTATGAGTCCTTCAACTGATTTTCAAACTAGAACAGGTTACTCAACATCAATGGGTGTAGTAACAATGACAGTTACTAAAGACGGTTGGGATAATCTAAAAATCTTGTAGTTGCCCTATACCATAATCTGAGATTATGTGTAATGTTTTTTAAAAAAGTTTAAAATTAAAATTGCAAATGTAATCTAAGATTGTATTGTTATGTATATAAGTTACTTCTACTCAGGTAACACAAAACAAGCGAGTAAGTGGAGAGCCACCACAATAAAAAACGAAGGGCAAGAATACTGACTCAAAAGCAGAGAGCTTTGTTGAACATATTTTATTATGGTCTGAAACGGAAGTAATTGGTATAGCACTATATCACTTGTTAAGAAGTAAAGAATGAAACCAAAGTAACACACGCTTATTACTACCTGTACGAATTGAGAATGCAATACAGATGTAATTAAAAACTTAACTAGCGAAAAAATAGTAGTATGTTCTACAAAGTTCTTTGTAACAGAGAGCTTACTGATATGAGTAGTTGTTTGGTTTTTCTAAATACAATACGCTGATGTGGTTAATTCCGAAGGTTATGTTCAATTTTTAGATTATATGACATATATTGAATGGTTAAAATCTTAAGACAATATGAACTACTTTGAAAAACTTATGGCGAGTATGTAAGACTCACGGAAGTTCCGTTGTAATAGAGCATAAGTAAGAAATATTCCCACTCTTTAGTAGGATTCGAGGAAGATGTTGGGTAAGGAAACTTAAATTTCTATTTGAAGTAGCAAACAGATACGCTCATATCCGTAAGTTCTTTGTAACTGAGTTCTTATGGATATGAGTAGTTGTTTGGTATAGTCGTTTTCAACGGTTGCACTATTGGACGGCACTATAAAACATATATTGATTCGAAGCAATATGAACTACTTAAAACTTATAAACCATTTAGTAACCAATCCTGAAATACGGCATGTCGAAAAATGTTAGATAAGTAATTTATGTAAGCAAACATAAACGCTCATATCCGTAAGGACTTAGTTGATTTGAGAGATTAAAGATACAAGTAGCAAAGAAAACTACAATAGTGGGTAGCTTTGTCTCAGGTGGTCGTAGCGTAATGCACGAGCCATATACTGAAAGGTATATAAGCCTGAGTTAATATAAGTCAGTAAGGGCTTTAAGGTCGTGAGGGTTTATCGGCAGATTGTAAAATTCATTCTTACTAAATGAAATACCTGTAACCAATATTAATTGCTTGTATCTTTAATCTCTTAATTTAAGATTTGCATAAAACAAATCAGAGATTAATATAAGTAGATATCAAAAAGGAGTTGATATGGAAGAAGGAATAACACTTACAGGATTTGTTCAAGGACGAGTAGATATTGTCGTTGAGCAAACTTATAGTAAGGAATACAAAGCAACAGGTTGGATAAACCTGCAACCTGTATTCTCTTATCAAAGACCTGCTGAGATATTAAAGAAGGTAGCTGATTTAAACAGGGACAAGTTCCCACAGTTTAAGTTTCAATTAAGTATGAGAGCCGTGCCTGTGTTTAATGAAGATGACGAGCTTCTTACAATACACGACTTTGATACTGAGTTTGAAGAAATAGAAGGAGAAGAAGAATGAATGAATATGACTTTGTTTTGTTAATGACTTATATGTTTGGTGGCTTTGCAGTTATCTGTATTGCCCTAATGATTATTGAGACATTAGCTTTAAAACTATTCCCACATAAATATTGGCGAGAAGATGAACTATCTAAGGAATTGGACTTGCTATATTTAGAATTACAAAAGGGAAAAGAAATCAATATTGCAGAATACATTAAGGAGAAGAAATGACGCAAGAAATTATGGGAACTGCTGAGATTGGTGCTTGGCTAGGAGTTACTCGACAAGAAGTGGCACAATGGAAGTTTCAAGGGAAACTACCAAATCCTGATTACCAATTAAAAGCAACACCTGTTTGGAAACAAGATACATTACTTGAGTGGAGAGAAGCTAACACTTGGGTAGAGAATAGAGTTAATAGCTCAAAGGAGTTAGTCAATGGATAACAAAGATAAACTCATATCAAGACAAGTAGCTTTAAAAGGTGCAGTTGAATTAGCAAAAGATACTGACACTATAGATGAAGTTTTAGCAACTGCTGAGATAATACAGAATTGGATTCTTAGTCCGTTTTCTAAACAAGCTAAGAGTCCTGTTGTTAATACACCAATGACGGAGAAGAAACCAAGCCCACAAATTCATAATGAATCACAAAGCCCTGTGGGTCAAGGCAACTATGTTTGTCCTTGTCCTTCAAAGTCAAAGGTGTATGACAACAGATTAGATAAAAAAGGAGAGAATAGTCCTAACTTTAAATGTGGTGCAGGACAACAATGTCAAGGTGGTAGCACAGGCAAGAACGGACAGACTTACGCTTGGGCAAGTTGGTCTGACGAGCCACCTGCTGAGATTATGCCCAACTTTGTACCTGCTGATTTGGTACAACCTAAATCATTAGACGAGATTACCGAAAACGAAGCTCCCTTCTAATTGGTATAGTACGGTGCTGAGTGAGTATCTGACGCAAGGTACTCACTTAAGCATAGTTAGGACATTATGAAAATAGAAGCTGATAATTACTTTGCAATAATACCTGAATGGATATTAGACGCAGACATTAGCCCAAGAGCAAAGAATCTTTATTGTATCTTATGGACTTATGCTGATAGAAAAGACGGCTCTTGCTATCCAAGTGTTACAACTTTGGCAAAGAGAGTAGGTGTAAGTCGAGCTAATACACACAAGTTAATAAATGAACTGCTTGATATTGGTGCAATAGAAAAGAAGAATAGATATAAAGATAATGCCAAGCAGACAAATCTATATTTCTTAAAAACAAGTAACCCATATCTTAAATCTGATACCACTACATCTAGTAGTACTGCTGACGATACTAGGGGTAGTATTGCAGACGATACAAGGGTAGTATCGGAGACAGTACATAGAACTATAACCAATGAACTAAAACCAATAGATGTGGACAAGCCACAACCAAAGAAGATTGATGAACAAGTCCTACGACAAAGAAAAGAATTATACAAAGTCTTTTGTGATGAGCTTGGATATACACCTAGAACTCAAGGAGAGAAGTCAGGTTGGTTTAAAGTTTGCAAGGAACTAACTGAAGCAGGAGTAACATCTGATATGCTTAAAGGCTCAATACAAGCCTATAAGAAGCATTGGAATAAGATTGATGTAACACCTTACGCAATCAATAAATGGTTTGGTAAGTTTGAAGCTCTAGGTCAGGACGAAGTACGCAAACAAAAAATGCTAGAGAATCCTGCTCTTATCTGCGAAGAACAAGGTTGTAACTTCATAGACTACGACTACTTTATGTACTGTGTTAGGTGCAAAAAAGAGCAAAAAAAGTAATCGAACATCTGTTCTAATATAAAATCTAAAACCAAAGTTTAAGGGTATTTTTGACTCTAAAATTACACTTTTTTTACAAAAAAAATAAAAAAATTTATAAAAGCCTATAAACATTGGGGTTTTTAGGTGCAGAATTACTAACTAAATTTGTATATAATCGTAGATTATAGTTAAATATAAGTATGAATGAAACAAACAAAGGAAACAAAATGAACGACAAAAAATACACATTAGACCAAATTGCAATCTGCAACCATACACAAGACCACATTTTTCCTGTAAAAGAAGCAAGAAAATTACAAGGTTTAGTTTTCTGTTCAACAGAATGTAAAGACGGTTACAAAAGAGATTACGGTATTTAATATGAATGAAACAAAAAATAGAAACGGAGAAACAATGAACGCACTAGAAATACTTATTAGCAAATCTAAAGCACTAGCTAACAATATCAAGACTATTGAGAATGCAGGTTACACAATTAAATATGCAGGAGATTTTAAAATGTTTGATGATGTTGATAGTGGTGTAACAATAATAGATACAGACGACACAGAACTAATGACTTGGACACCAAAAGGTTATGAAGCAACTTTTATCTTTGCAGACAATGAAGGTAGAGAAGTAAGAATTGATACATCATTAGTTTCAAAAACTTTGTTAAGCAAACTAAAAGCTGATGAAGTTGGCGTTTTTCAAATGGCTAATATTGTATCTCAAACTGAAAAAATGAATCTTGACTTCTTAAAAGTTAAAACATACCGTGTTGAATATTCTAAAGATATGGAAGGTTGGGAAAAAAGTTCTTTTACAGGTTTAGACAAGCAAATAGAAGAACTTAGCCACTTCTAAATTTAACAAATCTTGCAGGTCGGTTTCTTTTGAGACCGACTTTGCTATTATGGGTGGATAATGCCAAAGCAAACTTTAGCTCATAATGAACAATTAGTAGAAGCACTTTGTGATTCTATTGCAACAGGAATGTATGTTAATCTTGCGTGTCAATCAGTAGGAATTAGCACTTCAGCTTTATCTGAATGGAAGAAAAAAGGACAACAAGGCATACACCCTTACGATAAAGTTTGGCAAAGAATACAAATTGCAGAAGCCAAAGCTATTGAACGAAGAATTAAAAGAATTGAGAACGCAGGAGAGAATGGCTCTTGGCAGGCAGACGCTTGGTACTTAGAGAGAAGATACCCACATCTGTTTGGTAAGAGAGATACAGTTGCCATTGAGAATCAAGATAATCCAAAAGTAAGATTGCGTTGGGCAGACGGCAACTTACTCGAAGGGCAACAAGAATATTTAGAAGGAGAAGTGGTTGAAAATGAAGAATGAAGATTTTAAATTACCTGATGATTTGTTTGTTGATAATCCTACTTTTGTAGATACATCACAAGAATTTAATGACGATTGTGGAGACGCTTGTAAATTATGAATGAACAAGAACTAAATGATAAGTTTGCAGATATAATCCAACATCTTGATATGAGAGATGTCGAAGAACAAATATTAGAAGAAGAAATAGTAATCGACTTTGAAGATGTACCAACAATAGTTTTTATGCCTGTATTTACAGATTATGGAATGTTTTACAGTTCTATGCCAATATCAACAAAAGCGATTGAGTCATTTTTAATTTGGTTTAACTCACAGGAGTAAAATGCAATCATCACTAGACGCAAATGTAAGCTCAGGCTTAGACATTGAGTTACCACCTTTACACAAAGCACAAAAAGAAGTAGTTAATAATATGAAAAGGTTTACTGTTCTTAGTGCAGGAAGGCGTTGGGGTAAGACCAAACTAGGTGTTTGGCTTTGCCTTAAATACGCTTGGGAAGGTAAAAGAGCTTGGTGGATTGCACCTTCTTACTCTATGACTAACGAAGCGTGGGCAGATTTAAGAAGCATTGGCATTGAATACGGAGTAAAAGTAAAAGAAGCTGAGAGAACTATTATTACAACAACAGGTGGCTCAGTTCAAGTTAGGTCAGCAGATGACCCTATGAAGTTAAGGGGTGCAGGTTTAGACTTTGTTGTTTTAGACGAGTGTGCCTTTATGAAACCACAGACTTGGGCAGAAGTAATTAGACCTGCATTAACAGAAAAAAAAGGTAGTGCATTATTTATCAGCACACCAAAAGGATATAACTTTTTTGAAAAACTCTACTCAGAAGCTAACTTATTAGAAGATTGGGTCAGATTTACTTACCCAACACACACAAATCCAATCATTGACCATAAAGAATTAGAATCAGCAAAGCAAGAGATAGGTAGTTTCTTGTTTGCTCAAGAATACGAAGCTCAGTTTATCGAAGCCACAGGTGGCTTATTTAAAGCAGATTGGTTTGAGCATTACTCCATAGAAGAACGAATATCTATAGATAAGGAGACAAAAGATGAATATTTGGAAGTTTATTATAAATATAAAGACAAAGAGTGTAAGTTGGAAGATTGCCGTAGATACGCAACTGTCGATTTGGCAACATCAACTAAGGAGAGTGCTGACTTCACGGTTATCACATCAGTGGCAATCACACCTGAAGGCAAGATTCTCGTATTGGACATTGACAGACGAAGATTGGAAGCACCTGATTTATTGCCATTACTACAAAGAAAAGTGGAACAGTATGACCTTGCTTATGTCGGAATTGAGAGAGCAGGTTATCAGTTGGCGTTTATTCAAATGGCTAAGAGAGAAGGATTAATAGTTAAATCATTAAAAGCAGATAGAGATAAAGTATCAAGAGCTTATCCACTTATAGCAAGAATGGAAGCAGGAGATATCTTCTTCCCTAAGAACTCAGCTTGGTTTGGAGATGTACAAACAGAACTGCTTAGATTCCCTGAAGCAGAACACGATGACATTGTTGATAGTCTCGCATATAGCGTGATAGAATCAAAAGTACGCAAAAGTATAAAAGTTTTCTAATATAATGTAAGATTAGAGCAGAGTGGAGTAGTGCCGATAAGGGTTGCGTCCATTACTTCACAAAGCTCTACAAGGAGAATAATGGCAGAGAGAAGAAGTTTCAGAGAAGTAGTCTTTGGTAACTCAGAACAAAAACGAAGTACAGGTTATAACTTTTTTAGACAAGGTGTTGATAGTAACAACACAAACTTCATACAAGGTTATCAATCATCAGCAGGGCAATTTAATGTTCAAGGCTTAGGTAATGGTGCGTCAAACTCAGCAGTAGTATCTTGTTTACAAGTGCTAGGAACATCTTTTGCTGAAGCAGAATTAAAAGTTTATCAGCTGAATGAAGTAGGAGAATATGATGTTGTACCTAATCATCAACTCTCAATGCTATTTAAAAGACCTAATCCTTATATGTCAGGAGATGTCGTACAAAACTATTTAGTACAATCAATGCACATATCAGGAGACGCTTATTTGCTTAAACAAAAGAATGAAGCAGGACAATTAGTTGCTTTATACCCTTTAATGCCTGAGAATGTAACTCCAAAAGGTAGTGATGAGACTTTAATTGAATACTATGAGTATCAGGTTAAGAATCAAAAGATTAACTTAAGTAGAGATATGGTTGCTCACTTTAGGCTTGGTCTTGACCCTGAAAACCATAGACAAGGTTTTTCGCCTGTTAAAACATTACTAAGAGAGATTTATGGAGATGAGAGTGCAGGACAAATGGCTACATCAATCTTAGCCAATATGGGTGTGCCTAGCTTTATGATTACACCTAAAGATGAATATGGTTTAACAGAAGAAGAAGGGGAATCAATCTCTAAAGCATTCCAAAGAAGAACAGGTGGACAGAATCGTGGTAAGCCTTTAGTACTATCAGGTGGCGTTAATGTTGAGAGACTTGCCTTTAGTCCTAAAGACTTAGAGATAGGAGACTTAAGAGAATCCTTTGAAGCTAGAGTATCTGCCGTAATTGGTGTACCTTCTATTCTTGCAGGTATGGAAGTTGGACTTAAGTACGCTACTTACTCTAATGCTAAAACTTTGCGAGAGTTCTTTACAGAACAAAAGCTCATTCCTTTATGGGATATGGTCGCACAAGAGATAACACATCAGATACTAAAAGTAGATTACCCTGATTCAAATAACTTAGAAGCAAGATATGATTATACAGATGTAAGAGCCTTGCAAACAGATACTAATGAGATTTACGAGAGAATGAACTTAGCAGTACAAGGTGGTTGGGTAACAGTAGCAGAAGCAAGACAAAGCGTTGGTTTACCTACTACAACAGAACAAGATGTCTATTTACTTCCTGCTGAGAAGGTATCTGTACCTGCCAATATGCTTAGAGACTATCAACCTGCAACAATACAACAGGAAGAACAATCAGATGAAGTACCTGAAGCTATCTCAGAAGCAGGGTTTGATGAAGCTGAGTTTAAAGTTGTGCAAGAGATAGACGGAGAGTACTGCGTAATAACAGAGACAGGCAGGAATATGGGTTGCTATCCAAGTAAAGAACTTGCTGATATAAGACTTAGACAGATAGAGAGATATAAAGATACAACTAAAGATGTTATTGCTACTGACCAATTTACAACGCAAGAAGAAGCTGAAGCAAGAGCTAAAGAGTTAGGTTGTGAAGGAAGTCATAGTATGGATATGAATGGTAATACAATATATATGCCTTGTGCAACACACGAAGTGTATGAAGGTCTAATGGACAACAATGAATCCTATGACTCAGAAGGATAAAAACCTCGCAATAAATTCTTCCCCTACTGCTAATACGGTAGATAGTCATATAGAGAGTAATAAGGATAGTAATAGTTCTAGTAGTGTTTCGGATATAAGACAGTTTGTCTTTAATACGGAGATAGATTTAGATACTCTTGGTATAGGTCAGAATGTGGACACAGGCGTAAGTGGAAGTAATAAAAAAGGAAAGTACGATGACTTGGATTTCTCGATACCTAAAGGAGTTAAGGCACAAGCCGAACAAGGACTACGACTCCGTGCTGAGTTTGGCAGAGGTGGTACATCGGTTGGTATCGGTACTGCTCGGTATCTCGTCTCCAATACAAAGGCTAGTCCTGAGAAGGTACGACACATAGCTAAGTACTTCCCTAGACACGAAGTAGATTTACAAACACAAGACTCTAGAGATTTTCTCGCAGGAAGAACTGATAGAGCTACCAATGGAGTTATTGCTTGGAAGCTATGGGGTGGCTCAGCAGGACAAAGGTGGAGTAGTAAGTTAGTAAGAGCTATGGACAAGAGAGACGAAGTAGATAAGTCAGCTTCAGAACTAGTGCGTAGGCATAAGCTAAGAGAACAAGCAGACACAGAGTACAGAACAAGTCGTCTCACATCTACGGAAGTGAAGCAAGGTATCTATCGGAACTATGACGCTATGCTCAGGAATTGGGAACTGTGGTACACAGATTACTATGTCGGTCTGTTGCGTAGTCAATTAAAAAAAATCACGAGAAGTATGGTGCGTGGCAAAGACAACCCTGCGTACAAAAATTTTGTTTTGAATGGAGAATCTCCGATTTTAAATAATATCATAGATGAGACTACGCTTGAATGGAAACTTGACTTGTATGATATTTACTTATCAGAAGTCTATGACTTTAACTTGTTCCAATTTGGTATTCTCTTACCTGAATCTCTTAAAGGATATTCTGAGTTGGAAGATACAGATTTATATACTTACAAGAACAGAAGGAAAACTCGAAGTCAGGTAATCAATGAAGGATTCTATCCAATACGATTGCAAGGTGGCGATGTCATACCAAGTAGTACTTCTCCTGTTCCAAGAACTAGATACAATCGAAAAGCCGTTGCCTTTGTAAATGATAGGTTAGATTCTGTTATGCCTGACTTAGCTAAAACTACTAAAGCTAATTTGAACAGAACAATCCGTAGAAGTATTGACGAAGCAGTTGAGCTTGGACTTAGTGGGGATTTAATGTATGACTACATTACAGGACAAGTAGAGAATGCCTTACCGAAGAAGTTACTAAGTAGAGCTTCGACTATTGCTAGAACTGAAGGTGGGGCTTTGGCTCAGTTTGGTCAGTATGACGCAGTTGAGAGTTCAGGTCTCATTACTGTCAAAGAATGGCAAACAACATTCCAAAGGTCAAGAGACACCCACATTACTGCTGACGGTCAAGTAGTAGGTCAAAACGATTTCTTTACTGTTGGTGGAGAACGAGCTTTATATCCTAAAGCACCAAATCTATCTGCAAAAGAAACTGTGAACTGTAGATGTAATGTAATCTACCGAGAGCCAAGACCTGACGAAGTTATTACTCCTTCGATTTGACGGTAAGCAAAAAAAAATTTTTTAAAACGAAAACCCACCGAATGAACGGTGGGCTTCCGAGTTCCGATTAAGTGTGAACTTAATATCTTCGACTAGCTACTCTTTTACGACTCTTAAAGTTTTGGTGCATTGTGCTTTTAAGGGTTGCACATTGTTTCTTGCCTTTAGCTCTTTTAAGTGCAAGTTCATCTGTGATACCACAATCTCTTAAGCAATCTTCACTATGGAAAAATATGCCGTCCCAATCTACGCCTTCTTGTCTATAACTATCTTCTAATTCTATCTGAGCCTTATGACCCATAAATGTTCCGACAAGCATTAACATTTGACTTGTAAAGTTTCTGTCGTGATTACCATTACAACCTTTACCTTGATGTGCTAACTCGTGAAGAACAGTTTTATCACAAGCCCACTTCTTAATGACGATATGATTGTCCCACCACTTGTAGTAGCTATTACCTTTGTATGAGTTTGGCAATTCAAAAGTAATGTCAGTATCAAAGTATTTTTTATAAAAGCTATTCCTAAACACAATACTTTTAACATTCTTAATTAATTGTTCTTCAAGTTGTTCTGTTGTTTGATAATTTGGATTAGGTACTTCAGCAATAAAACTTCTAGCTAAATCTAATTCTTTATTCCAACTTGCTTTTCTATGAACAACATTTGAAACTTCTATTGATATACAAACTTGCTCAACAACAAATCTTCTGTTGTCCTTTTTATAACTTCTTTTATTCCATTGTACAGAATTCATATCAACAGATTTAATATATTGTGTGCCTTCATACTTTTTAGATACATAAACCATATAGTCCCACGCTTCTTGTAAAACCTTTTGAGCTTTTTTAGAATCCTTGAACTCATCATAAAGAATAGGACTACCCATACCATTTCTTTTATAAGAAGGGGTATCACTAAAAACTCTTATGTCGTAAGAGAATTGGTCGTATTCAATACCAATTTCTATTTCTTCTCCTTTATCAGATAAGTAATCATCAAGAGTTAAAGTGTTGTCTTTGTACTTGCCGATTGTTGCAGATTCAATGACACCATTTACACCAACATTAAAAACTGTTGGTTTATATTTTTTAACTCTAAGTTTTTTTGTATTTAGCTTACGAACATCAGGCATTATTTTATGTGAGCCTTTAATTCGACCTTCAGCAGAATAAACTTTTTGTGCTTGACTTTCTTTACTCATTCTTCTTCTCCCTTCAAAGAATCTTTTTGCCTGACAATATAAGAGAAAACTTTTTTCTCTTGGTCTGACAATTTTTTGTTATAGATACGAGCTTCTCTGATTCTCCAAGCCCAAAACACTTCTAGTGGATTGTGATAGCCTGAGCAATCGAGAGTTATAGTATCTTCCACGACTAGCTCAGCGTCTTGGAAGTTTTGTAAGTCTGTGTAATCTTGTTTAAAAGATTTCAAGACTTGGTAAGTAAATTTTTGCAATTTCACTCCTCTATATTTTTCATTCATTCTTGATTATAATCGAAGATGATTTATTTGTCAAATCTAAGATTTTTATAATAGAAGATTGACAACACAAAAATCACAAATTACAATCCAACTAAGTTGATTAAATATAGAAAAAGGAGTTGATATGTCATTACAAATAATTTATGACGAAATAAAAAAATTGGATAGAAAATTAAATTATATGCAGAACGATATAAATATATTGAAGAAGGAGTTGAATGATTTACCAAAAGAGAACAACATTTAGATTTGATTGTCCTGAATGTACTTTGGAAATAGAAGTAACACATTTGTATTGGTCTGCAATCGAATGTGTACATTGTAAAAAAGAAATTGAAAAAGAAGATGTGGTGTTGAAAAAATGACAATCTTTGAAAACTTAGAACAGATTTACAATCACTTAGAAACCAAAGAACAAATTGAGTTAGCTGAGAGATTGTTACTTAAAAGAAAATTAGAAATTGGATTAATTGAGAGGGAAAAATGAAAAAGCATAAAGTATTTTTTATTGGAAGTAAAAACTACACAACTGCAACAGAAGAAGAAGCTATTAAGTTAGCAGAGCAAGATATTAAAAACTTACACCCAAGTTTTAATTTGGACATTAGTGGAGTAAGAGATGATGATAACTAAATGCAACTGCCCTGAAGAAAAAAAATGTGCAGGTCATTTAACCTTGCAAGAACAGAAACTCTTATACACTTCAGAACAATATATGAATAGGAATCTTGATGATGATATTGTTACAGTTCCAACCAACAGATGTTTTATGTGTGGAGAAGAAGGAACAGTAGAAGTCATAAGAAAAGATTGGCACGAGTATATGTGGGATAATCCTAGAAAAACTGTGCAAGAATACTTCCCTTACCTTGACGCTTCAATGAGAGAACAAATAATTTCAGGCTCACACCCTAAATGTTTTGATACATTGGTAGAAGAAGAATGATTTGTGAAAAACACGAATTGCAATATGTAAAGAGTTGTATATATTGCACACTTAATTTATTGTATTAAGATTAGATAGTTCGATAATTCAATTCCCTGTATCATTGAACACGCAGATAAGAAGCTGACCCTTTGTTTCATTCATTCAGCAATCAACTCCGAAGGGTCAGCTATCTGCTAAAAGTTTGTTATAGTAATACCTATGGCAAGTTTATCTAGCATAAGAGAAGGATTAAAAACACGATTAGCAACAATCTCAGGATTAAGTATATATTCTTTTGTACCTGATTCTATTGAGCCACCTACGGCAGTTGTTGGTGTAATGAGTTCACTTGAATATGATTCTACAATGGCTCGTGGCTCAGATA
>Ga0208899_1001819_pt1 | contig 14739 bp, 11 predicted proteins | sample VirMetDEL_Nov_24_FD_184518 | JGI IMG/M metagenome (GOLD analysis project Ga0208899, IMG submission 184518) | Aqueous microbial communities from the Delaware River and Bay under freshwater to marine salinity gradient to study organic matter... | ecosystem: Environmental > Aquatic > Marine >... | reverse complement strand
CTACCAAGCTTGGTCTCAATGTAGCTCTTGTTAAACGTAAATAGCTGATCGTTAGTAAGCTCAATACCGAACTGGGTAAGCTCCTCTGACATGGAGATAGGATCGTAGTGCCCATGAACTGTGATGGGTGTCTTGGACACTACCTTGCTCCTCTCCTCTCGATACACATCGTCGTAGTTGTCTGACTGGTAATACTTATAGAAGTGGAACTTGGAGCCAGCTAGACGAATCATCTCATCATCTACAAGGTTGAACAGGTTGATGTCAGGGTTGTCCTGATCAAATAGACTAAGAGCACTGTCATCCGTATCTATGTCTGGCAGTGCTGGTAGCTTAGTCGTTACCTTGTAGTTCTTGTTGCTCATTTATCTCTTTTACCAGCCTTACCTTCTTCACGCTCGGCTGCTATTTTTTTTGCTTTTGTTTCGGTTCTTTGCATCTTCGTAGCCATAGGATTAAAATTCTTTTTTCTCATTCTAGCTTGCAAATCTCCACCAGGGGTGCCTCTTCTAGCGAAGGGGTTTGTTCCCTTTGTCGAAAGACCCCGCGCTAACTTTTTGTTAGAGACCTTAGCTGTTCTTTCTCCAGGTTGACGAAGCCTAGCTGCTGCCTCTCCTCGCTCCTTACCTGTTCTACCATACTTATCCCTTGCGTTGTTTCTGGGGTGCTGGGAACCACCGGGCTCAGTGGAAGCTTTTCTGACCAAGCTTCCTCCACGAATGCTTTCACCACCCGAAGTCTTGAACCTGTGCTCTGGACCTTTTTTCTCAACCTCCTTTGCCATTCTAGTCTTTTCACTGATTAGACCTAAAGACTCGGCCATGAGATAGCCCATGTCCTGATAGACGGTGTGAGACATTTCCATCTTTGCCTTCCTTGAAGCGTATTTAGGCATAACTTTGGGAACTTTTCTGTCTTTCTTTTTAATCCCTCGCTCCTCGCCACCGCTGCCGTGGGGGTTATGAGCAGGAGTTACATCGTCAGAAGCTTGTCCTTCGGGGAAATTGGGCCTAGGTCCAAGCTTTTTTCTTCTTGCTGCTTTTCTTTCGCTTTTTCTACTTTCGTTTAACATCTCAGAATAATGTGAATACTGGTGGTTCCTCTATCTCAGATAGAAGTTCTTCTTTGAGCTTCTCCTTTTCAGCATCGCTTTGCTGAATAAGTGCTGCTCCATTCAAGCTCGCTCCACCTCCTGGTGATGGTAGCGAAGAATATTTGCCTCGGATCTCTCCAAGGACGCCTCTAGAAACTGCTAGAGCGTACCGCTGTAGCCAATTTTTGTAGTATGGATGCATGGTCCCTGTGTCAAGTCCACGGTATACTAGAATAACTGGCTCTCGAACTACTGGAGCAGGGTATAACTGAAGGACATTGCCGTTAATTAGATCCCAGGACCCCTCTTGGCTCAAAACCTTTCTTGTCATCTCCAAGTGAGTCTGAAGAAGATAGAAGTCTGAGATGGAAAAATCGCTGAATACAAAATTGTCCTGGAAATACTTTATGAAGAAATCAAACTCCAGTGTCCCTGCCTGTGGCTGAATACTTAGAAGTGATTTCTTGTAAGCGCAGTAGGTCAGGTTGTTTGCTATGTGCATAGGCAGAATGTAAGTGTTCACGTTGCCTGTTGTCTCAAACGTAGCCATCTGTGTGTTCCAAAATGGAGCGTGATAGTCCAAGTTAGTGATGGCTTCATCAATGGCTGTCTTTATTTGAAAGTCTGTAAGCTCTACTCTTACAATAGGATGACCTAGACGAGCAAGAACGAAGTCTTTTATGGTCTGCTCAAAAGTGTTGAACTCTACTTCATCCGCCATCAGACCTTTGTTAAGCTCTGAGCCGTCTATGGCAGTGGAGTAGATATCCGTATCCCCAAGGTTCCTACCTGCGTAAGTACCAAAGGAGTCTCCGTAACCAAGTAACTTAGGATCTACTCTCAGTGCTGCCATCTTCTTCTTCTTTTATTTTAGGCTTTGGGCCACGCTTAGGCTTCTTTGGTTGGTCCAGTAACTCTAAGTATCTAGACTCAACTAAACCCTTAGAGTTAAATAACTCTCCAGGTCTTATCTCTACTATCTCCCCGTCAATATGGAGAAGCATATTCCACCTGCACTTGCTTCTGTACTTATTCATGTCTTATTTATATAGGAATGAAAGAGGGCCAGAGGAACAAAAAACCTCTGGCCCTCCCTTTTTTATTTAGTTATCCTTCTCAGCTAGGAACAGAGGCACCAAGCATGGTGGTGTTTCTAGAGAACGGCGAGAAGAGGAAGTTGGCGGTTGGACCAACAACTCTAATAACCCGATAGAATCTGTTCATAGGCTCGATCTGGACCTTACCGTAGCGGGTAAGCAAGCCCTTTCTGGGCTGGAAGGTCTCAGGATCGACAACAGTTGGTAGCTGCTGGAGCGGGATGTACGGGGCGTAAATATAGCCCGCGTCCATCGCGTTGGCACCCTTGTAGCCCATAAGGATTTCGTCCTGAGGGAACATGGGGTCAACATAGAGGTCATAACGACCCATGAACTTACCTTTGTACTCGATGCTGTTACGACCGACGTTAGTGGGTCCATCAGCAGGAGCGATACCACCCTCAAGCTTGGCGGCACTCTCCATGAGAGCAGCCATTAGAGGAGAGGTAAGGAGCCAGTTACCCGGCCCCCGCATTGTGGTGCGGTAGATGTCCTGCGATGCGATGTTGATAACCGCAAGAAGGTTTGAATATACCTCGCCAACGTGACGGGGGAAGAGTTCAGCGCCACCAGAAGCCTGAGTGAAATCTACAACGAAGACGTTGGAGCCACTAAGGTTAATGCCAGCGAACTCCGTATCCGAGGGGTTAGCGCCACCGTTGAAGTCGTAGGTGAACTGAGCAGGAGTGAAAGTACCCGCATCAGCGTTTCCATCAAGACCTGGGAAAGAACCCATGTTGATGTAGCTGTTGTCCATGAGGTTCTGGTTTACACCGCCGATGTTCTGTCCACGGAAGCCGTAGGCAATAAGGCGAAGGTCTTCGATAAGCTCGCGGTCAATCTCAAGTTGAAGCTCCTTGCTAAGAAGGTCAGTAAGCTCGCGCTCAAGGTCAAGGTTGTGATAAGCCTTAAGGTCCTGAGAAGCCTCAAGAGTCCAAAGGGCACGCATCTTACGAGTGTTAGCGACGACCGCCTCTTGCTCGATGTGGAAGGTCATCTCGGGGATGCCTGTACCAGTTAGACGCTCACCAGCAGAAAGCTGCCAACCCATAATGGCTTCTTCGTTAGGCCAAGCAGCAATTTTACCGCCCATTGTGCCAGACGGAGCGCCATTACCCTGAAGATTACCTGGGCCAGCGGAGAAGTTAAGGACGTTAGAAACGTCGAATCCGTCCACGGCAGCATCGCCGTCTAGACCGCCAACTGTGCCGCCGTCAAATGTTCCGGCGTTAGGAGCCGTGCCAGAAGCAGAACCGATGGTGGAGCTATAGAGACCTCTGTAAGTGAGGTTGTACTTGCTGTAGACCGTCTGGCGGGTATTACCATACGCACGGTCGTTACCGAGGTAGAATACCTGAGAAACGGGGCCTTGCATGGGCTGAACGCCGACTAGGCTGTTAGCAAGAAGCTGGGGGTAAACCCGGCGAACAAGAGGGAAGGCGAACTTCTGGAAGGTGCCTAGCTGACCAGTGGTGGTCGCGCCAGGAGAAAGGCTCTCAGAGAGACGCTCCTCAACGATTGACTTGGCTTGGTTCTCTAGAAGTTGAGCGGTGACGCGACGAGTGTACTCGCTATCCACGCCCTCAAGGACGGGCTCCCACTTCTGGACGAGCTTTTCGTCAGTTTGGTGCATAATATCCATAGTATTAATTATTAGGATTGGGAGGTGAAGGGCATGAATTTCATGACCTCATCAGTTAAGAACTCATTATTGTTTGTTTTATGAGTTCTCTCTTCATTAATTTCCAAATCCGCTTTGGAAATAACTACCGCTTTCTCTGAAGAGACGAATGCATCGTCCTTCGCGGCTTCAAGATTCTCAACTTCTTCGAGAAGCTGTGCTTTTTCGATCTCAAGCTCAGAGGCAAAGCTCTCAGCAATAGAAACCTTCTTGTCCATAACTCTTACCGTGTTCTCAAGGTTCTGGTTCTCCTCAACTAGGCTCGCAAGTTGGTTGTTTAGAACGTCAAACTCTTCCTGAAGTTCGCCATACTGGTTGGTCATTTCAGAAAGAGCGTTGTCTTGGTCGTCGGTGTTAAGCTCAAGGGACATAAGAGTTCTTACAGATTCGAATAGTCTAGCATTTCGATAGACTTCGCTCTCCTCGGAGAGTTCTGTAAGAGCTTGTTCTTTGATGTCATCAATTTTAGTGCGAATGTACGCGGTGACTCGCGCTTCAAGGAGGCCGATCTTCTCAGCGACTTGCTCGTTAATAGTAGAATCCACCAGTTGAAAGATCTGTTCAACGGTAGATTCATCAAGCCCTTCGGGTAGAATATCAGCTATATTCTTTATATTACTCATGAGTTGTTCTCCTAGGTTCAGGTATATGTATAGACCTGTATTATATAAAATAACTTTTTTTTATAAAATGTATGTGATCAGCGTTTGCGGCGTTTCTTTTTGGACTTGTCCTCTTCTCTTGCTGCTGTTAGTTTATGATCTTTCAACGCCGCGTCCTCAGCCGCAGTAGATTGAACGCGAGCGTCTCTCTTCATTTTAGAGGCTTCGGCGCGAGACATACGGTTACCTCTTTCAAGGGCGCTAACACGCCGATAGCGCGTTTTACGGACCTCGCTTGGAGACATGTCGGGGTCATTAAAATCCATTTCAAGAAGACCCATAGCTTCGGCCAAGGAGAAAGCAATCTTGTGCCAGCTACCCTCTTCTTTGACAGCTTCTATGCTTTCCTTACGAAGCATTTTAAAGTCTTGAGCGTCAAGCATACCGTTTTGATTTTTATCAAGTTTCGTCTGACCACCTTTTAAAGGTTTCTTCTTTGTAGCTTCCTCAACGAAAGGTGCGTAGGAATCTCTTAGGCGAGCCTCAATCATGGTGACAAAGTTGGTCTCCTTCTGAAGCTTGTCCTGGCTTTCTCTGACAAACTTGGACTCGGTGGACTCAGAAAGACCTGGAAAAGCTCCTCTTGTGGATGGATCAGCCACAAGGTCAAATGTTACAAGGCGGAAGTCTTCGTTGACAACCTTCTGCCCATTAGCATCCTCAGAGAGCGTGCCCATCCCGCGAGATGAAATGCCGATTTTAACCCCACCCTCAACGAGAGCTTTAGCTGTCATGCCAGCAGGGGTGTTGAGGATCTCAGCCTCACCGATAAGCTCGTCACCTTTCATCTCAAGCTTAGTGATAAGGTGAGAAGCGTTGGAAAGCTTGACGGTATCGTTCTGAGGGTGATCAAGCTCACCACAGAGGCGGCGTTCATTGATCATCGGCTGAACTTTTTTAAGCTGACCTTCAAGAACAGCCGTAGGATAAACTCTGCCGTTGTTGTTTTGCTCATTGCAGCGCCCGAAGATACCCTTGATCTTCATGGTGGGATTGGTCTTACCTTCTGTTAGAACCTGAAGATTCTCTACGATGAATACGTCTTGTAATAGTTGCATGTTACTTTCTCCTTTTATAGACGGCCATCTTTACCGCCGATGCCTCTAGCTTTTTTCATGGTTCTAGATCCATATTTTGTAGCTAATTTTTTTGACCCCTGACCATGCCTAAGCATAGTTCTCGCCGCGTGTTTCTTAATACTTCCAAAGTCTGATGAAGGTGTTGAGCTTCCTGGAGTAAACCCTTTAGCAATTTTACCACTGCTTTTCTTTCCCCATTTGGCTTTAGAAATAACATACATCCTTCCTGCGGATTTAGTGGAAAAAATCTGGCCCACGCTGCCTTTTGCTAAAGCATCAGCAATACTTGAATAAACCTTAACTCTACCTTTGAAAGACTTTCTTTTTTCTTTCTTAGCGCCGTCTTTAGAAGTATAGTATTTCCTACCTTCCTTAGCTTCATTCATGCTATCTAATGCTTCACTGAATTTCATCTAAGTCTTCTCCGAATGCTATCTTTTAAAACAGAGCTTCTAGATGGTTTACGGTATCTTTTAGGGGTATATGATTTCATTGGGTCTTCTGGAGGCATACCAAAGTGTGCTCCTAGCATACCCGCCGAAGTCATTTCCTTTAGGTCCGAAACCATACCCCGCACCTCTTCCAAAAGAGATACAAGCTCCTGAGCAGTCTCCTCAGTGATGACGGTTGGTTCTGGCTCGGGCTCAGGCTCATCCCAAACTAACTCAGGCATAGTTTCAGCAGGAGGTGTGTCTTGGGGGTGAAAACCTTCACCTAGGATCTGACGCATCATCTCGTCGGGGACTTCTACATTAGAGATATCTTTGGCTGGAGCATTAGCGGTAGCCTTTGCCTCCTCTAGTTTTGGAGGCAAAGACTTTCCATGCTTTATGTCTTCTACCTGACCTAAGATTAAGCTCTCTGCAAAATCTCCGATACTATCCACGATCACTCCTCCTCGTCAGCGAAGAGAAGCTCGGCAATAGTTTCGTCGATAACAGACTCGATGTCCTCGTCGCCCTCGTTAAGCTGGCTGAGACGGTCTACAAGACCAAGGACTACGTTAAGGTGCTCAAGGATGCGCTCCTCGTCGATGGACTCGTCAAGCTGAGAGACGCAAAGGGGGCAAACGTGAGCGGCTTCTTCAAGCTCCTCACCTTCTTCCTCGTCATACTCAGTGTCTTCCATGTAGTCGTCCTTCTTGCCCTTCTTGGCTTTGGTGCCGCAGGACTTCTTCTCCTCAAGCTCCTCTACGGCAGAGGACTCGTCAAGGCGAGCAGCAATCTCGTCGTTCTTCCAAACGGCAGCTTCCATAAGCTGTTGACGTAGTTCGTCAGTTAATTTCATGTGATCCATAATTATATCCTATAAAAAGGTTAAGATTTTCATCTCTAGGTTATTTAGCATACCAAACGAGACAAATGTTTTTTGTTTTGAAAAATGTTATGGTAGTGCTGTGGGAGGGCTTGGCGGCTGAAAAGGCTCTATTTCCGCAGGATCGGAAACTGTAGGCGGCTTTATTGATGCCCCAGAGTTGGTCGCTTTTTGTTCCTGGAAAGTGTCCGAAGCGGGTGCGGTAGATTTTCTTCTAACTAGCTGCGTTTTTCTAGAAGCTAACTTAGTGTCTGAATTTTTTGTAGCAGGTACAACTTTAACCTGACTAAACATACCATTAAACACAGTTTTTCTTATGTTTGAAAAACCCTCTAGTTTAGATAGGTTGTTATACTGTTTTAAATTGAGCCTAGAAAGGACATCAAACTCCGTTAATGTTTTTCCTATTCCGTTAAGACCCAGTAAGTAGTTTTGATCTAGTTCTGATATAATTTCTTTTAATAGTCTATACCCAGTCTTATCCCTGCTAGGTTTGAACTGGCTGGCGGATATAACATTCCCTTCGAAATCAACATACCCTGTGTTAAATAGAGGATTGTTAAGATCAATTTTATTTATTCTAGCGTCATTTGTTGGCTGGTCGAAAACATCTCTTGCGCCTTTACCCACCAAGGAGGTTTGAACAAATTGGTTTGTTGTATTCTTGAACCTGGGGGTTATAGTTGGCTTTGTGATTAGCTCTCTGGTAATAGACCCTGGAGCGGTTGATGTAGCGGGAATGATATCTGTTACTTGAGACTTAACGTCAAAAGGTAAATACTCCGCTCTGTTTGTTGGATAGAGAATAATATACCAAGGTATCTGTCTTGTTAGTAACGGAATCGTTTTATTTTCCTTGGGTGAGTCTACTATGATATCAGTCTGCTCTAAGAAAAGTTGACCGTCTCTCTCAACATAATCTAGTAATAGGTCTTCGTCGCTTATTATGAATGTTTGATGATTGTTTTTATATTTTATGTATTCGTTTATTTGATTAATATTTCTTAAACTAATATATTCATATCTAGCTTTTGTTCTTTTTAGATGCCTACTCTGATTATTAGGAAGAACAGTTTCAACAGAACTTAACACACAACTGAGGAAGTATATATTTTCTCTAGGAGTGCTTAAAGAGTAATCAAGCTCTACACCTGACGGATCCCCACTAACAGATAACACACGGCTTGGGTCACCGCCCAAGATCTTTATTGCAGTCTGGCGTGTTTTTTCGGGTATAAAATAAGCGTGATCAATTTCTGATTCAGCATAAATTCTATTCACTTCGCCACCGAGGGTGACATCAAAGTATTCCCCGTCTTTCAAGGATAGTGTACTTCTCCCTACAAATGTATCGTCATCATTTACATAATATCTTTGAGGCACACCTCCGATAGTCACTTCAATGTATCTATCTACATCACTAGAAAGTGTTTTGTTATTCTTAAAAGTCTCCCTACTTAATCCATTGTACTTTGTATGGTCAAGAGGGAAATAATTCTTTTCTATTAGACCTAAAGCAACTGTCTCGTTAACTACCTCTGAGTTACTCCTAATTACAGTTATCTCTGGATCGCCGCGCCCAGCCTCCGCGATCTTAGCAAGGTCTCCCAGTTTAATTTCTGATATGGTTCCTTTTAGTAATCTAGGCCCAACAATAGAATATATATCCGTTCTAGATAAGCGCGTGCCATCAGGGTTTAGTATGGAGTTGAATAGCCTTTTAGCTTCAAGATTTAAGTTGTCATAAACAATATCTGGAGTAACTGCGGCTGCGAGTGAACTGTCCCAGTCACCGAAAGTTAGACTACCAGTCATTAGTTTTAGGAAGCTTTCATCTATATCTCTATTAAATATGTCAGTTTGGTTGTTGTTATTCTTTACCTTCTTTCTCCTTTTAGGAGTAAACTTAAAGAACACTTCTTCATCTTCTTGTCCTGAAGGTTTTTGTTCAAGGATTTTTCTTGCTATTTCCGGGTCCGAAAGATCAATAATACCTGAATCAACTATATTTTGTTGTATACTTTTTCCGTTAGAGCGATAGGTTACATTTTGAGACTGTGAAGTAATCGGAGGAATATCTCCGATAGGAGCATCTGGAACAGTAATAGGCTCCCCAGGCTCCCCTATATTTCCTCCTGGGTCGAACGGAACTTGAGGCGGTGCAGGACCTTGCGGACCTAGACTTACTACGCCGCCGCCACCTCCCCCACCGCCAGGAACGCTAGGTGGGGGGGCGGAAGGTAAGTCTTCTATAGGAGTATACCCATTGCCTCCACCTCCAGGAGATACAGGTTCTACGGGTTCCTGTGGCCCTGCTCCAGTGACACCGGGCCGCACAGGGCCTGGACCGGGGCTTTGCGGACCTGCCCCAACCACACCTCCACCCCCACCTTCTCCCTCAAGACCGGGCTCTATGGGAGCTTGATCTTCTATACTTGTTGTTTTATTTAGAGGGAGTGTGTAAGTCACTACTATAGGAGCACATGGACCAGAACATCTATTATTAACAGTACAGTCAGGCCCGCTCCTAGGAACATTCCACCCCTGAACATTACGAGCGCCCGTCCCAACGAGCGATCCTCTAAAGTCACTAACTATTCTCTTATTATTGGTGTCATCTGTTAGTGCATTTTTACACTGTAGAGTGAACGTAGCTGAAACATTTATTCTGTTATTCTCAACGTCAGGTTCGGTGGTTATTGTAGGTACTTCTGAAATGATTTTGCATCGGCAAACCCTTTCGGCTCGCGGAGCACTAAGCACTGGCCCTCCTGGACGCGGCGGGCCTGTTACAGGAATGTCGTCTCTTACATTAACAACTAATGATATTGGTTCACAAGAAAAACTTGCGTCACACTCTAGACCCGTTCCTCCAGCACTAATTGTTCTACAGGGAGTATCCACTGGAGGTACTTGACTCTGAACTGTAAAGTTGTCAAACGACAAACTAGCTACAAAGTTACTAAGAACTTCCTGTGCTGGAGTAAAGCCGCCTTTTACATTTTGACATCTTCTTTGCCATGTGTACTTGTATTGAGTTGTTCCTGCGCCCTGACTTACAATTTCTACACTCGGTCCAGGGGAAAACACAACACATTTGCATTCAGGAATGTCGTAAGGATCACCTACTCCAGGGTCAGGTTTTGGATCTCCTGTGCCGCTAGGATCAATCGGTAACCTTCTTCTGTAAAAAATTCTTATGGGATCACAGACTTGGCTTTCGCAATCAGGATCCTGCCCAGGGGGCTCTGTTTGAGATTGACACTCATCACCTCCAGGATCTGTGTTTGTTACTTCAAAACCAGTCTGGGCTAGTGTTGCTTGTAGAGAAGCTATTATATCTAAAGTATTATCAGTGGGAAAACCATTAATGATACGAACACAGTCTTTAAGTATCTGCTGTTCGTAGTATTGAAATACTCCATCAGATCCCAAGTAAATAATTATGGGGTTCTGTACAATAGCGGGACGACAATCACACTCTTCTATATCGGGCGGTTCATACACTCCTGGGTCTGGCCCAGGATCGGCTTCAGCATTAGGCCCTCTAGGATCATTTACTACAGGATCGTCAGGGCCATCAGGAAAGTTAAACGGTCCTCGTCCTGGGAGAAATTCCCCACAACCAAATGTGGTTTCTTCAGCCATCTATCAATTCTGATCTAAGGTAATCGTAGGCTCAAAGCCGTTAAGTGTTCCATAATGGAATTGTCGGTTACCGCCATCAATAGCTTTCATAGACCAAGTTATTGTGGGGTATGTACACCTGCCTACCCTGGGGTTTCCTCTATACCCATAAATATTGTTTTGGGTTCTTATTGCATTATCATTAGCTGCTTGCATTGCTTTTGTCACTACCACAAAAGAACTGAATCTATCTCCTGCCCTGGCACTGGCCGTCACCGTGCTGCCCCCGTTTCCGCTTCTATACTGATGAGGAGCAGGGAAGAAAGGTTCGTCTGATAGAGAACGGTTACTAGAGTACCTGTTTTGATCTGGAACTGCGAAAGCTATGTAAATTACAAAGTGATCCTCCCCCTTCTCTATCCAGTGACCAATAAATCTACCCGCTTCAGCGTTACCATAACCTAAAGTATTGGTTTGGACGGGCGCTCCCTGGCCTTGGCTGGGATTCGTGCTCGCACCTATAGAAAAGTGGCCTGAGTTAGCTACTAAAGGAACACTATTTAGGAAGTCTATATCCACAATATAATCAACCATCCCTGGGTATGCTGCCCTGTCAAAGTCGATTCTTTTCTTTATATAAGCAAAAGAAGCGCGGGTCGCGGACGCCTGGTCTTTTGCTTTTGTAACCTTAAATGTCTTTATCCTTTCCGGGTACTCGTCGTTGTCATTTAAACCGTCTTCATTTACTTTTTCTTTAGAGCTTGCCGCTATAATTGAAGCATCTTCGTCCGACTCGTCTCCTTTTTCAGAAAAGAAAACATTTATGTAATCATTAGGGTACTTACCTCTGTCAGGAAGAAGTTGACCAGCTAACGGACCAAATTGTCCGAACTCATTATACCTAGTCCATTCAGCAAGGTCCCAGTCAGGGTATGCTGGGATGGCTAATCCTGTTTGAAGTAAGCCCATTTGGCGTCGAACTTCTGTCTTGATAGCTTCTTCACTATCATCAGCCGCATTAGTATTGTTTGCGTTGACAAGCCTCTGAAGATCATACATGGCTCCCTCAGGACCAAAATTCCAACCTCCAAAGACATAACCTGTGGCTACAGTCCGAATGCCTGGAGTTATAGCACCTTCATTCTCAACAAACGACAGTCTAGAATTAATGTCACTATACATTCTTTTTAGCTCATACTTCATTTGAGCTTTGCCTACGGCTGGGTTGGCAAGAGATAGCTGCGGCATCGCAGCGGCGATACCTGCCCGCTCGTTGTACGTTAGCTCTGCTGTTCGGAACAAGGGGCGAATATCTATAACGTCCGTTGTGGTAACAACTGACGAGTCTGGTGTTACCCAAACGTAGGCTACAGGAAGAATTGATTGGCCTACTAACTCGAAAGCATCATTCTCTAGTTTCTCAGAAAGCAGCGGAGCTATGTTAAGTAGATCATCCGGCGAGGGGAAGCTACCTCTGACATCAAAAGCAATGTCATTTGCCGACGCCGCCGTAAAGCCCATTTGGTTATTTAAAGAGTCTGAGGGTGAAGCCAGAATGTTATTATCTTTAGTGCTTACTACATAATCGTTTTTATAGTTTTCTGTCTCTTTGTAGTTAACTTTTATTCCTGCGCCTCGAACAATACCTAGTGTCGGAGTGCTTATGGTTTCTTTTCCCGTGTCGCGAATAATAGTGGTAGAACTTGCATCAATCGGCTTACTGTAAATGAATACCATATCAACGCGGCTGGCAATATTGTCCACATTTTGCTCCTCCCCTCCCGCATCAATGTAGCTAAAGTCCGTAACGTCGAAGACAGGGACCTCGATTGATAGCTCATCTGGAACATCAACAATAGCTGTTCTAGCAACACCTCTCCACTTCTTTACAAAGAAGCTCTCTGTCTGGGGCAGGTAACTAAACCCATTACCTGGATCTGTATAGTCGTAAGTGGTGAGCAATATACTATCAGCAACACTGTTTTGCGACTTTGCCCAAACTAAAGCTTCAGTAATAAGCATGGGAACATTAGCAGCACCTATAGTTCCTTCAGATGTTGTGGTTTCGCTATAACCTAAAGCCCCTGAATCCTCTTGCGTGGAAACTTCAACACCAAATACGCCCACGGGAGTGTCTGGAGTAATTACAGGCCATGTAAACGCTCTCTCAGCAAGACCATTCATTCCCAAAGCATCTTGTGCTAAACCTTCTTGAAAAGTATTTAGGACGTTCAAGAGGATATTGTTTACTCCGTCTTCAGTAACAGTGCTAAATGTTCCCGCATTTGGAAGAGCAGCTTCGTAAGCGTCTACATCTCCAATCGCAGAACCAAGAACTTGCCGTAAATAAGCTAGAGGTTTTTTGCTACTAGCATCGTTGATTCTAGCAGTATATCGCCCAGGCTTAACTCTAACTAGTCTGTCTCCTCCTGTAGAGTATGGCTTTAGCTCTTCAATGTCTATTCTTTTGACATTAGTGATCTTGATGATTTCTCTTTTAATTTGATCCTTAAGCCACAAGCAGTTTTCTTGAAGCTGCTTTAAGGGAATGTTGTCTACCTCAAAATAGTACGGGTCGTTTGCTTTAAAGAAGCGAACCGGATCAGTAAACTTATAATTACTTTCGTTATATTGTTGTTCAGCCATTAGTCATCCCTCGAAAGATCAAATACCGTTGCTGATTTAAATCCTCTTACTGTATCACCTTGATACGTTTCTGAAGCTCTACTTTGATCAGCTTTGTAGATTGTAGTTTTTTTAGGTCTGCCCGCCAGCCCCACGCTGGCGTTCCTAGCGTTAGCGAACGTGTCGGCAGCGGACTCCTCTAAAACACACTGAGTTGGGTTTTCTTCTAGGATCTCTGCACAGTAATAAAAGCCCGATGTCCATAAGGAATCAGGAACTCCATCTCCATCACTATCATAGCTAAGTTTCAATAGGTCAGGAGCATATGCACTAGCATTTATTTCGCCGTTGGGAGGAAGAGCGGATAAAGGAGCAGAGCAGTTATACCCTTGAGCAAAAATTTGATATGCTTCCCCTAGGGAACTTAGATCTGGACCACCAGCTAAAAGCTTTGCACTGGCTTTTGGAGACCAGTAAATTCTGAAAGGGCCACGGTTGTTATACGCCCCACTTACACCAAAGGTATACGTTTCTGTTCCACTAACATTAATCCCCGCGCCCCCAAGTTGTCTTGCTTCTTCTACCGAGATTGTGTCTGGGATTGGAGCAAATCTATCAAAATCACTATTGACATCTACGCCTTTTGGAATCATCCAAACGGAACTTCCTGCACCAAAGGCATCAAGGATACTTAGCGTACCCGTGTCTGGTGTACCTGAAGGAGCACCGTTTCCAGGGAAGTTTTGGTCACCTACAGAGGAAATGTAGATAGCACTAGGCCCGTGTTGTATACCGTCTATGGGATGTAATCCACTAACAGATAAATACCTAGCTTTTAGTTTAGATTGATCAGCGATATTCCAAATACCAAACTTGTCGCAAAGCTCTCCGTTAACATCATAATATAACCCATCTGCGGGACTAGCATTAAAGGGGAAAGGGAAGTGAACATTCTCCACATCAACAACACTATTTCCTAAGGCCCTAACACACATCCCTCCAACCGAGAACTGCTGAGAGCCATTTACACCCGGACTTCCGTAGTCAGGAATTCCTAGCTGTCTATTGAAGATGATGGTATTAAGCTGCGCTGTATTATTTACTGTTTTTGGGGTAACGCCCGCATCAGGAATTGCATCTAAAGAACTAGCTGTTACACTAACGATATCATCTGGGTTTGCGTAAAATTGCATCGACCCAGCAGAAACAATTGAACTAAAGGAGGCGAACTCTGGGTCAGTGGGTGCAACTTCTCCTAAAAGAACACCGCCAGAGAGGCCCGTCCCCCAGTTAGCTGGATAAGCACCTAAATCTTTCATGGTTATGGTGCTGTTATTATCAGCAACGATGCACGCCTTTGTTGAATGAAGCTCCACCGACGTATGGTTTCCTGGTGCAGAAACACCGAAAGATGCATCAGGCACTCGGCTCTCCGGGGCTCTTCTTGGTTCAAACGTAGCAACTGAGTTGTTCATCGCCAACACATCGACCCCGAACTGAGCAACCGCTGTTGGTCCGTGAAAAAAGATTTTAGAGGCTGCGTCAGCTACCGCCCCCGCCA
>Ga0208899_1001818_pt1 | contig 14757 bp, 14 predicted proteins | sample VirMetDEL_Nov_24_FD_184518 | JGI IMG/M metagenome (GOLD analysis project Ga0208899, IMG submission 184518) | Aqueous microbial communities from the Delaware River and Bay under freshwater to marine salinity gradient to study organic matter... | ecosystem: Environmental > Aquatic > Marine >... | reverse complement strand
ACTAATATATTCACAGCAGATAATTCAATTACGGCTAACTTTAGTTTTAGTTGTTTATTAGCTGGGTTGGACAATAAATCTAGGAATCGGGGTATATATACTTTTAAGTTTATAAAAAAAGATGGTGTAACATCAACTGAAACTGTTTTAAATCAAGAGTTTATAAATTTAACGGAAGACTTCAATAATGACCCTGTATCTACTATAACTGTTAGTGTTCAAACATTATTTTATACTAAAAATATTAAGTTAAATCAAATTCCATTCTCTATTGACACAGGAGATATAGATTTAAAAAGTGGAGATCAAATATGGGTTGAAATAGAATGTGAACCAGAAGAAGTTAGTGAAGGTTTTAGTAAATTATATGAATTGAGTTCAGAAGGAGATAAATTTACTACAACTGCTTATATTCAAAGCGCAGAGTTGAAAGTATTACCAATCGAATCTATAAAAAATGGATACTCACTAGGAGATATAGCTAACGTATTAGATGATAGATATAAAACTATTGATTATATAAAAGGATGTATTCATGCCTTCAATTTATTGATAAAAACAGACCCTCATTCTAAAAAAGTTATAATAAAAACTAGGGATGAGTTTTACGACACTCAATCTAATGCTGTTGATTGGACTGAAAAAATAGATGCTAAAAAGCAATATTTAATAGAGTATTTAGATGACTACAACAAGGATTTAGTTTTTAGATTTAAAGACGATGATAAGGATGGTTATTTAAAAGAAAGAAATGAAATACATAAGAATGTTGCTGGTGAATACACACATACATTAAGCGATAGGTTTGAAGAGGGTGAATCGAAAATGGAGAATCCTTTATTTTCATACACTTACCATATTGCAGATAAGAATATAGTAAATAAAAGAACATCTCCTGATGGTTCAAACTCTAAAGGAATATGGTTATCAAGAATGTGGACTGAATACGCTAGTTCAACAGAAGCACCACCTCCAGCTTATGAGTTTAAACCTAGATTACTTTATTACAGCTACGGAGTTCAATATTCAAATTCACCTAAATGGGTTTTTGAGGGAGAAGATAAAACTTCCGTTCCAAGTGCTTTGCCAAACTCTTTAAGTAGTGTGTTAGATTCTTATGATTATGATTTTACGGTCAATTTAGGATATAATAATTGGACTGACAATGGTTTATTCAAAACATACTATGAGAAGACTGTCAATACAATAGAAAAGTCAACTAGACTAGAATTGCCTGTTAAGCTATCTTTTAAGGATATAAATAACTTAGATATAACTAAGCTTATATATATAGATTATCCATCAGATATAAAGGGTTACTATATTTTAGATCGTGTTAAAAACTTTCTACCTTCTGCTAATGTAACCACAACTATTGAGTTAATCAAGAAAGAAGATCATGGTGCTATTGAAATAAATACCACACAAGATGAGAAAACTATTGATTTTAATGATAGAGAATTTGAAGGCGGTCGAGATTGGTACGATAAAGATGTAAAAGTTTGGAACACAGGTAAAGGTATAACAAGTAAAGATGAAATAGACACGTTTACCTCAGATAAGGAATTGTTTGTTAAAAACACAAAGAACGTAACAGGGATAAAAGATATTAGCGGTGCTTTAGTTGATGCTAGAAATGTTAAAGCAAACAAACAATCAAACACAACAAGTGCTGTATTAACTAATGAAGGAAACTACGCTCGTCCTAATAGTGGTAATATGGTTTCTGGTAGAGGTAATATCGCATCAGGTAGAAACCAAACTGTAATGGGTGAGTTTTCAGTGCCTAGTACTAAAAATGTAATGGCGGTAGGAGCTGGAACAAGTAAATCAAACAGATATAACGCTTTATCTGTTGGGCGAGATGGAATTGTAAGAGAAGGAAATGGTCATGTTGTTGAAGAAGTTAGTGGCAATATCCAAAATGTTTATGAAGAAGTTAATGGTGAAATGGTAAAAATTGTAATATAATGGCAGATAATAAAAAAGTAATAATTTCGGTAGTAATTAATGATGCTGGTGCGAAAACTAAGTTAAAAGGGATAAGCGATGAAACTGAGAACTTAGGAAATGGTGCTAATAAAGCTAGTAAAGGGTTCTTAGGATTAGGAAAAACTTTTACGGCAATAGCAAGAGGATTTGTTATAGTTAAGTCTTTTCAGCTGTTGTCTAAGGCTATCACAGAATCAGTTAAGATTCTTGCTGATTTTGAACTATCAATGGCAAAAGTAAAAGCTATTACAGGCGCAACAGATCAAGAATTTAAAAAACTAGAAAAGTCTGCACAAGAATTAGCATTAGGAACTATATTTACAGCTACTCAGGTTGCAGAATTACAATTAGCTTATGCTAAGTTAGGTTTTACAACTGAGGAAATACTAAACGCAACGGAAGCTACAACTAAATTAGCAACAATTACAGGAGATGATTTGGCAAATTCTGCTGACGTTGTTGGTGCTACTATCAGAGGTTTTGGACTAGATGCTCAGGAAGCGACAAGAGTGGTTGATATAATGGCTCAGTCTTTTAGTTCGAGTGCTTTGAGTTTAGAGAATTTCAAGCAATCAATGAAGACTGTTGCCCCTATCGCTAGTTCTGCAAATATTTCTTTAGAACAAACAACAGCTATGCTAGGCGTTCTTGCTGACGCTGGTATTAGAGGAACAAAAGCAGCAACTGGATTAAAAAACTTAATGTCACAGCTTACAGACCCTACATCTGATTTAGCTAAAGAATTAGGTTATACAGTAAATAATTCAGAAGGGTTGAACATAGCTTTTGAGGAATTAGTAAAAAGAAACATTGACCTAGCAAAAGCAACTGGATTAACTGATGAAAGGTCTAAAGCAGCTTTTTTAACTTTACTAAAAGGTAAAGATAGCGTAGATAAACTTAGAGAGTCTTTAGAAGAATCAACTGGGGTTAGTGATAAGATGGCAGACACAGTTGGGAACACTCTGTCAGGAAGCTGGGATAGGTTTAAGTCTTCTGTTGAAGGTTTTACTCTTAGAGAAGGTGAAGGATTATCTAAGATATTATCTACTGCTTTGAATAAGATGTCAGAGTTCTTAAACGAAACAGATAGAGGTTATCGTATAATGAAGAAATTTGAGGGAGCACAAAAAGAAATAGGACAAACTCAATCAACTCAAAACACTTCTACTGAAAAGCTAAAAGAACTCCTAAAAGCAAGTGGAGAACTTTACGACCAACAAGAAGCTAAATTAAAAAAGACTAGAGATTTATATAGAGAACAAAATAAAGAACTTTCAGATTTCGAAATCGTTCTAGGATTTATAACTGGTGAATTAGGAGAAACTACTGAAGAAAGAAAGGAGGAATTTAAAAAAATCAAAGAGCAACTAGAGGGGTATAGGTCTTTAAATGACGAGCAAAAAAGCGAATTAATATTAAGACAAGCTAGGTTAAAAGACTCTAGGACATTTCAACAAGAGGTAACAAACGAGATAAACAGATTAAAATCAGAGAGAAAAACAGTAAACAGCCTAGGAGAGGAATATGTAGATTTAACCAATGAGATAGAAAAATGGCAAAAGTTACTAAAAGATGGTGACCCTACTTCTCAATTATTAAAACAACAGGAAGATTTAGCAAAAGAAAGAAAAAAACAATTTGATGACGAACAATTCTTTTATAAATGGAGAAAAGAAGCCAACAAAGATAATTTAGAAAACTTAATACTCATAACTAAAAACGAACTAAAATGGCTAGAGCAAACAGATGAGTTTAAAAAGAAATCTTTAAATGAACAAATATTAATAAGAGAAAAGTTTCTAAATACAATAGATAATCTTTCTGAGAAGTTTGCAGAACAAGAAATAGACAGATGGGAGAGAATATTAAAGCCTATTGAAGATGTAAATAAAGAAATAGGTGAGATTCAAAAAATAAACTTAAACGCAGGAAGTTCTGATTTAGGAGAGGTTAAAGGATTCTTAGGTGTAATCTTAGGAGTGAAAGAAAAAGATTTAGAAAAATTTGAGGAACGCCTTCAAACAGCTGTTGAATTAACTCAAGCTTTTTCTGACACAATAGGATTAATAGCAGACGTAAGGCTTCAAAGAGTTGAGTATGAGAACCAAATTGCATTAGACAACTTAACTCAAAGATTAGCTACAGAAGCTAGAATGTTCGAGATAAATCATAACGATCAGTTAGAGTCTTTCATAGGCACGGAACAGCAAAAAGCTGACTTTGCTAAACAAAAGGCTTTAGAGAAATTAGAGTTTGAGCAAAAACAACAAGATGAGATAGATAAGATGAGAAAACAACAGTTAGTAGAAGAAAATAGACTAGCAAAACAAGCGTTCTTTGCTGATAAAGCGAACAATATTGCTAGAGCAATTCAAGGTACAGCATTAGGTGTTATAAACGCTTTAACGGTATTACCTCCTGCTGGTATTGCTTTAGCTGCTTTAATAGGAGCAACTGGTACTGCACAAGTAGCTACAATAGCATCTCAAAAATTTCTACCTAAAACTTTCCAAGACGGTGGTATAGTTAACGGTGCTTTACATCGAGATGGTGGTGTTCCTTTTACCGTTAAAGGGCAAGGTGGTTTTGAAATGGAAGGTGGTGAATACATCATGTCAAGAAAAGCTGTAAATAAAGTAGGCGTAGATTTCTTAGACAGAATTAACTTTGATGGAAAAGCACCTGACAATAGCTATATGTTTGCAAATGGAGGTGTTGTTCCTAGAGTTCAAAATAACGCTATAAATCAAGCTGAATTAGCAGATATGATCGGGGAAGCTATAGCTATGAGAATCAGCCAAATTCCTGTTATCAATGTAGCTACAGATACGTCTTCAATAAGTAGGAAAGTTTTTAACGCTCAATCAATGGCTACATTCTAAAAACATAACATAACGCTGTATAACTTTTAGTACACTAGTGCGTAAAAGTGTATAGTATTTAGTACAATTTTAATATATGAGATTTAGAACAGATGTATGCTTTTCAGGGAATCTATCAATAGAAAATATTGATGAGCATATTGGAGTAATCAAAAACGTGGTACTAGCAAGAGAAGGTATCGCTAAAGGTCATGGAGTTCATTTAGATTCAAAATTCATTGGAGATTTAGTAAGATTAGGTAATGAAATCGAGCAAGGTGTTAAAGCTAGGTTCGGTCATCCTAATATGTGTTCTGATGCTTTAGGAACTTACATTGGAAGATTTAAAAACTTTAGAGTAATTGAAGATAAGGCTTATGCTGATTTACACATGGACGAAGTTGCAAAGAAGAGTCCAAAAGGCGATTTGTATAGTTATGTATTTGGCATGGCTAGGAACAATGCTGATATGTTTGGTAACAGCATCGTTTTTAGAGCTGGTGAGTCTAGGTTTGAAGAAGTTATCGGAGAAAACGAAGAAGTTATTACTAAGGAATATACATCCATCGTTGCGTTAATGGCTTCTGACTTAGTGGATACTCCTGCTGCAACAGAATCTTTATTCTCAGAAGACTTAACTGCTGCTAAAGTAACTGAGTTCTTAGAGTCTAATCCAGAAGTAGAAGAAATTTTGTTCAACAAACCAGAGTTAATTGAGCAATTCTTAAATAGATATAATAATTATAAAACTAAAAAAAGTAAAATGGAAAAATCATTTAGCGAAAAAGTTAAGGAAGCTTTAGTTTCTTTCGGTTTGATTACTGAGAAAGAAAACGAAGTTGAGGAAACGCCAAAAGTTAATGAAACTGAATTATCTGAGGAAGAAGCATCAGAAGCATTAGCACAGATTGAAGAAAAGTTCAATGCTGAAAAAGAAGCTTTAGAAATTAAGTTTGAAGAAGAAAAGAACCACTTAGAAAAACAATTAGGTGAGTTGAACGAGAAAATCGAAGCTTTATCAGCGAACATTACTGAAAAGGATGCTAAGATTGCTGAATTATCTGCTAAACCTACAGCTGTTGAAGGTAATGAGGATGCTAACATTAGTGGAGAAGAAAAGAAGTTATCTAAAAGTGCTCAAGTTTTAGCTGATTTTATTAAAGAAATTAAAGGATAATAACTATGAGTATTAAAATAAAATACATAAAAAATGGGAAAGAGTTAGAAGCGGAGATTCCTGAGTCTGACTTTCCACATTTTGAAGAGAAATATCAAGCTAAAAAGGTGGGTGGTTCTGCACCTAAAAAAGTAGAACCAAAAACTAAAAGTAAATAATTTTTAACTAAACAATTTAAAGAAACATGGCTGATTTAATGTCACACGCTCTGTCGTTTTCTAAAGAAAGTGTACAAGAGTATTTTATTAAACCATTGTTCGTTCAATCGGACATCAGAGAAATCGTAACTGTAAGAACAGATATTAAGAACTCTGAAAAATTAGATTTTATCGACAACTTAGAGAAGATCACTAAAGCTTATGCTCAAGGTACTTCTTTCACGTCTTCTACTGGTGTTACTATTACACAAAAGACTTTATCTGTTGTTGATATGAAAGCTCAAGTTGAGCAAAACGGTAAAGCGTTCTTAAACTATGTTAAAGAATCTTTATTGAAAAAAGGTGTAGATGAGAATGATATTGCTGACACTTTGTTCGAGCAAATCATCATGGAAATTTACATGGCAGGTATGGCAAGAGATTTACAAAGACAAATCTTCTTCGGTGATACTGTAAAAGAAACTAGAGCATCTGGTGTTCCAACTGGTACTTTAGACGCTGACTACAAAGAGTATAATGGTTTCTGGACTAGAATCATCAATGATTTCGATTCTGCTGCTTTACCTTCTGGTCAATATTTAGACTTAAACTCTTCTACTTACCAAACAACTGTTGCGGTAAAAGAAGTTGATACAGTAACTTTAACTGGTACTTCTGGGACTGCTAACGTTAACATCAACGGAGTAGATTACTTAGCTACTTTCGATACTGATTTAACTACAACTGCTGCTAACTTCGTAACATCTCACGCTGCTACTATCTTAGCTAGAGAAGGGAAATTAGTTGTTACTTCTAGTGGTGCTGATGTAATCGTTACTGCTGGTGTTGCAGGAATGGCTCAACAAGACCCAACTGTTGCTAACGTATCAGGAAATTTAGCAGGTTCTAACGCTAACACTACTGCTAATGTTGCTAACACTACTTTAAAGACTGATGCTTCTTTAACAGCTTTCAAAGCGTTATGGTCTAAAATGCCTAACACTTTAAGAAAGTTATTCAAGCAAGAAGGTAAAATTATGGTTACTTCTTCTGTTGCTGATAACTACACTGACACTATCGAAGCGTTGAATGGTTCTGATGCTGCTTACTTCACTTTAAGAGATGGAGAAAAGAAAATGGCTTTCAGAGGTGTTCCAATCATCGAAAGAGAAGAGTGGGATGAGCATATCGAAAACGATTTCGGTTCAGTAAGACCTCACAGAATCTTATTCACTATTCCTAGAAACTTAGTTGTAGGAACAGATGGTATTTCTGACGATACTAAGATTGAATCTTGGTATGAGAAGAAAGATCAAGTAAGATATGTAAGAGCTGAATACAAGGCTGGTACACAATACGTTCACGAGGATTATATAGTTGCTGCTTACTAGTATATTCTTTCATTTTCTTGGAGGGTGGTTTGACTGCCCTCCTACTTTAATTTTAACAATATAAATAAATAATATTATGGCTTTAGCTGCTGGATTATCAAAAGACTGTAATGCTAACTCAGGAGGTGTTAAAAGGATTGCAATAGCGAACGCTGCGGACGTAGCTTCTGTTGCATATACTTCTAACGTTGCTGCCGTTACTATGGGTACTGCAAAAGTATTCTACGAGTTTGAGTTTGAGCAAGATACAGCTGAGTGGAGAGAGAACGGTGAATTAATCAACGGTTCTTTAAAGTACACTCAAGAATTAGAGTTCTTCATTAGAAAGAACAACGACACTAACAGAACTGCATTAGCAGAATTAGGAAACAACTGTGGGTATGTTGTGTTAATGGAAGACATGAATGGAACTGTTTACATTTTAGGGCATTCTGATGCTTTAGGTGCTGAAAGACCTATGAAGTTGTCTGCTGACGCAACTTCAACAGGAAAAGAACTAACTGACTTAGCTGGTTCTACAATGACTTTAACTGCAATGACAACTACAAAGGCGCATACTTGTTCTGATGCAATTGATGACTTAATTTAACCATTTAGGGGAGGGTTTAAACTCCCCTTATTTCTTTTAAAAAATAACTAATATGGCGCAATATAAGATCAAAAAGGGACATGAATTAGATTCTACTTGGATTGGCAGAAAGAAATACGTTTTAGCCGAGTGTAGTCAAGGAGATTTATCTATGTTGTATAGTTTAGGAAACGCTTCCATTGAAGTAATAGAGCCTAAAAAAGAATCTAAGAAAGTAAAAGAAGAAGAATCGCCTAAAGATGGAGAATAGCCAACTAGATAATAATCCTACTAATATTGAGTCGTTTTCATCTAGTGTTATTACAACATCTAGTGCTTCGACTATTAAAGAAGAATCTAAGGTAGATCACAACCCTAGAGACTACGTTGCATTTGGTAACGACAATCTATTTCCACAAGGATTAGCTATATTAAATAGGAGGGCAGTAACTCATAGAAGTATCTTAGAGAACAAAACTACTTATTCTCTTGGTAGAGGATTTATAACAGAAGGTAATGCTGAGTTAGAATCTTTTATTAAGAAAGTAAATAACAATAGAGAGTCTTTAAGAAAAGTCTTAAAAAAGATATTTAAAGATTGGTATTCGTTTGGTAATGCCTACTTAGAAGTTGTAATCGCTGGTAATTCTGTTCAGTTTTACCATCACGATGCTACAAAAGTAAGAATACATAAGAATAGAACTCATGTAATTATACACCCAGATTGGAGACAATATGAAGGTAAAAAGAAGTATGCAAAGGTTTTACCTTTATATCCTGAGTTCGAGGAGATTGATGGCTATAAAAGAGCTATATTTCACTTTAAGCAATATGAACCTGAGTTCTCTGATTATGGAATTCCTTCGTGGGTTGCTGCCTTAGATGCTGCTGGTATTGCTTATAAGACTAATAGATGGAACTTATCAAGACTAGAGAATGGGTTTAGTGTTAGCGGTGTTTTAGAGGTTGTTGGAGATATTGGTGTAGATAAAGCAGATAAGCTTAAAAAAGACTTAAAAGAAAGACATCAAGGTGAAGATAACGCTGGTGATATATTATTGATTACTAAACAGTTTGGAGAAGCTGGTTCGGGGACATCATTTACTCCATTAATTCAAACTTCTGATGGTGAATGGATAAACTTGCACGAACAGTCTGAATCTGAATTAGTTGTTGCTCATAACTGGTTTAGATCATTGAGTGGTATTTCTGATTCAACAGGATTTGACACTAAACGTATTAGGAATGAGTATCAAGTAGCAAAGAATACTGTTATTGGTGAGAATCAAGATGCTATCTTATCTGAAATAAAATATTTAATAGAGGAACATAGTAATATAGATTCAGATGCTTTAGAATTTAGAAATGAAAGCCCTGTGACATTGCTAGATTTGATAGATGTTAATTCCGTTGTAACTGTTGATGAAGCAAGAGAAAACAGTTTAGGATTGTCTAAGTATCACGATGCTGAAAAGGGTGGTAAATTAATAGCTGAAATTAGAGAAGAATCAATGTTGAGAGGTCAGCAAAAAGATACTCCTGAAACACAAAAAGATGGCGATACAGATAACTAATAACAAAAGAACGATAGACTTAATATACTCGGGCAATTCAGATAAGTACTCTATACAGAAAGAGAACATTACTTTAGAAAAAAGCTCTGATTATGTTGTTATAGTTGATTCTGGTAGAGTCCCTGCAAAAGAGTATAAAATATTATATACAGATGTAATACCTTTACCCGCTAGTGCAGATGAATTTTACACTACTTTATTATCTTATGTAAATAGCAAAGGAGCAAACAGTTCAACTATAGTTACTCAAGCAGTAACAACAGTAAATGTTGAGGTTTTAGCTGCTAACGAAGGTACTGTAGGTGCTAGTTTTGTTAATTTATCTAATAAAGATGCTTATATTTTATTAGGTAGTGGCACTGCTTCTGCAACAAATTATACTGTTAAATTAGTTTCTAATGATGGTGCTGTGTATGAAATGCCTTATAATTATTCAGGTGCTGTTAATGTAGTATTTTCTAATACAGGTACAGGCAATTTAGTAATTACAAAATTTAGTTATGCCTTTATTTAATCAAACAACAGATGGAAAGTTAGGAGAATCAGGATATGCCCATACAGGTGCGTTTGCTGGTAAGCCTTTATCTAATAATTTTGTTTGGGAATCTGGAACAGGTATAGAGTATAATGCTGCTGATGTAGCTTCAGAAAGGTACAAAGTATTTTCATTAGACAACGATGTACACAACTCTGTTGATAATCCTTATTGGTCAACTCCTGATGTGTCAAGTTCATCTAATGTAGATTTGTTTAACGGATATGCTTTACCTGATGGAGTAACTTCTTTATTAGATTATACATTTGATTTTGACACTGAGTATCCCTCTTCTACAGGAACAGGTTTTGAAGGTTCTACAGGTAGAATTAGACTAAACGACTGTAAATACGGAGACCAATTAAGAGTAAGATTTGACTTTAATGTAATACCACAAATATCTAACACTACTATAGAACCTGCACTTTGGTATTCTAATAGAAATGATAACGATGATATTACTTTTACTTTTCCTTTGACTTCTTCTCCTGTGTTTTTTGGGACAGGAACTGTGGGAAACACTTATTTAAACAGGGTAGATATTTCTGCTTGGATTATATCAAACGAAGATGTTAATGCCTTAACTCTTCCAGCAATTAAATCAGACAACCCTGTAATTATTCAACCACTAGGAATGTTAGTAACAATATTAAGGTGATATGGCTATAAAGATAAAAAGAAATGAAGCAGGTAACTGTATAACTTTTGAAGGCTCGTCTAACCCTGTCTATTGGAACTCTTGCTTGTCTAGTGAGGTGGATTCTGTAAATACTAACGCTATTAACGTAATTAACGATATTAGAACAGCTCAAAATGGTTCTAATTTTTATGAGTTTTACAGAATACCTTATACAGATTTTTTAGATGCTGATGGCAACCCTTTTGCAAGTCCATCAGACTGTGTGAATTATATAAACCAAGAAGCAAATGTTTTAGAAGCTACTTTAGCTGGTTTTCTTAATTTAGAGAACGTATCAGGTTCAAGTGATAAAGTTGACCTAACAAGTGTTACGAGTCAAGAAAAGATAGGCGGAGGAATTAAATTTACTGCTGGTAGTAATATCCAATGTGGGCAACCAGTATTTTATAATTATAGTTCTACAGGTGTAGTTACAGCAGTATCGGCTGGTACTTTACCATTACAACACGATTACATAGGAATAGCTTTAAAAACAGTTACAACAGGTCAATCAGTAAACGTACTAACAAAAGGTTTAGTAACAGCAAGAAGAGATACAACTTACTTAACTTCATCAGAAACTGTAATCCTAAACAATATATCGAACAACACTACAAGGAACTTAACTAACTCTACAACTTTTGTTGATAGTGGAGCTACAGGTGGGGATTATACAAGTAACGAAAATTATAGTATAACTTTTGATGCACAAGAAGGTTATACAGTAGATATGATAGTTAATGATTTTAAGTTTGAACATTCAACTTATAGAATGTATGATAGGTTAGGCATTCAAGGTTCTAATGATGGAGTTAATTTTAATAATTTAAGTGTACAATGGTTGCAAAAATCAACTACTTCTACACCTACATGGAGTGATAGTTTTTTTGGTAGCAATACTTGGGATAGTACAGGTGCTGATAATGGATATATTTTACCTAAAGATACAGCTCGAGCAATTTTATTATCAAGTGGTACGTTCCCTGTAACAGTTAATACAAGTTATAGATACATAAGATTTTATTTTAGGTCAGATAGTAGTGTTAATGATGATGGGTGGAATATTACCTTACAACCTAACACACCTTATCCTTCAAACGTAGAATCAGTTGCAGAGGGAACTACATTATATTTAGATAGTACAGATTTCACAAAAGTAACCACAGACGATACATCTCAAATAGTTGTAGGTTATTGTGCATATAATAAAGCAGAAAATGATAGTATATTTATAAGAGTTTGATAATATAAAAATGGAAGAGATATTAAAAACATTAGCTGAGAATATAGAAGGTAGTATAGTTAGTTCTATACTACTCTTTTCTATTGCATTTATTTATATATTCAGAAAGAATATACCTCAATGGGTAAATATTATAATCAAAGGTAAGAAAGAAGAAAAGCATATTAATAACCTAAAAGACCATGATATTTTCACTACCTGTTCTAGAGTAAAGACAGAAGTACACTTAATGAAGTTTTACACAGATGGAGAATACGATGCTACTAAAACTAGAATGTGTGGTGATTTTGCTAGACACAAAGTAGAAGTTTGTAGCAAGAGAATAGAAGGGTTTATATCTAATGATTTATTAAAATTAAGTACAGATGCTCTAAAGAAATTAATCTTTGCTTTACAGACTGCTATGCACGAAGAATATGTAGCTAAGATTAAAGCAGACTGGCTTTCAAAAGGGATTCCTAAAGAGGATGTAGATTATGTTATTATGTTGTTTGAAAAATTCAGATATGACGTTATAATGAGTTTTGAGAATCGTATCAATTCTATTTTTGGAAGCACCTATCATAAAGACAACTTTGATAGAGTTTTAGCCGTATTAGAAATGTGGTCTATGGGTATAGATTTATTACCTAAAGATATGCTTACTACGTTTGAAACTTTGAATGGTAAATTTAAAAAAATAAAATATTAATATAAGCTAATTTAATTAAGACTACTCAAATAGAGCAGACTCAATTATAGAATAAAAAACGAAATTAATAAATATAAAAAATAAAAAATAATGGCTTGGGTAATAACTAACAAATCAACACACTTGCAATTTGTGGATGGGAGTATTAAATATTTATTTCCAAAATCTGATATTAAAATTAAATTAGATTCAGAAGCATTGAAAATTTATTCTGATGCTGATGAAAGAGATGTAGTAGTATTGAGTTATCAGAATGTAACCACACCTTCTGAGTCTTCTAATAGCAATCTATTTGATACTATTGTAGATTACATGGAAACTATTGCTAGTGGATCTTCTATTCAAACAGAAGTAGCTTACAACAACGCTTCTACTCAATTAGTTGCAGAAAACTTAGACAGAAAAGGTATTCAAATATTCAATAAAACAGATGCTTATATTACTATTGAATTAGGTGATGTTACTGTTGTATTAAATGAGGGTCAAGAGATTGCTGTCGATAAAGGTACTTTCATTGAAACAACGGAAGAAGTGAATTTTATTTGCAATACTGCTACGGCAGGTAAAGTAATCGCAATAGAATATTTATAATATGAAGTTAAGAGGGGATAATATATTTTCAGCATCATTTGGTGGCATAGGTCAAGGATTAGGTTATGGAAACTTACTTGAAGATGTTGTTGCAGGGGCTTCTTTACCACCTTCCATTGCAGGAACTACTTTAGAAATGTATATTTCACCTGACAGCCAAGTTTATTCTGATGCAGGGGTAACACCAATAGCTGATACAGAAGCTATATATCAAGTAAATGATTTAAGTGGAAATGGTATTATTGCAGACCAATCTGTAGGTTCTGAACAACTTGTTTATAGTGCTGATGTCTTTGGGGCAGGGTTGAATGGTTTTAGAAAGTCAGGAACAGATAATATGGAACTTGACACAACTTTATCCTTTGGAAGTGCAGAAGATTATATTGTATTTTCAGTATTTAAAAGAAGTGACTCAGGGAATAATGGTATAATAGGCTCACATATAGGTAACAATTCATCTATATTAGATTGGGCTAGTGGAACGGTATATTATTTTACAACAGCAGGAACTTACGTGAATGTTGCTACTTCTTGGTCTACTAATCTTGTTGTTAGAGCATATAGAATAGATGAAAGTGATACGGGTACAATGTATATATATGAAAATGGTACAGAGATTGCGACAAAGGCTATTACAATAGGAGGTGGAGCAAATTTTGATAGAATATTTAATAGAAATAATAAAGATGGAACAGGTGTAACAGACTTCGGTGATTTAGCTGTTTATAGAGGTGCATTTACCCCTACTGATGTTACTACTGTGACAGATTATTTTAAAACAAAATATGGAATTGTATAATGAAAGTAATTAAATTTAATACTAATCAGACTGTGGAAGCAGAAGCGTTGCAATCTAAAATACATAACCACTTATTATCTAAACATAATATTAATGGGTTTAAGTATGTGGCTGACAAATGGGCTGATGTAAACAGTCTTTTATACAATTCAGATGAGGATAAAAATGGGATATTGATAGAGAAAACACAGCCTTTATATTCATATATAATAGAATGTTTAGACCAGTCTGAAATAGACTCTATTGTAGATGTAGATATTAATTGGCATACAAATAATTTATAATATGGCTCAGTTTGTAACAGCAACACAAGTAATAAGTAATGCGTTCACTAACACGAACACAGACACTAATTTAATTAAGACTACTCAAATAGAGCAGACTCAATTGAATCATATAAAACCAATATTAACAGAAGATTTATACGATCTTATTGTAACTGAAAATAACGCAAGTTCTTTAAGTGCTGTGAATCAAACTATTTTTGATACTTATATAGTTCCAGCAATGTATTGG
>Ga0208899_1001816_pt1 | contig 14764 bp, 29 predicted proteins | sample VirMetDEL_Nov_24_FD_184518 | JGI IMG/M metagenome (GOLD analysis project Ga0208899, IMG submission 184518) | Aqueous microbial communities from the Delaware River and Bay under freshwater to marine salinity gradient to study organic matter... | ecosystem: Environmental > Aquatic > Marine >... | reverse complement strand
AGGAGGCGCGGCGCTTTATTTCTTAACCAAAAAATAAAAAAAGTAAACAATTAAAATCAAATATCAATCATGGCAAAAAAAAGGAAGTTACCTAAAAAACCAAAATTAACGGCATCTATAGAAACCTGGAAAAGCTGGGAAAAAAGAGCGGCCGAAGTAAAAAAGCACAATAATAAAATTGATGCAGACAGAAACGCAAAATTAAGAATTTCTAAAAAATATTAAAATGGCAAAGTTTAACCAAAAAGCAGCAGTTAAGACCTTAACCGAAGGCGCAACAATAGGCGCGGGAACTTTCGCCGCCGATAAAGTAGAAGAGGCCGCATTAAAATATTTACCCGATAACATGGTAAAATATTCGGCTGGCGTACCAATTATTGCTGGGGTTTTACTCAGCAACCAACGCAACCCAATGATAAAAAGCCTGGCGCTGGGTATGATCGCTGGCGGTGTAAAAAATATCGCTGAAGAATTTATACCTGGCATTAATGGCCTGGGCAATTTAGACCAGTATTTAAACGGCTTCGATGATGGCGACACCATAAGCGGACCTATTAACGGCTCCGATTCAGATGATTACTCGGAGTTTGATGAAGTTGATAATTTTTAATAAAATCAAGTTAAACTAATAAAAAATTAAAAAATGTTTACACAAAGAAACTATTTTGAACAATTAAAAAACTCTAACCCAGGAAGGTTAGTAGCTCCAAGTTATTTAAGACTGGAAAGAACAATTAACAGCTCTTTTAATTCAATTGACTTTTACACCCGCGAAGGTGAAGGAACCCAATTAGTAACCGAAAGAAGATTAAAAATTTCTGATGCTTTCGCAGTTACAAAAATTGGGGTTTTTATCTCAAAGGTTGGAAGCTCAACAACTGCAACAGATGCGGAACTTTCAAGCGCTAATTTAAGAACCTATCCAAACGCCTCAGTTTTTTCTGGATCAAGCGAAGCCACCAATTTAATGGCTATTTATAACGGGTTTTTGAGTTTAGATATCGATCAAAAAATTTACATTGATTCGTTACCTACAAACCAATTTTACCAAGTGCCAGAAGCTCAACAAGGCACAACCACTACCGCTTATGTAAACGCGGCCAGTTCCGATGCAGTAACAACATTGGCACTTGACCAAACAGTATTTAACCGCGGTATGTTTAACAGCCCAGTAGAAATTACATTGAAAGGCCAAGGCAAAAACAATTTTAAATTGAATTTGCCAAACACCACAAATTTAACTGGCACCAGCTCAAGTAACCAGATTCACCTTGTTTTAGGCGGCTTTTTGATTACTGGCGGCGGCGTTAGATAATTTTTTAAATAGGGGAGGGAGGGCCCGAGGGCCTAACCTCCTTTTTTAAACCCTCAACCCTAAAAAATTTTAATAACCAAAAACAAAAAAAAATGTTCGTAATAAAAAACAGTTATTTAGCAAGCATTGTATTTCCTTCAGCACCAGGCAACGGCCAAAAATTATTTTTTAATGATATACCAGTATTAAGAGGCAAAAAAATTACTGGCATGGAAGTTTACACCGCTGGCGATATTGCGGTAAACCCAAACGGCTCAACAGTAATTGCAGATGCTGATGCTGATCAAATAGTAATTACTTTGACCGATATACAAAGCCGAGAATTTATTTACCAGGCGCCAATTTTAAATTATAATCCGCGTAATCAAAATGGGTTAATAAGAGGCATTTGCCCCAGTAAAGTAGATTTGCAACGCTCATACATTACAGTTTGCGACAATACTGGAATTTCAGCAAATGAAGCTATTTGTATTAATTTTTACTATGAACTATAAAAATGAATACTCCCAAGCTATACACTTATTTTTTACCTTTCAAAAAACCTTTAGGCCCTGGCAACTCAATACCCGCAGGCACTAAAATTTCTTTTATTGAAGATAGATTTTTAAACAATAAAAAAATAGTTGGTTTTTCGATAGTAGAAAACGATTTTTTAACTAATACGCCTCAAGGCGATAGTATCGCAGACCAAAAAAATAGAACCATAACCCTGGTCAATTCTAAAAATCAAATTATTGTTGATAGTATTAACACTGTTTTTTTTAGACAAAATAAAACAGCGGCGGGAGTTTACAAGCAAGGCGGCCAAATAAAAAAATTTAAACCCTTTGTTTTAAACTTTCAAAAATCATTTATTACAGCCGTACAATCAACAACCGATAATTTAACCCTGGCGATAAACTTCTATTATTATGAAATTTAACAAACTAACCACCGCAACCATAAAATTTATAAACGCCTGGCCAGTAGGGGTTAATTTAAGTTTTTTAAATGAACCTTACAACCAAAACGCCAGCTGGAGATTTGCAACAGAAGGTTTTGGAAATTTAAACGGGGTAACAATTCAAAATATTTTTACAGAATATAGCGGCGGCTCTGGAGTTTTTGCAAACTATATTTTATTAACCATAAAAGATGTTAATAATAAAATTGTTTTTGACAATACACCTTTAAGCGCCTTTTATTATTTAAAAGGTACACAATGGCAACACAAATTTAATTTTACGCCAGATTTTGATCAATCTTATTTAACAGTTATGGCAGATCCAGGTGTAAGCCCTCAGGATGTTATAATAAATTTTGATTTAGCACCTCGAAACGCAAAACAAAAACCCCTAATTAATAACTGAAATTGTTAAACAATGGCCTATTTAAATAAAGATTATATCCTTCAAAAGGTAACCGACAATAAACTAATTTATTGGAAGGTAGAAGCCGCAGGCCAAGGCCATCCAATAGATCAACAGCGCGAAGAAATTAGCATTACAGAAAGCGCCGACAAGTTGGCGGCCTTACTCGAAACCTTAACTGGCGGTATTATTACCATAACAGCCAGCCCAATAGCTTTAAGCGGCCGCGGCGGCGATCGTTCACAAATGCAACAATTTAAAGTTAAACTTGATGAGGGAACAAAACCAATAAACGGCGGCGCCCCTTCTCAAGATATGGGCCTACTCGATAGAATAAAAGCCCTGGAAGTAAACCTGGTAGAACAAAAATACCAGCGGTTATTGGAGGATAAAGAGCGCGAAATTCGCGAGCTTAGAGAAGGAAGCACCACCGATAAACTAATAAACGGACTTTTACCCATTATGGCGGCCAAATTTGGCGGCGTACCTTCAGCAGTGCCTGGTATTGCAGGAACCGAAGAAACACCTGGGCAAAGAATAAAAGCGGCTTTAATGAAATTGCAAGTCGTTGATAAGGATTTACCTGGCACAATGGAAGCCCTGGCAAAATTTGCTGAAAAAAGCCCAGAACAATACACCCAATATTTAACAATGTTAAAAAGTCAAGTTTAAAAGTGTTTACAACCTTAGCCATATTATTTTTATTATTCAGCCAAAAACCAACTGGTTTAAATGGTATAAATTTCTATACAGAAGTTTATCCAACTTATGGAAAACCATTAATGGCCTGGGCAAAAGATAAAAGCGGGGTTTACTTCATTAAAGAAAACGGCCGCCTGGTTTATATTGGCCATTCAGGTTATAATCTTTATAAAACAATTACCAGGCATTTTCAACAATGGGACAACAGACAACAGCGGGTAACCTACACACCTGGCGCGGCAAATTATCAAGTAAAAGCAATTTTAACAAGCCCAACCGAAGCCCCAATTTTAGAAGATCAACTAATAAAAAAATTTAACCCCCGCGACAACTCAAACCAAAAAACCCTGGACTTAACAGAAAATTACACTCCAGAAGATTTAGAAATTTTACAAACTGAAGAAACCGCACCCTTTTAATTATGGCAAAGCAAACTAATATATCAACCCTTTTAGGTTTAGCCGCAGGCGCTTTTTTTCTATTCAGAAAAAGCGGCGGAATTAATGGAGTTAAAAAAATTAGCAAAACAGATTTAAGAACTTTTGTTTATCCTACTGGCCTATTCATTGTTAATACAGCTAAAGAAATAAATGGTGATTATGAACGAATAGCTTTTATAAATAGAGATCGTGAAATAAAGTTTTATAAAAATCAATTACCTAAAAATGTAATTAATTATATAAATGATAAAAAAAATAGTAACCCAACTATTTCAGCTTCACAAGAAATACCTTTATTTAATAATTAAATGAAAAACATAAACCCCCGCGACAACTCAAACCAAAAAACCCTGGACTTAACAGAAAATTACACTCCAGAAGATTTAGAAATTTTACAAACTGAAGAAACGGCACCTTTTTAATTATGGCAAAGCAAACTAATATATTAACCCTTTTAGGTTTAGCCGCAGGCGCTTTTTTTCTATTCAGAAAAAGCGGCGGCATTAATGGCATTAAAAACCCTTCCAGAACATTTGTTTTAAATTCTGAAGAAATCGCAAAAGACATTTTAAAAACTGAATTATTAACGGACTTTGACAAAAACTATTTACTAAACCAATTAAAAGGAAACTTTTTCAGTTTTGCACAAAATGTTTATTTCACTTATGGAAGCCCAGAGCTTTTATTTTGGAATGAATACAGCGACCAGTATTTTAGATTCTCATTAAAAAAAGATCAAACCAGTAAAAAATTATTTATTGCTGGTTGTATATTAAAAAATTTATATCAAACAGCAGAAACCAACCAAAATATTTTAAGGAAATTACAAGAATTGCAACCCAAAAAATATTATTCAAAATAAATGAAAAACATAAACCCCACATATATTTTAATCGCCTTAGCGGTTTTGGCCATTGGCGGTTTTGGTTTTGGTGTAAAAAATTTATTAAACCCAACAGCAGAGGAGGACAAAAGCCAAGATTTAAGGCGCCGCGATTTGCTTAAACAGCTTCGCGAAATTTTATCAAGTGGTTATTATGAAACTTTAAAAAAAGCGGGGAGCCTTCCAATGTTAAACCCAGCCAAATTGAGCCAATTAAGCGAGCAAATTTTCAACGCAATGGGGTTTTTTAATGATGATGAACAAGCGATAAACGCCGCTTTTCAAAAACTCGATTCAAAATTTGAGGCCTGGGCCTTAGCTTCTACCTTCAATAAAAAATTTAACAAAGATTTATTCAGCTTTTTAGCTGATAGTCTAAACCAAACCGAAATGATTTACCTGGGCTCAATTATAGACCCTTTAAAACTTAAATAAAAATTATGGATCCTTTTACTCTTTTACTTTTAGCTGCAGGCGCTTATTTAGCCACAAGAAAAAAAACACCACCACCAACACCAACACCAAGCGGCGGAGGCGATGCTATTAAACCAAACGACCAAGGCCCTGGCGCTCCAATAGATGTTAAAAAAGATAATGGAGGCAATACAAGCGAAAGCCTTAAAAACGCCAAAGCCCAAAAAAAGATTTTAACAATATTAGAAAAGGCCATTAAAACTGGAAATTTTTCCCAGATTCCTTTAAGTGAATTAAATAAAATTGATGTAAACAAATTACCCTCAGCTTATATAAAAGCAGAATTTTTAAAAGCAAAAACGGCAAAAATTAACGCCGAAAAAAATAAAAATGTAGTTGTAATTAAAAACAACGGACCAAATAGAGCCACCACAAGCGGCGGGACTTCTACAATTTAAAAAAAATGAAATGTTTAAAAAATACTGGCCATTTATGTTATTAGGTTTATTTGTTATAGCAGGCGGCGGCGCCATAGCCTTAAAATATTTTAAGCGCTCAGAGTTTGACAGCCAGGCAACTCCAGAAGATATTGCCGCTGGCAAACCTACCTACAACAAAAACGGCCGCACCTATTTAACACAATCGGGCGAAAATATGAACCCGATATTTTTAAAAATGCTGGACAAAGCCAGAAGCCTGGCTGGTGTGCCTTTTTTAATTACTTCAGGTTTTAGAACAAAAGCCTGGGAGCTTAAGCAAGGCCGAAGCGGCAAAAGCGCCCACACTTTAGGTATGGCGGTTGATGTTGGCTATAACTCAATAGCTCAACGCGATGCAATAATAAAAGCCGCAATAAAAGCAGGAATAACCCGCATAGGTATTGCAAATAATTTTATACATTTAGACATAGCCGACAAAGCAGACCCGCAACTATACGCCACAAAATACTGGGGTTATCCCTCAGGAACCCAATCGGCCGCACCTTTTAACCCATTTACAAAATTTGCATAAATGAAAAATATATACTTCGAACCCAGAGAATATCAAGAACCAGGAACCCTTACAATTCAAACCAATAATTTAGGGGTAACTTTTGTAAATTGGAGCGATGCAACGGCATATATTAACGGCCTACCAATAGCACAACAAGGCGGATCTTATTCCCCAAATATGAACAGCGGCGAAAGCGACCAAACCAACTACCAGCTAACCTTCGCCAGCGCCGTTACAGTTAAAAGTTTTTTTGTAATTCAAAAACTACCCAAATAATGTATAGCGCACCAGTTTACACCTTTAACCAAGTAATAACAATAAGCGCCGCAAGTTACACCTTGCAGCTCAGAGATGGCCTTAATAATTATTTAAGGTTTACAAACGCCAGCCCAACTATTACACTACCTTTAAATAGCGCCGTAAACTTTCCAGTAGGCTCTCAAATATTTGTAAAACAAATTGGCGCGGCTTTAACTATTGCAGTAGGAGCGGGCCTAACTTTAAACGGCGGCACTGGCAATTATACTGGCTCCGCTCAATATGGGGTTATTATTTTAACCAAAGTAGCCGCAAACACCTGGGAAGCTTCTGGAACAATATCCGCCCCATAAATTAAGAATGATAAATGAAACTTTTAATATTTACTATTTTGTTTAATGTTTTAAATTATACTGGAGCAAGTGAATATTTTATTTTAGATGATTATCCAGCCCAAAGAGCATTTAGTTATCGAAAATTAAAAAGTACTTATAATGGCCCTTGTATAAATGCTTATAATTTAAACCAAGGCACTTATTTAGATATTGGTTTTAAAAACAATATTTTAGATTTAGATACTTTAATAAATTTTATAGGTTCAGATACTGGTCAAATTTATAAACACTACGACCAAGAAGAAAACAACGATTTAACATTTACAAGTGGTTTATATTCAACAATTATAAATAGTGGAACTTTGCAAACTTTAAACAATAATGTTTGTAGTATTTGGCCCATTAACTCAGCCGCTTTTTTTTCTTCTTTAGATATTTATTCCACTTTTTCAGTATTAAAAGCAGATGCCAAAGCATTGATTAATTATTTTTTATGGAATGGTAGCTATAGTAACCCAATTGGCTTTTATAACGAAGGTAGTGCGGTAGGTACTAATGGATATGGCATTTATGCTGGAGGTGCCAAAAACTCAGGTTATTCTGGTTTATCGCAAACAATAGCAAATTATAATTTTAATGGAACTAGTTATGATGTTTTAATTAATGATAACCAAGAAGTAAACCTTTCTTCTTCATTAATTCAAGCCAGCCACGTAGGAAGATCAAGCAACAATTTAGCAATTAACGGCCCTTTTCAAGAGTTAATTCTATACAATACAAGCCAAGAACAAAACAAAGCAGAAATTTTAAATAACATAAATTCATTTTATAATGTCTATTGAGGTTTATTATTATACTGCAAGCGAAAAAGAGTTAAATTTATATAATTCTATTGTTACAATTAATAGAAATTATAAACCAGTTTGGGCTGAAATAATAGAAATCAACGGAAATTTTTATATTCAAGCACACCCAATAATTAAAGCAAATTTTAAAAAAATTAAAGATTTGCCACAACCAAACCCCAGCACCCTTCAAAAAATAAAAAACTTTTTCGGCTTATGAAAGACCATTTCACAGATTTAAAAATTTATTTACTAAACACCGCCGCCCTGGGTGTAACCTTCAGCAATGTAGATTTATTTTTAAAACTTCTATTGGTTTTAACAACTTTAGGTTACACCAGCCACAAATGGTTTATTTTATACAAAAACAGTAAAAACAACAAAAACCCAAAACAATGAAAAACCCAATTTTACCCGCAGTAATAGGCCTAATAAATACTGGTTTATCCATCATAAGAGATAAAAAACCACTAGACAGAACAAACGCCAGCGAAAAGTTTATTGATCAAATACCAGAAAAGGGGGTAAGCCTCAGCGGCACCCGCGTAATGGGTTACGGCATAGGCGGCGCAATTATAGCCCTGGCACTTACCCAAATTGAAACACAAGGCGCAAACACTTATAATTTAATAATGTTAGGCACTGGCGCCCTGGTTACAGTAAGCACCCAGTTTATTGTATATTTAAAGGAAAAGCCGCAGAATCAAAACCCCCAATAAATAACCCCGCGGCCTTAATTTCGTAAATTAAAACGTAATTGCCGCGCCGTTCGGCCTCTTTGCTACACAGCAAGAGGCAGGCCCCCAGGGCCTTTTTACATTTGGCTAAATGGGTAAAAACAAAGTAATTAAAATTTGAGCCATTATAATAAAGCCGCCCAAAGCTGAAGTTAAACTGGCTCAAATATAAATCAATGGCCCGCAGATCTGCCGCCGAAAAATAAAACCACAAACGGCGCGTAATTGCAAACACTTCTATATAAGATTTATTTAACTGGGCCGCCTCAATATTCAACCGCTTTTCAATACTAACCGCGTATTTTTTAGCTTCTTTTAAATTGTTAAACTCTTTGTAAACTTCAGGAGGCCCTGGCACGCTATACGTTTTATTTTTATAGTTAGCCCTGGAAGGCAAAACAATAATTTGAAAGTTTACAATTTTTCGCACGCCACAAGTTTATAAAATTCTACAACAAACACAAAAATTAAATTATTGAAAATCAATACTTTAACAGTTTACAAAAGCCCGATAATTAATACTATATTAAACACCAAACCCCGCGCATTCAGCGGTTTACACAAAAGCCAGGTAAAACACTAAAGCAATTTACCTGGTTTTGTTTTTTTGGTATAAATCAACGATAATTTTCAAGTATTCCACCTCTTTTTTAAGCCCTTCAATTTGTTGGTTTTTATCTTTAACCAAGTAAGGCGCGGGCGCCTCCATTGAATAACCAATTTTATTTTTTTGGGTTAAAAATTCACAAAGAGAAAGCCCGAAGAACTCAGCCAATTTTTCAACTTCACTAATTAACCAGCGGTTACTCTTAACCCTTTTATAAAAATTTGGCCCAGAAGTATCCAAAAAGTTTATTAATTCATTTTTGCTAATTCCTTTTGAATCGCAGTAATAATTTATTATTTTAGAGATATTAACAGTCATTTGTTAATTTTTAGTTAGTAAACTTTTAGTTAATTAATTAACTTTTGGTTTACTATTGTTTCGTTGAAAAGTTAAGCAACTTTTAAATATAAGTTGAAATTATTAAACCATTAAGTTACAAAAAGATGAAACAAAACAATTTTGAAGAGTTTTTGAAAAACTCGCTTACAGTTATTCAATTTGGAAATTTACCCGCCAAATTAGATTTAAGCCCCCACGCCTGGACAAAAATTTTAAACGGCAAAAAAGAATTGACCGCCCGCCAGCTCGATACCCTCAGCACTTTAAGCGGTAAACCTTTAAACGTAGTTTTTAAGGAATACGACCGCGCAACAAAACAACCTTTAAACCTTCAAAAATTAAACTAATGAAAATAGCAGAAAACCCCGAAGGTGATCAAATTCTTTTAAAAGAAAACGGCAAGCCAAAAAATTGCCCTTTTCAGCCTTCTGTTTTAATTCCAGGGAAATTAGCGGGCCAAATTGGCGAAAGCCATAAACCTTGCGGCGACTGGTGCCCATTTTTCCATTTTAGAGAAAAAGACAATAAAAAAAAAGTAATCCTTTTTTGTACTTCAGCAGAAATAAACCTGGATATATCCGAAGTAATTACCAATAAATCTAAACTTCAAAGCCTTTAATATGTACGCAGAAACCACAACAAACGAAAAAGGGGTTAAGCGGTTTAATTTGGTTGATTTATCAATACCACAATTAAACATTTTAAAGCACGCCCTGGCAAATTACCACGCCTCAACATGCGAAATTTTTATTACTCCAGGCCATACCCTGGAGGCCGAACCCTCAGAGCTTAATTTTCGCTTATACCAAACCGAGCAAATGAGCCGAAAAATTAAACAATTAATAACCCAGCAAATTATTGAAAAATGAACTTTGAAGCCACAACCCAACTACTCCAGGAAATTTACCCCGAAGCCAAAAATATTTTAGGGGTTTTTAAACTTCGCCTGGAAAAAGCCAAAGCCTATAAAAGCCTAAGCCCCGAAGAAGTTACCAAGCGCGAAAAAGAACTGGCACACCTTAACTGGTTTTTTACCACAGCCAGCGAAGCCATACAACTGGCACACCAAACCCGCGGCGAAGAATATACCCGCGGCATACAACGCGGCAAGCAATTAAACCAGCCAACACTTCGCCACCATTGGAGCCACACCAACAAAGAAGCACACCGCGCCGCCCACAACAACCAGGTAAAAATCAACAATCCACATTTATTTTAAATTAAAAATTTTACCCGAATAAGCGAAGCGAAAGCTGGTAAAAATCATAAATCTAAAATCTAAAATATTAGATAAAAATGAAGGTACACGCCCCCGACTACTCAGAAACACCCCAGGCCAAAGAAGATAAACCAGCAGACGTTTCCTTATTCGCACAAATAGAGCAAGCCTTGAAGCACCGCTACACCTTCAGGAACAACGCTATTAAATGCAAGCCAGAGCAATTAATAAGCGGCCAATGGCAACCCATTAAAAAATATATGTTAAACGGCTTCAAGCGCGAGTTATCCGAAGTTTTAAGAAGAAGTCCAGCCACCGCTTCAATTATGGAAGTAATAGAAAGCCCAGCTTTTGATTTAATTAACCCAATCGAAGAATATTTTAACAACCTACCAAGCTGGAACGGCCAAGACACTATTAAACAAATGACCGAAACCCTAAGCCCCAAAACAGAAAATTTTGAAGCCTCAGAAATTACAGCCCGCCTTTATAATCATTTTAAAAAATGGTTGGTTGCCTCAGTAGCTTGCGCCCTGGTGCCAGATCAAATAAATCATACTTGCCTGGTATTAACTGGCGCCCAGGGAATATTCAAAACAACCTGGCTTAATAACCTTTGCCCCCCAGAGCTTAAAAATTATTTATACTCTAATCATATCGACCTCCAAAACAAAGACAGTCAAACGCTTTTAGCAGAATGTTTTTTAATCAATATTGACGACCAACTAAAGCAAATCAACAAAAAAGACGAACACGAAATAAAAAACATAATAACCGCCCAGTTTGTAAAATATAGAAGGCCCTATGATACCCACGTTCAAGAATACAGCCGCCTGGCTTCTTTTATGGCCTCAGTTAATGGTAACGACTTTTTGACAGATCCTACTGGCTCCAGAAGGTTTTTACCTTTCGAAATTGAAGCCATAAACATAGAAGCCGCAAAAAAAATTGATTTGCGCCAAATGTACGCCCAGGCGCTTCACTTGTTTAAAAATGGTTTTCAATACTATTTCACATTAGACGAAATAAACGAAATGCACGCCTATAATCAAACTTTTACTTATAACAGTATAGAAGATCAATTTTTAAATATCTTTTTTCAACCCATACCAGCTGAAAATTGCCACCGCGATTATTTAAGCCATGCAACCAATTACCATATACCCACCGCCGTAATAATGGCCTTTTTGCAAGCCCAAACTGGGCATAATAGATTAATTGAAAAACGAATTGGCGAAAGCCTTCAGCGCAATGGCTTTATAAAAACCCAAATAACCCGCAATAACCAGCGCCAGTGGGGTTATTGGGTAACACTAACAAAAAACAGTTTAACCACCAAAGCCCAAGAAATACTGGCGCCCCTTAAAGAGTAATTAAATGTTTTACAAAGTTTATTAAAATAGATATATACAAATGAAAATACTTAACCTTTATGCTTGTCTTGGTGGAAATAGATACAAATGGGATGAAGTCGCAGACAATTTAGAAATAACAGCTGTTGAACTTGATCCCGAATTAGCAAAATTGTATCAAGAAAGATTTCCAAACGATACTGTAATTGTTGCAGATGCTCACCAATACCTTTTAGACCATTACAAAGAATTTGATTTTATCTGGACTTCTCCTCCTTGCCCTACTCATAGTAAAGCAAGATTTGCAAGAAGGAATACAACAACATCTGTCTATCCAGATATGAAATTATACCAAGAAATTTTATTACTAAAACATTACTTTAATGGTAAATTTTGCGTAGAAAATGTAGTTCCTTATTACGAGCCTTTAATACAAGGAATAAAAAAAGGAAGGCATTTGTATTGGACTAATTTTAATCTTCCCAATAGTTTAGGAATTAGAAAAACACCGCCAATGGAGCAAAAAGGTGATATGCCAAGATGGTGTAAATTTCACGATTATGATTTTTATAAATACAAAGGAAAGCAAAGAACTCAAAAAATAGCAAGAAATTTGGTAGATTATGAAGCAGGAAAAACAATACTTGAAACAGCTTTAAATATTGTTCGTGCAAATACTAACAAACAGTTGAGTTTGCTATAATGATTTACAACTTAAAGCTAAAAATTGAAAAAGGCCCCTTAAGGCCTTTTTTTGTTTTTAGCAACTGTTGTAAAATTTTTTAAATCTTAAATCTTAAATCAAAAATCAAAAAATCTTAAATCTAAACCAGAACTGTTTTACTTTTTAATTGTGCAATTAATAGGTTTTTAGCTTCAAAGCCTTGTTATTATTGGTTTATAGCTGCACAACTAAAAAATTTTACCTTGTGCATATTGGGGTTTTGGCGGGGTTTACTTGTGCAATTTAGTAGTTTACTTGTGCAACTGCACAACTAAACAAACGCCTGCACAACTAAAAAAAGGGGTTTAAAAAATTATATATCAATACTTTAAAGCCTGCACAACTAAAAAAGCCATTTTAAAAACTTCTGGACTGGTACCTTTAACACATTAAGCAAAAACAAAGCAAAAACAATTGGTATTTAAAAGCCTCAATTTTTACACTCAAATACTTAATAATTAGTTAAGTAACTAAACAAATTGTTTATTTTTGGATAAATTCACAAAAAAGCCTTTTTAATGGAAGATAAAAAGCCCCGCCAAGCCCTCAGCAGAAAACAATTAGCCAATTTATACGGCGTTACAACTCGAACACTCAGCAACTGGCTACAAAAATTAAATTTAGAAATACCAAAATTTCAATTAATAACCCCCAAATATTTAGATCAAATTTTTGAAAAATTGGGCGAACCTTAGAAAACCCCCGAAAATATAAGAAAGCGCCAGCCAAAAGCTTTACAACTTTGGCCGTAATATGCACGCGCAAAACATATCCGCCGATTCTACTGGCACAAATACCCTGGAGTTTAGCAATGCTAAAAACTCCGATATTATAAAAACCCTTCACAAAAATTACCCGAGGGCCGTTCAACAAATGGCCAAGCACGCCCCAAAATTCAAAGGGCGCAATACAACAGAAACGGCGCGTAATATTTACAACTTCTTAAAAAAAGAAATTACCTACAAAGCAGACCCAGAAGAAGCCCAACTGGTTAAAATACCTGGGCGCCTTGTAGCCGACAAAGTAGGCGATTGCAAAAGCTACTCTTTATTTACGGCGGCCGTATTAGGCGCCCTGGGCAAACCAGTAAATTTTAGGTATGCAAGCTACACCAACAGCACCACCCCCAGCCACGTTTATACAACCACCAAAGACGAAAACGGCAAAGAAGTAATAATTGATGCAGTTTACAACAGATTTAACGCAGAACAACCACCAACACACACAATAAACAAAAAAATGAAAGTTTACACACTAAGCGGCATAAATGGCATTAACGGCATAGACTGGGAAACAGCCAAAAAAGATATCATACAAAAAGGAGGTAAAGTAATGCACTTTCCAAATATTGTTTTATTTTCAGCAACCCGCGGCGCTATGTTAATTTTAATTAATAATAATGTTTTTGGGTTAGCCTCAAAACTTTGGGCCGTTAGAGATTTAAAAAAGAAGGGCCAAGCCATAAACGATTTATGGTATGCAATAGGCGGTACTCCTTCAAAATTAAACCTGGCTATAATGAAGGGGTTTAAGAAAAAACCAATTTTTAGCAAAACCCAAAAAATAAGCGGCATTTATGGCGGCATAGGCGAAGCGGTTACAATTACAGCCCTGGCGGCTTCAGCAACAGCGGGCCTGGCGGCTTTTAATGCGTTAGTAGCTGAAGGCAAGCAAACCCTGGAAACTACAAAGCAAAGCGCCAGAGATTTAGGCATCCCAGTTGATGATATTTTAAACGAAGGCAAACCAAGCGGCGGAAGCTCCACCCCAAGCGGCGGCGGCTCCCCTTCAACTGGCTCAGGTACTTCAACACCTTCAACAGTTTCGGTTAGGTTATTGAGTACTGGAAAAGGTACAATTTCAATAAACCCTGGGCCGTATAATATACCAGTTGGAACCCGCGCAACAGTAACAGCAAACCCAGCCCCAGGCTGGTACCCAGTTTGGTTGAATGGCTCAAACGCTCTACAAGTTGGCGCAACAATTACAAAACCAGGCCAACTTATCCAGGTAAAGTTTGAAGAAGGCACGCCACCGCCTCCAGATAATAGCGGAGGCGGCGCGGCCTTAGGTGCGGGCGCTTTATTAATAGGAGGCGCGGCGCTTTATTTCTTAACCAAAAAATAAAAAAAAGTAAACAATTAAAATCAAATATCAATCATGGCAAAAAAAAGGAAGTTACCTAAAAAACCAAAATTAACGGCATCTATAGAAACCTGGAAAAGCTGGGAAAAAAGAGCGGCCGAAGTAAA
>Ga0208899_1001811_pt1 | contig 14782 bp, 18 predicted proteins | sample VirMetDEL_Nov_24_FD_184518 | JGI IMG/M metagenome (GOLD analysis project Ga0208899, IMG submission 184518) | Aqueous microbial communities from the Delaware River and Bay under freshwater to marine salinity gradient to study organic matter... | ecosystem: Environmental > Aquatic > Marine >... | reverse complement strand
GGTACGCGCTCCCTCGTTTTGCGTTGCAAGGCCGGCAGGATGCCACCAGGTTCGTCCGTTCGTATGGGTCGCCGCCGGCGTCAAGCTCAAGCAGGTGGTCTGCCTGGGTTGCTTTCCCTCCGCACCAGTGGCAGCGGTAGCCCTCCTCCTGGAGCACCTGCACTCTGAGCTTCTTCCAGCGTGCCGTGTTGTAGACCTTGTTCGTTTCTTTACTCATCTACCCATGCTCCTGTGTGCCGGCCGGTGATGGCTTCGCGTTCCCTCTGTGTCATCCCTCCCCATACGCCGTGGAGGGTGACACGGCTGGACAGCTCGAGGGCTTCTGCTCTGCATTGTTCGAGCACTGGGCACTCGGCGCATATGGCGAGCGCTCGCTTGGCTGATCCGTTGCGGGGGAAGTAGAGGTGAGTCATGCCGTGACATGCTGCCTCTGCTTCCCATCTCACTTCGCTAGTTGTGCTCGGAGTTCTCGCATGCGGGCCAGTGCGCTCTTCGTGGCGATGGCGTCACCGTTGCACTCGAAGCATGGCTCTACGTCATCGTCGGGTGCATGGCCGGCGAAGTATCCGACGCCGTTGCATGCTGGGCACAGCTGCGGTCGGTCACGCCAGATGGGGGAGCGTTCGACCATCTTGCCGTGGTCGCACTTGCATGGCTCGCTGCATTCGTACATGATGCCTCGGGCCTCGAAGGCGTCGGCTTCGATCCAGCCTGTGTTATTGCACCATGAGCAATCGCCGAGGTCGCCTACGCCGGCGTGCTTGCGTAGCTCGTCCTCGAGTTGGTAGAGGTTCGGCCATTTAGCGTGGCCGGCGTTGAGCCAGGAGCGCCATGCTGCTCGGGCTACGTCTTGGCTGACAAGTTCGAGGCGTTTGATCCATTGCTCTTTGGTGTAGTCGTCGCCCTTGAAGGGTGGCGTGGAGGGTTTCATGCGGACCGTCCAGGCGTCGAGGAGTGAGCGTGCTTCGTTTATCTGCATGTCAGCGCTCCACTCCTCCGCTCGGCTCCTGGAGGGCCGGCGTCGTCGTCGCTGTGGGGTGAGTGTTGGGGGAGTCTAGTGGGCTTGTCAAGTCCCTGTTTTTTCCCGATGGATGCTGGCTCATAGCCTGTTCACGTTTATCGGTAACGACAGTACCGAAACGGCCGGCAGCCTCGAGCTCGTCGATCGAGCAGAGGATGTTGCGAAGCCCGTCAAGCAGGTAGTCGTCTGGGTGGTTGTGGCAGAGCCGGCGGGCATGGTGCTCGAGCACTTCGAGCGCTCCGACTAGGCCGGCGTAGCTCGTGCTGGTGCCTACTGTGCGCCAGACCTCGGGTCGTGGTTGTTTCATTTTGTACCTCCTGGGTTGTTACGAAGCCGGCGAAGTACCGCCGGCCAGTCTGTGGGGCGCCATACATGCACCTCGGCGCCTGCGAACTCGAGCAGGTCGATCCAGTGCTCCTGCTTGGTAGATAGCCGGCCTTTCTGGCTCTTGAGCTCGGCGAACACAAGCCCGCGGGTCTTGTGCACCAGTACGAGATCGGGGAAGCCGGCGAGCCCCTGGAGCGGTGTCGCCCACTTGCCGGCCTGAGTGAGTGCCGGCCTCGAGTGATAGTAGATCCATCCGAACCAGTCGGCGGTCTCGGTCACCATCTTCTGCCAGTCCTTCTCGGACATGTGCGAGTTCAGCTGTGTGTGGAATGTCATGCTGGCGATCCAGCCTTGAGGCGGTCTATCTCGGATCTGCACACATCGAAGTCTTCCAGTGCAGCAGGGTCTACGTCGCAGCCCCGTTCCTGGCACAGCTTCCGATAAAAGCCGGCCATCTTCTCTGTGGGCTGTGAGCGCCGTCCGCTGTTGTCTGGTGCCACAGTGCGGATCGGCTCGTTACGGGGCTCCTGTGGCCTTCTAGAGCCCGCTACGGCCTTTGTCATCTCTTCGCGTGACGGCCGGCGGTCAGGATTGGAGCCGGCAAGGCCGGCATTGGCGAGAGCTCGACCGACGGCGCTAGTTTCTGCGACCTCGAACCAGTTAGTCGAGGTGGGTCCGCGTCCGCTGCGGTAATCCTCAGCGTGACCGACCGCGACCAGTACGTCGTCTTCGTAGAGCTCGCACTTGAACACGGCAACATCGTCGGTGCGGTAAAGGAGCTCGGTAATAACGCGGCCTGTTACTTCTCGAGCTCCGCATTGGTTCAGCCAACGCTCCAGGCGGACCGCTACTGGCTCATAGTCGTCGATGTTCATGTTGGAACCTCCTGAGGTGTCGCTGCCCTAAGGCACGGGTGTAGTTGTTGAGGATGTAGCAGCAGTGCTCGGCTTGGCACTGGCCGGCCATTAGGTATCCCTCGCGGGCGTTGTAATAGCCGATCACTTCTACTTCGCCTGGCTGATATCCGCTCCATCTGTGATCGAAGACGTAACACAGCACGTTCCAGAAGTCGCTGTCGCAGTCTTTGCGTTTGATGACGAGCCCGTAGTGTCGCTCTTTGGCGTGACGGACCTCGATGTTGGGGCCAACGTCAGCCATGCCGGCCTCAAGGCCGCCACCGTTCCACGGCTTGTCGAGCATGCGTGCAACTGCCATCTCGGCGACTGCTGCCATGTAGTTGTTGTACACGGGGTCGTCTTCCCACGATATGCGGTTGTAGCCGGTCGAGTATGTCGGGTGGTCTGGCCGATGCGTGGTGATCTTCTTGGCGTAGTTCCAGCAGATGTCGTCATCGGCTTCTGAGAGTCTGATCAGCATCCGTAGCCTCCGCTCATGTACCAGGGCTGCCAGGTGCACCAGCCGATGCGTTCGGCTTCGTGGGCGATCAAGAAGGCCCACATCATGTTGACCGATGGGTCGAGAAGATCGTCGCGGCTGAAGCCTTGCGAGTTGATCGTGTCTCCCCAGACCGCCCAGTTGATCTGCATCAGGCCGTAGTCGTTGGTGGGGCTGATCGCGTCGGGTTGGCATCGGGACTCTTGCCACATGATGCGGTCGACGATCTCGAGCTCGTCGGGCTCGAAGTAGATGGCAGCGAAGCCCCACCACTCCGAGCACTTGGCATCGGGAGGTATGGCGATGCTGGTGGTCGGTACTGTCGACGGCAGCCGTGTCGTCGCTGTGACAGCAATGGAAGTGGTGGGGTTCGCCTGCGGCGCCGTGGAGGTTCCCACAACAACGGCGCCGGTCGTGCTGGTTACAGCTGCGGCCGTGGTCGTGGGTAGCAGGGCGTCGTGCTCGTAGTTCTCTGGATTATCAAAATAAGCCGGCACGAGCAGGCCGGCTGTGGCGATGCCTAGAAGCACTAGACGGATCATGGGGAACCTCCGTAGTTGTTGTGGGAGCCCCATCATGCCACCGAGGTGTTACATCATGCAACTATCACCCGAACAGTGCCGCCCAGGTCTTCGGTCCGACAATGCCGTCGACGTACTCGCCGACGTCTTTTTGGAAAGCGCGCACAGCTGCGTCGGTGATCGGTCCGAACATGCCGTCGACAGGTCCGATCTTGTAGCCCTTGTCGGCGAGGCGTTGCTGGATCTGCTTGACGCGGGCCTTCGCCTTCGAGCCTCGGCGAGTGCTGTTGCCTGGGTACGGCGGCACCTGAGCTGCAGTGAAGGTCGGACTCGCGGCTGCAGCTGCAGGTGGGCCGCTAGTCAGGCGGTCTTCGATCGAGGTGTCCCAATGCCAGGTCTCGGTGTTCACCTCGAGGTGGATGTGATCGTTCTTGCCTCCTGGAGGGCGGTTGATCCAGCCCTTGCCGACCTGCCAGTAACGGCGAGCCCAGTAGTCATGGATGCGTTGGATGCCGATCAGCTCGGCGTTCTCCTCGAGCCACGGGATAATCACAGTTTCGACCGCTTCTCGCGTTGGTGTGTTTGTGTGGTCCTCGGTGGCACGGTACGACAGGTCAAGGCCGGCGCCGAACGCGTGCGAGCTCCAGCGTGTGCCTCCGCGGATCGGGCGTTTGACGTAGCAACCTAAATACCAGAAGCCCCAGGTCTTCTCGGCGTATCTGCGGATCTGCTGCAGGTTCGGGGAGCAGGTAATGAACGGTGCAGCTGGCGTGTCTCGATGCCAGTTGTGGTACTTCACTGGTCGGCTTTCTTGCCGATGATCGGCTGGACATCTTTGCCACCTTTGGCAGCGATGCCGTTGCCGACCGCGTAACCGACGATCGTGCCGAGCATGCCAGTACCGGCCTCGTTCGCGATCGAGTCGGCGACCATGAGCACGGCGATGACGATCATGGCGACCATAGCGATCAGTGCCTTCGGTGGGTTCGTGAGGTTCATGTTCTAGTTCTCCACTATCGAAACAATGGCCCCCACCGCGATCGCAGCGAGGATGATGACCATGACAATCATTGCACCGAGTACCAATCTTCGATCACAAGTTTGTCGCCGGTTGCCCAAGTGAACGGCACAGTCGACGACAGATTGGCCCAGATTAGGTAGGTGCTGGAAGTGTCACCAACGACAACGCGGGCCTGTGCTGAGTTGTTGCGATACAAAAATCCGTAAAAGTCCGTGCTGTTGGCGTCATCAAAAAACACGCTGCCGCCGATCGCGTTCACATGTGTGCCAATCGACGCCACAGGGTACTCAATAATGACGGGGCCGGTAATGGCTGACGTCGAACCTAACTCAAACTGCATTCGCCAAAAGACGAGATTGTTCACCTGCCAGTAGTAAGCATCGACTGTGCCGTTGCCTACTGTGACACCCGAAGTGAAGGTAGGCGTAAACGAAACAGGATCACCGATGGCGGTGCCGCCGATACGCAAGTCACCTGTGGCGTTGATGTCACCAGTGACATCGAGAGCGTAGGACGGTGTGCTGTCATTGACGCCGACGCGGTTGTTGGATGTGTCAACTGTGAGAACGTCTGAGTCGATAACGCTAACCCAGGCGCTGCCGTTGTACACGGTGATCGCGTTGCTGTCCTCGAGATAGGCGACCATGCCTTCGTCGAGTACGCCTGAGAGTGCGGTATCGCGTGCAGATGCGTCGGCGAACGTCATCACGGTCTGCCGCATGAGGTAGCCGTCAACGTCGGCTGCGGTGAGTACGTCGCCTGGTGACCAGTCCTTGAAACCTGAGCCCATGTGGTTCTCCTAGTAGGTGAGCACCGCTTCACCGTCGAGTACGCCGAGAACGGTGTCGTCGAGCGTGAATGGAAGCTCTTGTAGTGATGACATCTGGAACCTTACACGATGACTATCGGCAAGAACTAGGTGCTGTATCCCTTCCACGATGCCGTACTGGTCGATTGGGTCGCCTCCTCCTGGCGGCTGAAACCTGACGCGGATGACGTTGCCGATCTCGATGGTGGCGGTCTGCACGGCTTGTGTGTCGTTGAGAGCTGCGAAGCTCACGGTGAGCGATGCGATACGCAGCTCTGGTGTGCCGTACTTGTTGACCAGATATTCGGCGAATGACTCGGCGTCGACCGTGTTCTCGAACAGCAGGTCTGGCTTGGACACTGTGCGGATGCCGTAGAGGCTCTGCGACTCTGTGTTATCAGCTGTGATGAGGCTGCCGCCGAGCGGTGTCACTTCGGCACGGTTGTACAGCAGCTCCGAACCTACAGCTGTTTCGACGGCCTCAAACGGTACGCCGGTGCCGTCGTCACGGAACTCGACCTGGGCGGTCTGTGTCGGCGCTGATCGTTGCCTGAACGTCAGGGTGCCGTCACGTGCTGCGAACAGCCGGCCGGCTTCGGTGGTGGCGACGATCTGCAAGTATGAGAGCGCGTCTTGGCCGGCGCCGATCGTGTCGGCTTGGAGTGTGGTGAGGCCGGCGTCGATGTCGCGTTGTGCGCCTGGGAAGTTGACCTCTGGCTGGTCGAGTATGTCGTTGATGCGGGCGCCTGACAGCTCGGAGGTGGTGGTGTATGGGTCGATGATGGTGCGGCCGAGGCGTGCGAGGGTGTCGCTGATGATGCAGACGGCGGTGGCGTCGCCGTTGAGCGGGTAGTTGAGATCCCAGTCGTCGACGAAGCCGTTGAAGATTGGTTCGCCGCCTACGTCGATGCGGATGCGTTTGCCTGGGACGATGTTGTTGGCGTATGCGCCGGTGCCGGTGGGGTCGTAGTCGCGGTCGCGGTTGCGGACGACGACGCTGGCGGTGCCTACGGTCATTTCGTCGAGCCAACGGGATCGGCCTCGAGTTGTGGTGACCGAGATGACATCGGCGGTGATGTCTTGCTCAATGTCGCCGGCGAGGACGTAGGTGGTGTTGTCGAGTTGGCCGGCCGTGGCGTCGTTGAGTGTGAAGACGGGCGTGGTGGGTACGTCGAAGTAGGCGTAGACGCGTGTGTCGGCTGGCAGCATTACGACGACCGCCAGCCTGCCCCGTTGCGTCGTTCGTAGGCGGTGATGCTTTCGACGACGGTCTGGCCGATCGCGCCTGGATCTCCGACGCCGGCGTTGACGGTGATGTTGGCGCCTGCTTTGTCAGCTGAACGGGTGCCGCCGATCTGCACGCTAGACACAGGCTGCGCGAGTGTGGACGGTGCGAAGTTGCCGCCGCTGACCATGCCGGCAGCTGCCGCGATCTCGCTCGAGGTGAGCATGGTGACGGCGGTGTCTGCCATGTGTTGAAAGACGGCGATGTCTTGCATCACGCGGTCGAGTTCGCCGCGTTCGATGTCGAGCAGCATTTGTGCTTGGGTGGTGGCTGGGATGTTGCCGAGCTGTTCGATGACGTTGGCGAGTTCGCGGTAGACCTGCTGGTTCGCTTCGGCGGCTTCGCGGGAGTCTTCGCCGAACTCTGCGGTGATGCCGGCAGCTTCGGCGAGCGCGTCTGTGAAGTCGTTGACGGCTTTTTCGTTGTCGAACGTGGTGAACAGCAGGTCGAACTCGTCGATGAGGTCGCGGTTCATGTCAGAGATGAACTTCTGCACCTCGTGGTGCGCTTCCATGTCCTTGTTCGTTTTGGCTATCGCTGCTTCGATGTCTTCGATGCTGGGGTGCAGCTCGTCCATGACTTTCTTCGCGGTCTCGTATTCGATATTCGCGAGGGACTGCTCGTAGGCAGCGTCGGCGATGTCTTTGGCGACCTCGAGCTCTGCTTCGCCGTATCCTTCGATCGCGGGTGTCAGCTCGTCGGTGACGACTTTGGCCTGCTCCTCAAACGTGTTTGTAAGTTTGTCGATTGACACAAACGGGATCTTGTTGGCTACGTCGATGAGCGTGTTGATGAAGTCGATGAACTTGCCGGCGAGCCAGCTCACAGCGTCGCTCACTTTGTCCATGACGTAGTTGACGGCCATCATGATCTTCTCGAGCAGGCCGAAACGCTTGTTGAGTTTGATGAGCGCGACGACGACGAGCGCGATGATGGTCGCGATCGTGAAGATCGGGCTGGCTTTCATCGCCTTGTTGAACAGCTTCTGAGCGACCGTGGCGACACCTGTCACGACCGCCTTCACTTTGAGAGCTGCGTTGTAGGCGATGACGATCGCGGACACTGCTGCGATTGCTGCGCCGAGCCCGATGAAAAGCTCCGTGTTGTCTCCGACAAACGTGGCAGCGGACTCGAGGACGGGTATCAGCTTCTCGAGGATGGGCAGCAGCGCGTAGCCAATCGACTCCTGGGCGTTGTCGATCTGGATCTGCATCCGCTTGAAACGACCCTCAGCAGTGTCGGCAGCGTCTGCAGCTGCACCGCCAAACGTCTCGGCCAGTTTCTCGCCGATCTCGTTGAAGTCTGCTCCGCTCTTGATGACCGCGGTGAGGCTTGGGTCGAGGCGTTTCAGGCTGGATGTTTCGCCCTGGTATGCCTTCGCTAAGGCTTCGCTGACGGTGTTGAGATCTTTGCCGGTGGCTGCGGAGATGTCGAGCGCGATGCCGAGCAGGTCTTGGGCCTCGGTGACATCGCCGGTGGCGCGGACAAGGTTGCCGAGCGCCGGTCGAAGCACCGCGTCCGAAGTCGAGGTGGCGAGCTCCATCTGGGCGATGAACTCTTCATTCGCTGCGACGGCTTCATCTGTGGCGCCGGTGACGGCTTGGATCTGGCGGGCGAGCTCTTCTTGCTGTGCAGCGTCCTCAACTGCGGCCTTGAGTGATGCGCCTGCAGCTGTGGTGAGTGCGCCGAGCGCGGCGGTGGCTGGCAGGAACGCCTTCTTCATTGCGAAGCCGACCTTCTCGCTGGTCTTCTCCAGCTTCTGGAAGTCGGCCTTTGCCTTGTCGAGCCCTTTGGGGTTCCATTCGGAGAGGATTGGGACCTTGATAGCCATTAGCCGAGCCTCTTATCTACGCGGGCCTGAATGGCCTCTTCCATGTCTTTGATCGCGTCAGCGACGCCACGTTGCACTGTCGGAAGGTGCCGTTCAGCCGCACGCCAGACGATCCGTGATGCTCGAGCGTTTTTGCGGAGCTTCTGGATCATGGCGCGACCTCGAGCTTCGTTCTCGCTGCCACGACCGGCGCCGTTGGCCTTGCCAGCGATGTCGAAGATGGCGCCACCAGCGTCGGTGTTCTGCAACGTGAGCAGCGGGAAGATCTCCTTCTGGCGGTCGCGTTTGCTTGGCCCTTTGTAGGTGACCTTGATCCCGCGTCGGATCTTCTTGGCGTCATAGGTGCCGATCACTCGGCCGGTGCCGGCCTTGCCGAGCTCGGGCGCGTCCGTAATCCAGTTGCCCCAGTTCAGGCCAGAGTCCTCGGGTACCAGGCTCCGTGCTTCGGCGACCATCGGTTTCGCTGCAAGCTTCATTTTGGCTTGTGTTGCTCGACGAAGAGCGGGGTCGATCTTGCCGAGCGCGGACATGAGGCGAGTTACGTCGTACTGGACGGCATCGTTCAGCATCTCAAGTGTGAGTGCATCACCTCGTCCTGCCACCTTGTTTCGCCTTCCTGTCTTGTTCATTGAGGATCGCGATCACTGTGACGAGATCCTTACCGTCGAACTCTATGTGAGGGGGCCACCAGTGGAGGTGTACCAGTAGCTCGGCTAGCTGGCGTCGTCTGGTGCCCCGTGGGTAGGGTCCGCGTCCTCCGACACGACCTCGAGGCTGATGATCTTCTTGAGGTAATCGTCGAACACGGCCGGCATGACCTTCTTCGCTGCCTTGCTGGCCTCGAAGGCCAGATAGGCCAGGTCCTCCATTCCGAGGCCCTTCGCCATGTCCGATGCTTTGGTCTTGTATTTGCGCTCCCATGCGACGATGGACCAGAGGGTCGTCGTAACGTCCTCTGGTCCGTCGCCGATGTCAACGCGGAGTGTGAGCTGCATGTTGTGCGCCTTTCTTTGCTAGCTCAGGCGACGGCTCGGGTGAGCGCACCGCCTTGAATGGTAATGTCAACGGTGGACAGTGTGCCGAAATCGCCGTTGATCGGCGTGAACGACGCTAGGTATCCGCCGGTGAGCGTGTACACAGGATTATCGGCAGCTGCGACGGAGCCGGTAGCGCCGACCACAGTGTCGAACGTGGTGCCGATCAGGCCCTGCAGGATGCCCTCGACCTCGGTCGCGCCGTAGCTGATGAACAGCGTGGCGGTGATCTCGTTGTTCTGCAGGCCTGCGGTGTAGTTGCGTGCCGAGTCGTCGAACGTCGTGGCCTCGAGCGCCTCGACCTCGTAGGCGATCGAGCACGAGGTGCACTGGTCGCTGAAGTCGTTGCTGTCGATCTCGAAGTACGGCTGGGTGAGGTTGGTTACTGTTGCCATGTTCAGGCTCTCCTTGTTGAGAGGTTGATAGTGAGATCATAGGCGGGCAGTTGTTGCTCGCCGATGATCGCGGTGGATGGTTCGCCGGCAGTGACCGCGAGGCTGCTGCCCATCATCGCGTCCACTTTGGTCATCAGATACTGGAGGGCGTCGTCGTTGCCTGGAGGCGGTGCGAGCACCCTAACGATGATCGTGATGTCTGCAATGTTGTTGTTGAAGCTCGAGAAGCGTGGCGCCTCGATGAACGCGGACAACGGCCGAGCGTTCCGAGGGTCGGTGACGGGCACCAGACCGACCGCGGTGATCGCGGTCTTCACTTCGTCGATCGCGTCGACCAAGAAGCCGGTGCCGGCCATTATCCGACCTGCGGTCTACCGCAGCCGAGGAGCTGGAGCACTTGGCCGAGCGTGCCTACTGGCTGCGGGTTGAAGTCTTGGAATGATGCGTAGCCGTCGACCGATCCGCGGGAGCGGTACTGGATCGCTGCGTACATGACGGTGCCAAGTTTGACGGAGCCGTCTGGCGCGGTGTTGAGCGCGTCGAAGTAGCCGGCGCTGCGTCGCCGCCTTGAACAGAAGGCGTTGGCAGCTGAGACACAGGTCGCGACGAACGCGGTGTCGTTTGCGGTGGCGCCGTCAATGCCGAGCCATTCGATCACATCGTCGCTGTCGATCCAGGTACAGGTCGGCGTGTATTGCAGGGTGCCGCTGTCGGTCTGGCGGTCGATGTCGTCGCCGGTGTCGGCGAATAGGATTTGGTTCGGCCGGTCGATCTGCGTGTTGAACACCAGGTCGCCTTCGTCCGTGACGCCGGTGAAGCTGTAGTTCTCGAGGCTGTAGACCGTGTGGTTGCCGTTGAGCTGTGTGCTCGCGAGGCCGCTGATGTTGATGTCTGAGCCAACAATGAGGCCGTCGACATGCTCGAGGACCTGCACGACGCCATAGCCGTCTAACCGCCACGCATGGGTGATGGTGAAAGAAGCCATAGCGTCGTGCAGTCCTCAGGGGATCAGAACGTGGCGTCGGGGCCGAGCACGCGGATCATGTTGACATCGAGCACTTCGCATGCCACATAGCCGCGGACGGTGACCTGGAGGCCGAGCGTGGTGGCGCTGGCGACCTGCAGGAAGCCCTTGTAGTTCTCGTAGAACTCGACACCGCGGGTGTTCATGAGCCAGTAGTACTCGGTGGCGGTCTTGTTGCCGATCGCCTGCGTACCGATCTGGTTCGACACGACCAAGCTCAGGCCGAGCGGGTTGCCGTTCGCGGCGGTCACGCCGTCGGGCAGCAGACCGGCCGAGTTCGAGGGCGCGGCTTGCGGGAACAGTGGCCGGCCGTCGCCGTCGACCAAGCTGCCGAGCACTGCCCATTTCGCGGGTGACACGACGAGCGCGTTCGGGAAGTAGTTGCCGGTCGTCGCGATCGACGCAGCTGCGGTGTACATGTCAGCAATGAACTCGCTCGAGCTCGTCGCGTCGGTCACGATCACTTCTTGCGAGTTGGTGATCGCGGCGGCCATCTGGTCGACCACATAGTCCTCGGTGGCGAGGGCGTACTGGCCGGCGAGGTCGTTCACGGCGGCCTGCAGCATGCTCGGCGTCGAGAAGTCGATCACCTGCTCGCTCAGGAGGAGCGTGCCAGCGTAGGTCTTCTTGGTGAAGGTGACGTTCGAGATGTCGAAGTCTGCAGTGTTCACGCTGCCGAGCTCGGAAGCCTGGACTGCCACACCGCTGTGGTTCGCGATCTTCGGACGCAAGAAGGTCGAGCCCGCGTCGGGCATCGAGCGGGCGCCCAGCGCGGACACGATCGGACGGAGCGCGTCAATGTCGTCGTACAGGGGCTGAACGACGGGGGTCGGGACCAAGCCGCCAGCGTCGGAGATCACAACGTCGCCGGTGGCGGCGCGGATGTTCTCGTTCATCTGGTGCCAGCGGTGGCCGCCTTCACGCATCGCGATGATGTACTCGCCGACTCCTGGAAGCTGGAGCTTGCGGGGCTGTGCGAACACGGTGGTGGGTCGCTCTGCGGGGGCTTCAGCCTTCACGGGCTCGGCCTCCACGACCTCTGGGGTGGACTCTTCGTACATGTGATCCTCCTCTGGATCGGGTTGGGGTTCGATCTCCTCCTCCTCGGCGGAGGCGGCGACCTGGGTGATCTTCGCGTCTGCGAACGCGGGTTCGTAGACCACGGAGAGTTCTGACCAGTTGGCAGCTTTGACCACGGTGGTCTTGCCGTCCTGCTCAACGTCGATCGGCTCGATACCGACCGACACGGAGTCGTATGCGCCCATCTTGAGCAACGCCAGCAGGTCATCGCCGGCGCTGGTTTCGGCGATCTTCGCGGAGAACATCATGCCCTCCTCGGTGTCGCTGCGCTCGGTGACGAGACCGACGACACGGTTGGTGTCGTGCTGCTCGAGCAGCCGAGGCGCGGGTCCGTCGATCGGCAGGGCGCCGGCCTCGATGCGGACGGTCTGGCCGCCCATCACCACAGCGTCGACGCCGTACGGGACGGCGATGCCGGTGATGGTGCGTGTGGGTTCGTCGCCGGCAGCTGCGTCAACGGTGACGGCCTGGGCGGTCATGCGAATTGTGGTCATGCCTCGGGCTCCTGTGTGTCTGCGGCGTTCTCCACATCTCGAATGTACTTCACAACGTCGAGCTCGACGTAGCGACCATTTGGGATCACGCTGTTGAGTGAGAGAGTTTCTTGCAGGCAGTCGATGTAGGGCTTGGCGCCGAACAGGATCAGATCCTGCCGTGCCTGCTGCGAGTTCTGGTACGTCATGCTTGAGATTGACACGCCGACGAGCCATGCGGGAACCTGGAGGACGCGGGCCAGCTCGAGCGCGGCGTGTTGCCGGCCTTCGTGGAGCTGAAGCTTGGAGGCGTCGATCGAGCTCTCGCGCCACTCGACCAAGTTGTTGAGAGCGCCGACGGCGAGCTTGCCGCGGGCGTCTGCCCATGCTTGGGCGAGCTCGGTCAGGTCTTCGCCTCCGAGCGGTTCGCCCGAGTCCTTCTGCTGCAGGTAGCCCGAGGCGATACCGCCGGCGTTGGTGGCGAAACGTAGCGCGGCTGCGTCGAGCTCTGTGGCGATCTGGATGGCGCGGTTGCCGGTCCAGAGCATGCCGTTGATCGGTGACAGAAACGTGACGACGTTGGCGGGGTCGATGGGGACGCCGTTGATCTCAATGTCGTCGGGCATGCGGAACCATTCGGGGCCGGCGTCGTTCGGCGTGTAGACGTTCTCGTGTGGTATCCACATGAACGACGCGGGGAAGCCGGTCGAGTATTCGGTCATTTTGACCCAGAAGGCTCTACCCCACAGCATGAGATCCTGCACTGTGGAGGAGATCATGAAGCTACGGGTGACCTCAGGGTTCGGCCGTTGCATCCATGTCTCGTTCGGGATGTAGTTGCGCTCGTACTCTTCGCCGTTCCAGCCGAGCGTGTACGTCTTGAAGTCGAGGCCGGCGATGGTGGAGGTGATGAGACCGACGCCACGGGATACCGTGGGAATAGACAGAGCCCGCTGAACCTGTGCCCCTACGGTCCACTGGCTCAACGGGCCAGGGCGTCCACCGTAGCCAGCGGCGGCCGTGACCGGCGCACTGGTCCCGAACGCCGGCGGCTCCTTTTTGGTGAACAGACCCACGGCGTCAGACTAATCGCGTCGAGGTCGTCATGTCGCTATCCCGAGCTGGGGCTTGCGAACCTTTGCGGTGGGTCGAGCTGCAAGGCCGGCAGCTGCGACCATGCACCTGCATTGCTCGATCGGTCCAGGTGACTTCTGTGATGCCAGGGTGATCGTCGCGCCGTTACGGCCGGCGACGGCTCGCTGCACTTGTTCGGTGAGCGCCATCTGGCCGGCGTGGTGCAGGCGTTGCTCGAGGATCATGCCGCGGACGATCGCGGTGTATCGGGTGATCTCGAGCTGGCCGAACATGTCCATCCGTCGCTGCAGGTCGAGCGGGCAGATCGCGCAGAGGCCTGGAGTGAGCAGCAGCTTCACGGTCTTATCTTCCATGACGCGGTGCACTTCTTCCCACATCTGATCGAGGCTCTCAACGACGAACTCGGAGAGGACCTGCAGGTGGCCGTCTTCGCGTTGGGCGACACGGACGCCGCTGTAGCGCATGTCGTCCAGATCGGAGTCGACGGCGAGCACACCGCCGGCCGGCATTGGTTCGTCGGTTTCGAGCGCGGGCCATATCTGTGCGGGTATCCAGCTGCCGATCGCGGAGGTCCACAGGTTGAGGCTGGAGCGCATGAAGTTATCGCGGTCTGGTGCCTGGAGCTCGTCCTCGAGGTCCTGCATGGTGAGCTCGCCGAGGCCCATCGCTGGGTTGCCCATATGCCAGTAGCTGCGGTCGGTCGCTGCGACGTTCGGCGGGGGAGACCATTCGGCGAAGTACAGCCGGCCAGGTTCTCCCTTCTCAATCTGTTGCATGCCGCGCTCACGCCAACGTATGAAGAACCGAGACTGTTCGGTGCCGGCCGTGGATACGAACAGGGCGAACGGATCGCGACGAGCTCGCTGCGTTGGGAGCAAGCCGGCCTCGATCACTTCGGCGTCGAGCTTCCAGATCTCGTCGGCGATCACCAGATCGTTCGAGGTGCCGTGACCGGCGCGGGAGTTGCCGGCCTCGATACGCCAGCGGCTGCCATCTTCGTGCATGGCTTCCATACGGCCGAAGCTGTTGTAGGTCTCGAAGTCGTAGCGCTCCTCGAGGATCGGGAAGAGCTGCTTCGCGATGTCTTCGGCGATGGTGATCTTGTGGGCCACGGAGATCACGGACTGTGGACCGCCACGGACAAGCCGGCCGCGGGTGAGCCACCAACCGATGAGCGGTGCCAGAAGTCCTCGGCTCTTGCCGTTCTGGCGTGCGGTGCTGACCAGAGCCCATCTGTGGTGCAGCGTGCCGTTGTCATGCTCAAGCATGCCGTCGAGCACCTGCTTCTGCCACGGATAGAGCTCGACACCGAGGTGATCGGCCGCCCACGCTGCGACCTCGGTGCCGAATGACTCAGACCCCAGAGTCGGCGTGACGAGCCTCGGCGGGATCTCGCCTGGTACGCCGGCATCAACGACGGTCGCGCCAGATCCAGCGCGCCCAGGAGAGGCTTGGCGAGAGATTGGTAAGTG
>Ga0208899_1001809_pt1 | contig 14789 bp, 12 predicted proteins | sample VirMetDEL_Nov_24_FD_184518 | JGI IMG/M metagenome (GOLD analysis project Ga0208899, IMG submission 184518) | Aqueous microbial communities from the Delaware River and Bay under freshwater to marine salinity gradient to study organic matter... | ecosystem: Environmental > Aquatic > Marine >... | reverse complement strand
AAAATCATCTTGTACATTTGGTGTTGACTCAAAAGCACCTGTATGAGATTGTAATGTTCCAACTCCATCGCTTATATACTTTAAGGTCACAGTTTTTCCAACTAAATTACCACTAAAATGTATTCTTCCTCTCGAATAATCAATATAAAAACTTCCGTTTATATTCATGTGCTCTGTTGAGCCACCAAATTTTTTACCTGTAACATCATCGTAAATATCAGTATCATCAAATCTTGAGTTGCCCTGCGCAATATTTTGGCTAGAGGTAGTTCTGTAAGCGTCCCAAGTATCTGAATCACTTGCTAACAAAGATTGATTAGTAGTACCATCAAAAGTAATTCTATAGTTAGCGTCTTGTAAGTATGCGTCTGGATTACTTGTTAACCTTGTAGGCATTATAGTATGCTCTACACCACTATCATCTTTCCAAACAAGTTTTGTGTAACCAACAAAATCATGTGGTAAAGCCATTACTAAAGATGGTGGTATTTCTATTTCCATATCTCTAGTTGATCTAAACGTATCAAAGCTTAATTCTTGCACAGCTCTATGTGTGTGGTATGTTACATCAGAAAGTCTAGTTCCTTCTAGCATTTTATCTAGTTGGCAATAAGTAGCCATTATATCGTTTATCAAATCAGTTACTTTTATAAACTGATAACTACCCTGAACACCATCACCAGAGAATTGAGTACCGTCAGTTCCAGAATAATATTGATTATGTGTTAATGTTATTAAGTTGTTTGGCATTTTTTATTATTTTGTTTGTACATCGTTTTGCTGCTCTTCTTGAGAAGCTATTGTTACTATACCTGGTTTGTTAATTGTTATACCAGCTAGTTCTAATATTTTTATTACTAAATTAGTTTCTTCAGATCTGTGCATGGTAAAGTTTACAGAAGTTGTAGCATCATATAATGCTTTTTCATTTACAACTACATAACCCCATTTAACTGTTGGTGGTACTGTTGCTATAACCTCAACTTTCAACTGATTAGCTGTTTGCACTGGGGTAGGAGGACTAGTATCTTCTTTGTATAATGAAAAACTTCCATCTAGGTTTTCAGTATAAAAAAAGTCAGGACTATCAGCTATATGCCATCTGCTATTACTTTTAGCACGATACATATCATGTATAGACTGTATGTCTGTTTGTTCAATAAGTTTTATTGGGATTGACGATCCGTCTGTACCAGAATAGTACAATCGTCCAGTTCTGTATATTGTGCTAGCTGTTAGCGCAGGTAAAATATAAGATTTATTTGCAGCTACATACGTTAAAGAAACGTCTGTTCCTTTGTATATAGATAATTTTTCTCTAATAATATTTACCGTGTCACCAAAATCAGGAGCTAGCTCAGCATTGCTTCCAGGTTGTTGACCAGCTTCTTCTCTTCTAGTTAAAGCTGTTTTTGCTGCTAAATCATAAAAGTATTGCTCAAATATATCCATCTGAGCTTGATTAGCATGCAAGTTAAATTCTTGTGGCGTGATATAGCCTCTTTGTTCTTTGTTAGCCAATGCTAACACTCTTTGGTATACTGTATCTATATTTATGCTTAAATTCGCCATGTATTTTTAATTTTGTAGTTTGCAATCGCCCCGAAGAGCGACTGCTCCTACAAGGTTTTTACTTTAATTGTTTTTCAATTGATTGTAAAACTGACATACCTTCATCAGTTTTGAACCAAGCAGCTAAAGCTGAATATGGGTGTTCGTTATAAGGAACGTTCATTAACTTTCTTTTTGTTGATGCCCAAGTAAATGTTCTTTGGTCATCAGATAGATTTATAACGTTTCTTTCTACGGCTTTTATACCAATATTTCTAAGATGAATATTTTCATCAGCACATAGCTCTAAGAACAAAACAGGTTGTTGTTTAGCTAATACAAGTACGTCTCGTTTAAGCTCCTTAGAAGTCATCTTAGACACTGCAGATCCAACCTCTACTCTCATTATTGCTTCGATCATGTCAATATCTAATTGTCTAGCAGCTATCATTGCATCAACTTCTAAATTTAAAGTTTCTAACTCTGTTGTTGCTTTTTGAACAGGTTTTACTTCGTACCAAGTTTTACCAGCTTGCGGGTGATAAATAGATAAAAACTTTTGCAAGTTAACTTTTTCTTTTGGTACAAACATAACACCATCTCTAAAAACTATTCTACCAGGTCTAACTTGCCCTTTAAAGTCTTCAACAAAAGGTGTGTTTTGATTTTCAGTATACTGAATTTCTCTTTCATAACCTTTTTCTTCGTCATAATAATAAAGCTCTTTTGTTCTCATTGAGTATGATAATGGAGTTTTACCATTAGCTAACATGTAACGCCTGTCTTTTATTTCCCAACCATCTCTAGTTGTTCTGTTGGTTGGTTCTTTTCTTTTTGGTTGTTTTACAACCGGTGGTGTTTCCATTACTGGAGTTTCTACAGCCACCTCTGTTTCTTGTTTTTTTGCCATAATATAATATAATATAAGTTAATAAAAAATAAAAGGACCGAGGCCGAAGCCCCGGTTCTTTTAAAAAGTGTTGATTATCCTTTTAGTAATACAAAGTTATTAGCTCCTTGTACAACTAAACATCTTTCAGATAAGAAATGCATCTCCATAGCATCTAAATCAGAAGTAGTAGCACCAACCGAACCAGTAGTCCAAGTTTTGTACTTTCTGCTTTCCATATTAGATTGTCTATATCTTACATGTAAGAAAGGTCTCTTTAGATTTCTTCCTAATGATTGGTCATAAACTGAAGATACACCTGCAGGTATCATAACACCATGAATAGCGTTAGTTGAATCTGTAGAGTTAATTAATCCTCTTGTAGACTTGTCATTTAGATATTTGAAATCAGACTTGTAGAAATCGTAAGATCCACGTCTGAAACCAGAGAAACCTAAGTTTAATGCCATATCTTCTTCGTTGTTAAATACACCAAAAGAAGTACCACCTTGAGCACCATCAGAAATACCAGCTAACATATCATCTAAAGATAAAGAAGTTTTTCTATCTAAGAATAACATATTTTCTTCAATTGCACCGTTAGCGTCAAGCTCATCGATAATGTCATCAAACTCATTTAAAGCAGCAGAAGGAGAAGCTCCATCTAAAGCGTTAGATATGTTACCTCTAGTTTCTAATGCTTCCCATAAACCTTCAGTACCATTAATTGCACCAACAGCTCCAGTAATTGTAGAGTTAGTGTTAGCAATAGTAGTAGCTTTTACTGATTCACATAATGCCATTTCTAAGTAATCGTTGAAACGAGCTTTAGTATCACCAGAAGCTTTTAAGTACCATAAGTAACCATTTTGTCCTTCTTCACCAGAAACTTCAACCCAACCAATTTGAGAAGCGTCAGATCCAGAGATCTCATACTTGTCTTTTAATATGATAGGCTTGTTAGTTCTAGATTTGAACTGTGGCTTGTTAGCACCAGCTCTTCCAATAGCACCTTTAACGTATTCAGAACCATAAACTAATATAGATAGGTTACCTGATAAACCAGTGTTACCTGTAGCATTACCGTCATATCTATCACAGTCGATAGTTGCAGTACCTGTAAGAGCTACAGAATCTACGAATACTCTAATAGTGCTGTTAGCATCAGATACTAATAACATATCACCTTCACGAATACCGTGATCAAGACCTGAGTTACCAACCGCTGCACCATCAACATCAGTTGCATTAGTCATAGTTAATCTTAACAAACCACCGTTGTTAGCTCCAGTTACTACTTTGTAAGATAAATGTAATCTACCTTGCTCAGACCAAATTACTTGATCAGCAGTCATAGACTCTTCAGCTCCTACTTGTGAAAGAAATCCTGAGATAGTTCTGTTTCCAAAAACCTCAGCTTCTTTTTCCATAAGATCTGGTAAATATTGTTGCGCCCAGTTTGCACTGTTTGCTCCAGCGTTTGCGAAATCAATGTACGCGCTCGCTAGTGTTTGTTTCATCGGTGCCGGAGTATATCCGCCCGATGGTACACCTGTTACAGCCATAATTTTAAATTGTTTAAATTAATATTTAGTTATCGTTTTTTTATTCTTAGCTTCATATCATTTGATCCTTCACCTAAAACTTTAAACTTAATACCTCCTTCACCTTCATAAACTTTATGAGACTCTCTCGATGTGTTAATGTTCTTAGACTGAGCTACCGTTTGCTTCACAGCATCTGTTCGCCCTTGTTCATAGAAATGTTTAGCTATTGCGTCAGGGTTCATTGCAGTAAATAGACCTTTGTGATAACCAGCAGCATCTTCCATAACTGAATCTTTGTTTAGGAACTTCCCAACAAAATTGTTAATATCGACCTGTTTGTTTTTTAAAGAATCTACATCAGAAACACTGTACTTAATCGTTTTATCACCTACATTAAACTCAAATCCATCAAAGTTTTCAAAAACTTTATTTGTTTTGTTTAAAAAGGTTTGTTGTTGATGTTGCACAGCTTCTTCATTTTGCTTTTCTTCCTGACTATACCTATTAAAGAATTCAATTGCTTTTTGTTGCTCGTTAGTGAGCTTACTCCCAGCTTTTACATCTTCATAGTATTTAGACTTTTGCCCGTCTAAATAGGACTTAGCCTCAGCAACTTGCTCTTTTAAGGCTAATTTTTTTCTTTTTATCTCTCTATCATCTGCAGCATCTTCATCATATGAAAATCTATCTTCTAACATAAAGTTAATTTCTTCTGCATTAAGATGAGGTTTTGTCTTTTTATAATAATCACTTAGTATTTCTGAATCGTCCATTTCATCTACGTTTGTATTCAGTCTTACGTAATCATTTATATCTCCACCGGTTTCGTTCATAAACTGAACTAGCTTCTCAACATCTTCTGGAACTTCTATATATTCATCTTCTTGTGTTTCAGCTTCCGGCTGTACTTCTTTTTGTTCTTCTGGGGCATTGGCATCTTCATCGACTCCAACCACTCCCTCGTCGACAGTGTTATCTTCTGCAACTTCTTCTGTTTCTGTGGTTTCATTTTCTTCTGGTTTTGGTTCTTTTGGTATTTTTGATAAATCTAATTTTATATCACCATCTTCGTTGTATGATATTGGTGATTCTTCTTGTTTTTCTTCAACCTGAGGTTCTGCAGTTTGCTCTACAGTTTCTTGTGTAGTCTCTTCGACTACTTCTTTGTTTTCTTCCATGATATAATAATATTAAATAATTAGTTAAAAATTGCCTAAGCCAGAAACACCCATACCAGTATTTAACGTGTCATTACCCGCTGACTCAAAGTTTTTAGGTGATGATTCGTTTTTCTTTTGATCTACTAGTTGGCTTTGTTGGCTTGCTTGTATCTTTGTTCTTTCGTCTTTACGATCGTCTTTTTGAGTTTCTTTTGCAGATGCAGCTTCGTTGTCCATGTTTCTAAGCTTCATGTTTATTTCAAACTCTTTGTCCATTAGTTTCATTTTCATTTCAGCCTCTTGCTTCATGTACTCAACTTTTAATGAACTTCTTTTTTCTTCAAGCTGCATATCCATCTGAGCTTTTTGCTCGTTTTTTTGCATCTCAGCCTGTGCTGTTGCTTGAGCCGCTTGCTGTTGAGATTCACCTTGCGCTTTTATATTCTGTTGCTGCATAGCTTGATCTCTCTCAAGCTTCTTTTTCTTTTTGTACTTCAACAATTGGTTAGCCATTTTTAAATTTCTAACACCTCTAATGTCTATAGCATCGTCAACATCTAACGCTCCTTTTTGTATAGCCATTTGTATGTTGTTCTCAAGTATTTGTTTTTCTTCTTCATCTGGCATAAGCTCTATAAATATACCAAAGTCATATAAATGTAAATTAGACATTTCTTCAAGCGTGGCAACATTGTGAGCACCTATCTGTTGTATAAAAGCATCTTTTGTTGGTGAATATTCTATAATATCAGATATTCTTAATGATAGTTGTTCTGAAGTTTCTACAGTTAAAAATAATGACGCATCTAATATATGTCTTGTTGCTACATTAGAGTTTGCAGCCGCTAACTTTTGTATACCAACTAATGATCTAGAATCTGGTGTTGAAGCATCTCTAGCTTCGTTAAGACCAGTTACATCTCTAATCATCTGTAGATAATAGTTATAGTTACCTATAAGTGCTTGTAATTTATTACCTGCGCCAGCTCCATTTGAAATTTCTTGTATAGGTATTTTACCTGGGTTTTGATCGCCATCTCCAGTAAACGATCTACCAACAACCGAACCTGTTTGAAAGAACATGTTTAAAGCTTCTTGAGCGTTGTAATTTGTTCCATTACCTAAATCAACTTCAGCTAAGCCATCTATATCTAAGTAAACACCATCAGGAACCATTCTAGACAATACCTGTTGTATTTTTAAGTGAGTAAGCTGTATCATATCAGCAAAGCTAGTAATACGACCTACAAGTGATTCTATTTTACCATTATACATTTTAGGTGCAACTATAGAGTAGTTCATTTTAACTTTGTTAAAATCACTTTTAGTTCTCATCATGTTGTCAGCCTTTTGCCACTTCAATAGTTTATCAGTACCTACTATTTTTACACCTTCAAATAAACACTCAACAGTTCTTTGAACTTTTGAATAATCTTCAGCACCCGCAGGAGGATTAAAAGTATCATCTCTAGGTATAGCTTTTTCAGCTCCAGATCCTAAAGTTTTAATCTTGTAAGTATCGTTCATGTACGTCTTATAGTTAAAATACAATAAAGATATTTTATTTTTATCTTGACTACCTTGTGATCTATACTTAGTTGAATTACTTGGGTTATATAGTTTATGTATATCTTGCAAGTCAGTTTCAGTTAGCTTTGGAAACTCTTTTGCTAACTCATTAATAGGTATTTCTTTAACTTCACCAACATAATATATATCTTCGAAATAAGGAGAATCAGTATATGAGTATACTAAATTTGCAGGATCTACATACTCAACTTTAGCCCCTTCAGACCAGTTAAAACTAGTTTTAGTTGCAGCCATACCTAAAACAGTTAAATCCTCTAAACATCTTCTCCTTATTAAATCATATTTACTACCATCTAATAAAGTGTTTATGGCTTCTTCATTTGCAACCTCAACAGACTGCTTATAGTTTAGTTGCATGTGTAACTCTAACTCAGCTTTTGTATCAGGTAATTCAGATGGATCATTTTGATACATATCTATATTTAACTGTTGTTTAGCCGCGTCATTGAACTCCTTTGTTTCCATGTCAGCTATCATACTGTTCATGTATTCAGTTCTTTTACTAACACCGTATTGATCTTGTGAATATGATTTTATATCATAACCTCTCCCAGCCATACCGTTAACAACTATATCTACAAACTTAGGTATAATAGGTACTGGTGTCCAGTCTAAATTAAGATAAGACAAATCACCGTTAATAGACAACTCATCTTTATATTTTTGTATTGATTGTTCTCCTCTAGCATATAACCTGAGGTTATGAAACTTTCTGTTTGTATGCGAATATCTATGAGAACCAGCATCATCAAACCACTCTGATTCAATTGCCTTACCAACTTCTAAACCATACTTATTAGTAATCTTTTCGAGATCACTAACAACTTGAGAAGGAAAATTTTTATGTACAGACTGTGCCATATTATCGTTTAATTATTTTTGAATGTCCTGCTTTATTATTATATCTTGAGATATTTATATTGATTGGTTGTCTTACTTGTTTTGGGTTTGGCTTATATAAATGTCTATTGCAAGCCATTATTGCTAACCCAGAGCTTATTGTAGCATCATACTTTGTTCTTTTATTTATATCAAACTTTGACCAATCATTTAAAGTTCTATTAAAATACATGCTACCATACTCGTTATCACCAGTAACACCAACAAATTGCTGTATATACATTTCTATAGCAGCGGCGTGAGCTTGCTTTATATCCTCACTTGTGTTTGGTATACCACCTATTTCTTTTTCTGTTACAGATAGTTTGTTCCAAAGTTTATCTGGTCTATTCATACTGTAACCTCTATAACCTCTACGTCTTAAATGATATAACAGTCTAGGTTTGTTATTCTCTGCAAGCATTGGCATACCATAAAAAACTAATGCACACAATATATCTTCAAAAAATAACTCAGCTGTTTGTGGTCTAGCTATATATTCTAAAAAAAACTGGCTTGGTGGTGCATCCTCCATTGAATATTTAGTTAAGCCATGTAAAGCACCTTTAGAACCTTTACCATCTACAGTTCCTGATATGTCATACGAGTCACAACCAAAAGCTCCTATATGCTCGTTACCAGGATATTTTATTCCGTTTTTAATTACAACGTTGTTTTGTAAATGTTGTGGTGGGATCCAACTAACTTTAAACCTACCTTTTGGATCTGGATAAAACATTACTTGAGTATCTTTAACACCGTTTATCCATTGAAAACTACCAGTTGATAAACCTAAAGTTCTTCCTAGTTCTTCGTTGTAATCTATTTGCTCGTATAATTTAGTTAAGTTAAATATACTGTTTTTTGCTTCATCTCTAAACGCATGCTCAGTAGTTCTTGGAAACTGTCTGTAAAATTCATTTAAAGCGTCTTGATCATTTTTTAATCCATCAGCTTCGTTTTGCCAGTTTTCTACAACACCTATATCTATTAGTTCCCCATGTGGGTCGAAGACATCATTATCCGGATTATCGAAGACTGGACATCCGTATTCATCAATAAATCCTTCGTAGTTCCACTCCATTGGGATAAAAAGAGAATATAAACCAGAAGCTGTTTGTCCATTACGGTTTCGTTTAGTAACATCTGATGCATTGTATAGTTTTTTAAAGTTATCACCTCCTTTGTCTAAAGCATTTGATGTTGATCCCATCATACACTTACCTATAATTCTACTACCTAACCTTAAACACGTTTTTGTAACTCGCCAGTTATTTAATATATTATCAGGTCTTTCCCACTTACCACTTTCATCATGTACTAACAGTTGAAGTTTTTCTCCGTCATAACTGTTATCACCTGTATTTTTCCAATCAATAGTAGTATCAAGTCCAGCCAAGTCTTCCTGCTTTTCATTAGCAGTGATTTTTTTACGCGTGAACTTACTTGCAGGAACCCTATAAGCAAGCTCAGACTTAGGTCTGTCCATACCGTCTTGTATCGGTTTAAAAAAGAACGGATAATTAATACTAATTGGAACAACTTTGTCTGTAAACATTTTTTTAGCATCTGCACCTGTTTTAGATAATATACCAAATCTACTATCACTTGATATTGTAGCTTGATTAACTGTTTCAGCTGATGACATAAATGAAAAACCAGATCGTCTGTTTTTAAGGTAGCACATACCATAACATCTTTTATCTGCTTTGCATGCTTCCCAAAATATATAGAATAATCTGTTAGCTTCTCTAAAGTCTGGTGCACCTACATCAATTTTACTCCACTGTAGATACATGTAATGTGTACCTGTTATATATGTTGGCGTACCGTCGTTGTTAAACCAAAAGCCATTATCTCTTCTGTTAAATTCTTCGTCTATATAATCAAACCAACCAGACTTTTTTTCTTCAGGATAATTACGCCAATCAAATATATTCTTAAGTCTTTTTAACTCTTTAGGATATTCAAATTGTTTCCACTTTTTTTCTTTGTTAGCATATATATCTTTTGGTTGTTTTGGTAATGCTATGCTGAAATTTTGGATTTCAAGTATTTCGCCAATTTGACCAGTTCTAGATATAACGACAACATCATGCTCTTTATTGTACCCATATTTCCACTTTTTAGTTTTATTAAGTCTATTTATAGTAGTCTTTTTTATTGGTTCAACTACTTTATATAAATTTTGCTGATACATTACTTAGATCTTCCCTCTGCAAAGCCTTTAAAAACTTTTGGTTTATCATGCTCACTTTCTTTACCTTCAAGTAAGTTTTCTTCTTCTTGTATTCTATTCAATATTTCAAACGCATCAAATATAGCTAGTTTCTTTGTTGCTGCAGCATTTTTTAATCTGTCAGCTGATATATCATCGTCAGAATCTACAATATCTTCTTTTGCTACTTTAATAAGCTCTTCAACCGCTCTGTGCCCAGCTTGGATTATACGTTTCTTCGTCTCCTTGATATTCATATTTAATTGTAATTTTATTTGATTTTACTCTGTAAAGCCTTTGACCGTCAATAACAAATTCGTATTTACCTACAGCTCTAAACTGCACTAAGCTATTTTCTTCAACAGTACCGTCAGAGTAAACAACAATACCTTGTAACTTTTCATTGCCTTTGTAAAACAATTTATTATCTTCTTTTAATGGCTGTATAAAACAATAACCTTCTAAAGGTTTCCAACCACTACCATTGTTATATGCAAATATTTGATCTTCGTTTAATATATAAGCGTCTTCATTAAAATAGCTTCCGCTATTTTTTTCAATACCATACTGGTTGTGCCATCTTCTAAATACATTGTGATGAACTATAACTGTATCTCCAACCTTTATGTCTGTCAGTTTAGCCATTGGTACAGCTTTTACAATAGCCTCTCTGTTTGTAAATTGATGGTGAGATACTTCAGTGTTTAATATAAGTTGTTTATCACCAACCTTTTTTATATTATTATATCTTTCACCTTTTGGCTTTACAACAAAAGTGTAAATACCTCGCATTACTTATACTCTAAATTATACTCTACGGATATAGCCATATTTTTGTTAAAATCTTTCCAAGGTATAACTTCTCTGCCTTTTTTAATAAATATAGAATACTTGTTTTTTTCTTCTAATATATCGCAGATAGTATGACCACCATACACTTCTTGCCCAACGGCATAGTGCATGGCGTCATTTTTATAATCTTTACCTATAGATATTTTACGAATCAGCTTGTCCATCATTGTATTTTAAATCTCCTGTTCTCACATCAATATCAGCGTCACCGTACTTATCTTGTAATTTAGACTGCATAAGTTTCACTTGGTCTTGATGACCCGCTAACCTGTGTAGCATATCGTGCTCTGCAGCTCTTGTTCTACCTATGTTTAAGTGTAACGTATCTATTTGTTTTACTAGTGTTTGCAAATCAATTAGTTCTTGTTCTTCTAACTTGTCTGCTTTTACTTTAAGGTCTTTAACCTTAGGTGTTTTTCTTTTTGCCATTTTATTTAATTTAAGTTAATTTATTGTTATTTATCTAGTTATAATATCACATAAAATAGTGAATAATTACACTAGTCGTCTATCTCGGATATATATCCTCCTTCTTCAAGTTCTTCTACTTCTACACCTGTTCCATCACCAACCCAATCACTGTGGTTTGTAAATGTATAACTAGAACATGTATTTATGTTATTAAACTTACGAATACGATCACTAACTAAATCTGTTGTAGCTACTAATCTTTCTGTACGATCCATACTTTTGTGCATAAAATGTACATTGTCTTTCTCTATTGTTTCAAATACTTCTTCTGATAATATATAATAATTCATGTTATTTATTTACTATTGCTGAGTTACCATCTATTGTAAAGTTATCATTTGATCTTGTAGCATTACCATTACCTTCCCATTTCCAATAACCTATTAAGTTTGATTGAGCGCTATGCGTTGTCGCATCCATTACTGTACCACTGTTGTATAGTGATGTAACTTCACTAGCACTTAATTCTTTATTCCATATAGTTAAATCATTATAAACCGTTGGTGTGCTATTACCAGTTTTTCCTTCACCGTTTGAAATACCATTAGAACCAACACTCCAAGTTCTGTTATTAGTGCTACTCATCGCGCCATTAACATTGTTATTTGTTTGTATTGGCGCTGCACCGGCTGCATTAGCATTCCAATATAGTTTCATTGCACTAGCAGCATTTGTTGTTGATTTTGTAAAAGTAATCATAGTGTAGTTATCACTGTTTACATAACCTCTATTACTAGCACTCCAATATGTACCACCTAAACCAGCCGCGGCATAACCAGCTGCGTAAGCACCTGAGTTAGCGTGGAACAACCATTCGCCAAACTTAGACCAAGCATTAGATGATGTAGTTTTGTTACCATAGTGTACGCGTAGTCTATTGTTACTTTCGTTATACATGATTTTAATCATATCAGTTAATTGATAAGGAGCATTTTCTTTTTGACCAATTAAAAAATGTATATTAGTATTTAAACTACTACTCCAACCAGCTTTAACCCAAAACGATATTGTCCATGCACTAGAACCTGTAAAGTTAAACGTATCATCAGTGTCAAGAAGGTTAATATTGTGGTTAACACCAGTCTCTAGTGCTTTCGAAACAGCTTTAGCATTTACAAACGAAGCTACAGCATCGTGATCATATCCATACCACTCTGACATAGCATGTGGTGTTGAGCTATTAGGAGCGCTAGTGCTATTTGAATTAAAACTTGTTCCTGTAGCTAAAGTTGTTAAAGATATATTGCTATAACTTTCACCAGCACTGTAGTTTTCTTCGTCAAGTTCATTTTTAATACCAAGAAGACTTATTGTGCCACTACTTGGAACAGCCATTGCACATCGCTTTTAATTCATCAATTTGTTTTTGTTGATCTTTTATAGCTTCGATTAAATAACCTACAACGTTACCATAAGCAACACCTTTGTAACTACCATCATCTATAACGAGTTCTGGCGCAACCTTTTCTAATTCTTGTGCTATTACACCTGAACTTTGTTTACCGCTGTCAGTACGCTCGAAACTAACCCCTCGCATCTCTAACACTTTCTTACCATCTAATGTTTTAACATTTTTCTTTAAACGCTCATCTGAATAAGCTATTACATCAGCAGAACCTGTTATTGTAGAGCCAACATATAATTTTTTTGCTATACTCGCGCCACCTTCACATCTTAACATACCAGTATCACCTGTAGCATCTGTAGCGTCTGTCGTTCCAGTTATATCTATTCCAGCTGGAAATTGAGCCATATTTTTAAATATTGCTATATCACTATTGTCTATTTTTATAGCCATAGAGTTGTGACTAGAGCTTTGACCTATGCTAAAAGTGTCAGAAGCTGGATCAAAAGATAATAAACCTTTACCAACCTCTCCTCCTTCAGCATCTTCACCTTTCATTTTTAATTTAACTGGATCTCCATGCGATGTACCTTGTATTTTTAAAGCAATGTTAGCTTCAGTACCAGAACCTGCACCAGTAATAGTCATACAAGCAGATCCACTTTTTGCATTTTCAACAATAGAAACTGTATCTGAAGATATTTTACCAGCTGTTAAAACATTTGTGCTAGGATTATATTTTAAACCATTAGCAACTTTAATTCCTTGAGTTCCTGTTGAAGAAACAAAGCAGCCAAAATAATCGGCAGCATTACTAACTGAACTTGCTGTAACATTTGTAGCTGTAGTTGCTGTTGCTGCGTTACCAGAGGTGTTTTGATTTCCACTAGTATTTACGCCTGGCAGATTTATAGCAGCAGAACCATTAAAACTAACACCACCTATATTTCTAGCCGTAGCCAAAGTAGTTGCTGTAGCTGCGTTACCAGTGGTATCACCAGATATATCACTATCTGTAAAAGCTAATGTTTTCCAACCTTGAGTAGTGTAAGCAGTAGAGCCAGAGAATTTTCTATAGTATAAGTTTCCATTACTACTAAAACCTAATTGGCTATTGTAATCACCACTATGTCTATTTACTGTTATTATAGAGTTAGAGTTATCTGATGCTGCAAATAAACCTGTTACACTAGCGCCTAATGCTCCAGTGTATATTAAGTTACTAGTACCTGGATGTGTTGATATACCACCACCATCTGTAAGCTTAGCAGCGCTTGATGCGGTTGAGGCTGTAGCTGCGTTACCTGATATATCGCTGTCTGTATAAGCTAATTGTTTTGCAGTACCCCAATTAGAAGCAGTAGCGCTTGCTTGATAGTGATATATTTTCTTTTCACTTTTATCAAAAGCCAATACATTAGGATTACCACCAGAAGAATCAGAGTAAGAGCTAATAAATAAAGCGTCTTGCCAGTTACTACCAGTGCTAGTACCATCTTCTAAACCTTCTTTACTTGTGAAGAATATTCTAAAATCATCAGAGTATGATCTATCTTCAGGCGCCATATCTCTGTCGTCAATAGCGTTTAAATTTGTAGCTTGATCAGCCATAGTTGCTGTTGCTGCATTACCAGATGTATTTGCAGCGTTGTTTGGTATATCAGCAGAAGCTAAACCATAATTTGTAACACTAAGTGTTGTAGCTGTTAAAGTATCAACTCCCGTTAGATTACCTGATATATCAGCATTACCGTTTATGTCTAAGCTACCACCTTCTAATTCACCTGTAACAGCAAAATTAGAACTACTGTCCAGTGTAGCCTTAACATTACCATTAACAATAAAGTTAACAGGGTGATTTGACATAGTACCCATTCTTCCCGCTGCATTACCAGTGTGAGCATACATTGAAGTAATAATACCATCACTAACAGATTTTACATCTAATCTAGCGTGTGAAGTTCCTGCAACGTTTAATCTACCGTTCCAAGTACCATCATTACTTACACTACCAGTAGCATTACCAAACTCATGATAATTACTAGTACCAACAAAGTTAGCTGCACCAATTGTACCACCACCAGTGATATTGTTACTACCCATGGCAATAGCACCTGACATTGTACCACCAGCTAAAGGTAGTTTAGCAGCTATACTATTTGTAACAGTTGTACTAAAACTAGCGTCATCACCTAATGCTGCTGCTAATTCGTTTAACGTGTTTAAAGTTCCAGGAGCTGAATCTACTACTGTAGCAACTTGAGCATCAACATAAGCTGTTGTAGCT
>Ga0208899_1001801_pt1 | contig 14825 bp, 10 predicted proteins | sample VirMetDEL_Nov_24_FD_184518 | JGI IMG/M metagenome (GOLD analysis project Ga0208899, IMG submission 184518) | Aqueous microbial communities from the Delaware River and Bay under freshwater to marine salinity gradient to study organic matter... | ecosystem: Environmental > Aquatic > Marine >... | reverse complement strand
AACACACCGTTCCCTGTATCCTTGCTTGGTTTAGATTGGGAAGGAAAACTGAACCAACGTTTTTATAGGAGGGGATAATGGATCCATTTAGTTTAGGCATAGCAGCAGCATCTGCTGGTCTTAGTTTTTTTGGGAAACAACAAGAAAGCCAACAAGCTCTTGGTGCTCGTAACCGCGCTATTCGTCAACAAAACCGACAAGCACGTGAAAGCACACGTTTACAAAATTTGATGATTGCTGACCGCAATCGTTATGCAGCTCAAGAATATCAAACACGAATTAATCTATACGACCAACAGAAATCATTCAACCAAGAAGCTGCTAACTTGGCTTATCAGACCGAGCAGCAGCGGATGAATGAAGTTCTACAGCAAACTGCATTCCGACGGCAAGGTATGCAGAGACAGCTGTTAGAGGCTCAGGGTGCTAATATAGCTATGAGTCAAGGTAGAGGACGTTCGTTTGAACGTGCTGCTGCTCTTGGCACTAGCGGTGCATTTGGACGGTCTTCTGCTCAATTGACAGAAGGTGTGCGTGCACAGCAGCGTCAAAGCCGAGCAGCGCTGCGGCGTGTCTCTCAACAGCAATATGCACAAGATTTAGCAGGCTATGCTAATGTAGCCATGCAACCATATATGCAACGGCAACTTCCTCCAGCTATGCAAATGCCACAACAACGTAGCTCTGGATTTAACACCATGCTACAAATTGGCAATGCAGCACTTAGTGGAATCCAAGCTTATGGTGCACTAGCACCGCCGGCTGCAGGTGGTTTTGATTTAAACCAAACCCAACTTGGTGCAGGTGGAGGTAGTGTCGGAGGTATAGGTACACTTGGTCCTAATTTTGGATTTAGACGGTAATGAAACAATTTCAAGAACAGAATCTATTCCAGCCCGCTGCACAAAGCCAAGGCTTTGAGCCCGTAAAGGCGCCGGATGTTTCTGGTCTGCTAAGGCAGAACAATCAAGCACGTCTTCAAGAAGCAAAGATGTTTGCAGACCAGCGTATGGCTGATCTTAAACTTGAGGAACAATCGCTTAAATATCAAGAATTACTAGAAAGAGAAGAAGTTGGACGGCTTGCTGATTTTTCACAAACCTTGTCTGACGTTTTAGTACAACAAGCAGAAGCACGCAATGAGCGTGAAGAGCAGCGTGGTTTGATGCTAGCCTATACGGATGGTATTGATCCACAAGATGCTGCTGATTTTGATGCACAGGAAGCTACACTAGAAGCAGGCACAGGGGTTGCTTATGCAGAAGCAAATAGACTACAAGCAGAAGGCTTGAATGTTGATGCTGTTAAGTCTGTACGCAACCTCACTGGCTGGGCTAAATATGGTTATATGCGTGGCATCGCAGAGCAAGGTGGTGCAAACTATGGTACATTTTTCACGCAAGCCGCACAGAATCTAGAAGTAAATGTAAACGGCAACACGTTTACTTTGATGACTGCTGCTAATGGAGCAGAACGTGCAGCGGCAAAAGCTGCGATTGCTGAACAGTATATGCAGCAGTATGCTGGAATGAATCCTGCACTGCTGAACAAGTACCTGTTTCCTAAAATGAAACAATGGGAACGTTCAGATGACCTAGAATGGGCTCAAAAACAAAGAGAATCGTTTGAAGATCAAAAAGAATCTGAATTTAAAGACATGTTGTTTGGTGCTATTAACACACCTCAAGACATGTATAAAGTAAAAGAAGCTTTTGCTCTTCACCAAAATACTTTTGGTAACCGGTCTATTGCTAATCAAAAGGGTTTTCAGTACCTAGGTGAACTTGCTGAAAAAGGTTTGTTGACCCAAGAGCATGTAGATGAATTTAAAAAGTTAAAGTTTCTACGATCTGACACTGGTAAAGAAGATTTTGCTTCTAACCTTTTTGCACGGCAGATTGCTGTGTTAGAACAGCAAGTGGCTAAAGGTGACAGGTATATTTATAACGAGCGGCAGTTTGATGAACAACAAAGAAAAGAAGATTTTAAACTGAATTATCAAAAAGCCCGAGAAGCCGAATTTGCTCAAAACCCTGCTGGTTTTGGTGAAAACTTTACTGATAAATTTGAAGAAGCTTGGGAAAATGAATTTCCTGGACAAACTGTTCCTGATTATATTTCTAAAGATAAGTCGATATATGACAGGAATGCAGAGCACGACATCAAAATGTATGAACAGCAAATTGCTGGCGGTAAGTCTTTGACTGAACAGGATTTCATGAATATGCATCCTGAGGCTAGAAAGCATTTCCTTCAGCAAGGTGTAGAACCACTAGCAATGGGCAGGGCTCTTGAGCTTGGTGGTAAGCTGTACAACAAAGCGCAAAGTGAATTAGAGAAACAAGCAAGGGGTTTTTATAACGTCACTGAAGGTGCAGTTTCTGATCAAAAAGTTTTTAACTTCACTCAGCTTGCTATGCGTGAATATGAACGCGCATATAATTCTTACATTTTAGATGGAGATACAACCCCATTTGAAGCACACAGACAAGCTTTGCGTGATACAGTAGCTATGGCTGTTCCCCCCACAGATGAAGCACAAAAAGATAAACACATTTTTCATTCTGAAACACGGGTCACTAAAACAGACGCAGAACGCAGGGCTTTTGAAAAAGCAGACATGGCGCGTTTTTACTTTAAAAAAAACAAAGGTGCAAATGTTAAAATCCCTAATCTGGAAGATGATATTAAGCAGCTTGATAATTGGCGTGCTACCGGGAAAGGCGGATTGCCTGCGGTATTTAAAGCGGCAACACTTAACACTAGCATAAGTCCTTGGACACTTGCAGAACAGCAGTATAAGCTGTACACTGGCAAAGATCTAGTTAGACCTACCGTAGAAGGTAAGGTTGAACAACTGTCACCGCAAACCCGCAGGCTGTTGCAACAATACTCATCTCCAAACAGGACTATGCGAGCTGCGCTTGCAGAAGGTGGTCCTAACAAACTCGCTGAACTTACTGGTCTTTATGAATCAGATGCCTTTGGTGGCTATGATGCTATGAATGAAGGTGGGTCTGGTGAAGGTTTAAACAACCGTGCATACGGATCTGCAAACAGTAAAGATGTTTTTGATCGTGGCTTGTCACAAATGACAGTTGCTGAGGTAATGGATCTGCAAGCACGTGGTAAAGTGTTTGCTGCTGGTCGTTACCAGTTCATTCCAGAAACACTAGCTTGGGTCGTTCGTCGAGAAGGACTGCCAACTGATGGTAAGTTTGACAAAAACTTCCAAGATTACATCTGGGCTGCACAAGTCCGTTGGCGTCTTGAAAATTACAATTCTTATGAGGGCTACATGCCTGGTCTAAAAACTGAATGGCAAGGTCTGCATCATGCAGATGAGTACGAGATTCGAGGTGCAGTGAAAGATTTTAAAGAATCTCCTTTTAATGACCCACGTTATTTGCACCCAGCTCTTATTAAAAAACGGGGGAATAAGTGATGGACATTAATTTAAGAGATGATGACATCCAGAATATTGAGGCTATTCAGGCTAGAACAGATCATCAATCAAAAGTAAGTGCAGCTCTTGATACAGTAGAAGCAGCGCAAGTTCAAGAAACAGCTCGCCTTGAATCAGGTGAAGATGTTGGTAAAGATGATCCACAAAAAACCAAAGATCCCTCAAAGTTTGGTATTAAAGAAAACCTTCAAGAGTTGCAAAGTGCTGTTATCGGTGCTGGTGCTGACGAACTGAGCAGTGTACTTACTGCACGTGAACGTTTTGCAGATATGGCATCTGGTGAAATGGAACGTGAGATTGCAGAGAAAGGGCACTATCGTCCTGACTGGGATCCTATGCGAGCCACTAAAGAACGTTTCCAAACTAGAACCAAATGGGGAAACATGCTCCGTGGTGTTTTGGGTTATGCTACGTTTGCCTTGCCTGTTGCTGGTATTGCTGGTAAAATTGGCAAAGGTGTTGGTATTATTTCAAAAACAAGCACTGCTGCAAAAGTAGCTAGAGGTACACTGGCAAGCAAAAATGTATTTGTTGCTGGTGCTACTCAAGGTGCACTGCATGACGTAATTTCTGAAAACTCTCAAGGTGATAACGTTTTAGGTAGTTTGCGTGAGGTTGCTCCTTGGCTTGACACACCGTTGTCTACTCAAGATTATGATTCACCTTGGGTTAAAACTTTTAAAAACGTTGTAGAAGGAATGGGTCTTGGCATCATCATGGATGGTGCATTTCACATTGCTGGACGTGGTATCAAAAAAGTACGCAAAAGTCAAACCAACAAACGTTTAAAAGAAGCTAATCCTGGTGATCCAGTAGAAGCTGTACGTGAATCTTCTGAAGCAAAAGTACGTCCTGAAGAGACTGGTGAAGAATATGCAGACCGTAAGATTCGACAAAGCAGTCAAAGTAAAGATGAACAAATCATTGAACAGGCTAAAGTTGAGTTAGAGAGTCCAGATTATGGTCCTAACAAAACTCCTGTCCTTGCCGAAGATCATCAAGGCAATGCATTTGAAGTCGAATCTATGTATGATCTGAGTAAACAAAAGAAACGTGTTGATACAGATCTATATGCTGAAAACGGAACTATCGGCAATCCAATGACAAAAGCCGAAAGGAAACGTTATGCTAATGAAGGCGGTTTACCTGAAGATTTCTATGTAAAGAAAACAGAAGAACTGCTAGGCGCAGAGCGTATGCAGCAGCTTATGAAAGATCTTCCTCCAGGTGTAGACGAAAGGCAAGTTTTTAAAAACGCGTATTTGTCATACCTACAGGCAGTAGAGGGGAACTCTAGGCGACGTTTAATGACAGAAAAGCCTATAGAATTTTGGAAACAATTTGAAGAAGCTGTACCTGCTCAAACCGGTGCACCTATTGGCAAACCAGAATTGAATGAAAAATTCTGGTCTATGCAAAATGTTGTAGCAGCTGATCTTATCAATGCTAATGCTTTTGGTTTAGCTCGTGATCTTTCTAGAGGAACTCTGGAGATGATTGATGATATTGATATTCGTGACATTGATGGTCCTTTAGAAAACATTAAAGAAAACCTTATTGTAGGTTATTACAATACGCGGCGTTCTAGGTTTCTAATTAGTAATGAGTTTCGTACTTTAAAAGCACAAGATCCAGAAAAAGCTGCACGAACTGCCCGAGAAACTTTAGATGAACTGAAAAATAACACTAAAAACCAAGTCAATATGATAATTGACATGGCATCTCTTTCAGATGATGATCAGCTGATGCGTGGTATTTTAGATGCGTTTTCTATGTCTAATAAAATAGAAAACTGGGAGGACTTCGATGCTTTTATGCGTCGTCGTTTGAAAGGCAGTGAAGGTTACACTGGTAACATTGTTAAAGAATTGCAAGGTGTGATGATTAACAGTGTGCTTAGCGGTCCTAAAACGCCGTTACGTGCTATCCTTGGTACATCAACCGCTGTCTTTACACGTCCGTTGTCTCAGATGTTAGGTGGTATTGCACGCTATGTTGGTAGCGGTTTCCAAGACAGCTCTACTATGCAGCAATCTCTTGCTTCGGCAAATGCTATGGTGCAGACTGTACCCGAAGCTTGGCAGTATTTTATGACCCGTGTTAACGGTTACTTCTCTGGCGAATTGCATACGATGAGAACTCGTTATGCTGAATATGATCAGTATGACGAACAGTGGAAGGCAATGGGTCAATGGATTGAAACTCGTGGCACTGATGGCGACAAAGCTGCTTATCGTATCACAAACTTAGCCCGTGCTGCAAACCAAAACAACTTTTTGACTTATTCAACTAAGTTGATGGCAGCCACTGACGATGCCTTTACTATGATCTTGGCACGAGCAAGAGCTAAAGAACGAGCAATGCAAAAAGCTTTGGCTGATAAAGCTGCTGGTTCTATTATGGACATTAATCCACAGGTTGTCGCTAAGTACGAGGATGAGCTTTACAAAGAAATCTTTGATCCTATTGATGGTTCTGTAAGCGATAAGTTTTTAGAAGCAGCTAAAAAAGAAGCAACCCTAACCAAAGATATTAGTGGTTTTGGTAAATCAATGGACGAAATGTTTAGCAAACAACCTTTGTTAAAACCGTTCTATTTGTTTGCACGTACCGGTATCAATGGATTGGAGCTGTCATTTAAACATGTTCCTGGTCTAAACCTACTTGTTAAAGAGTTCCGTGATATTGCAACTGCAGATCCTAGTGATCTTCGCAGTGTAAATATGTATGGTATTGACAATATTGATGACCTACGCAATGCACAAGCCCTGCAGATGGGACGCCTAGCACTTGGATCTAGTGTTATTTTTATGGCATCTCAACACTACCTAAACGGCAATTTGACTGGCAATGGCCCTACTGATTTTCAAGCTAGAAAAGTTAAAGAAGATGCTGGTTGGGTGCCACGATCAATTAAACTTGGTGGTGTCTGGGTAAGCTATGATTCTTTAGAACCTTTCTCTAACATCCTTGCATCTATTGCTGATTTTGGTGATTCCCAACGTTTGATGGGAGATGAGTATGTTGAAAAAGGTTTGCTTGGTAATGCTTTGATTCTTGCCAAAGGTATGGTAACTAAAACTTATCTACAAGGTTTGAATCAACTGGTTGACTTGTTTGGCAATGATCCTAAAAAACTAGAAAAGATTGTTGCTAATCTAGCAAACAACACACTGCCGCTTTCTTCATTGCGTAATGAAATTGGTCGTGTTATTACACCTTACACCCGTGAGCTTCAATCTGGATTTGAAGATAGTTTGAGAAACAGGAACTTGCTATCAGAGCAGTTTACTACTGACCCCCTGCCTATTAAATATGATATTCTAACCGGTAACCCAATTAAAGATTGGGACCCGCTTACACGCATGTTTAATGCTATTAGTCCTATTCAATTTAATCTAGATCAATCTGAAGGTCGTAAGTTTTTGTTCCGCAGCAACTATGATATGCGTATGTCTACCATGACTGCGCCTGATGGAACAGATCTAAGCAATAGCCCTAAGGTGCGCTCTAAATTCCAGCAGGCTATCGGTAAACAACGTTTGGATTTAAAATTAGAAAAACTGAGAAACAATCCAACGGTTATCAAATCAATGGAAAAAATGGAGGCAGATCTTGCACGAGGTGACAAACGCCTTGGGCCTTTAGATTATCCTCACAACAAGCTTATCCACAAACTATTCACCAATGCACGCAAAAATGCGTGGGCTCAATTAAGAAGTGATCCAGAAGCTGCAGCTTTGAGGAAGGCAGAAAGTCTTTATCAAGGTGCACGTAAAAATGTTGGTGAACGCCCCACTATGTCTCAACAACAATTAGACGCTGCTCAGAATCTGAGAAACTTGGTAAACCGCTAACACTATGTGAGCAATGGCAACAACCCAAAATACATACACTGGGAATAATTCAACAACGGATTATTCTTTTACATTCCCCTATATTAAAGAAGCAGATGTCAAGGTATCTCTTGACGCTGTTGTAAAAACTCAAGACACTGATTACACGTTTGCCAACGCAACCACCATTTCGTTCGGTACTGCACCTGGAACGGGCGTAGCTATTCGTATTTTTCGTGACACTGATCTGGAAAATGCTGTAACTACGTTCTTTGCAGGTTCAGCTATCCGTGCAGAAGATTTGAATGACAATACCAATCAGGTGTTGTTCTCTGCACAGGAACGTAAGAATCGAGACGCTGACAAAACTGGTGACACCTTTACTGGTAACGTGACGCTAAATGCAGCGAACGTTGTCTTTGAAGGTGCAACCGCTGATGATTTTGAAACTACACTAACAGCTACTGATCCAACTGCTGATCGGACAATTACTCTGCCAAACGTTACTGGCACTGTTGTCACTACTGGTGACACTGGTACTGTCACGTCAACGATGATTACTGACGGCACGATTGTCAATGCTGACATCAATGCCAGTGCTGAAATTGCTGTAAGCAAGCTTGGTAACGGCACTGCACGTCAAGTGCTGCAAACAGATGCTGCTGGTACTGGTGTTGAATTTACAAGTAATGTCGATCTACCTGGCACGCTGGATGTAACCGGTGCTGCTACGTTTGATGGCAGTGTTACTGCTGGTACATTTACTGGAGACCTGACTGGTAACTCTGGTACCGCTACTACTCTTGAAACTGCACGCAACATTGGTGGTGTGTCGTTTGATGGTAGTGCCAACATTGACCTGCCTGGTGTAACCACAGCTGGTAACCAAGACACGTCTGGTAATGCAGCTACTGCAACTGCGCTTGAAACTGCACGTACTATTGCTGGTCAATCTTTTGACGGCACAGGAAACATCACGATTGCTCCTACGGACCTGACTGGTGTTACCTCTACTGCTGCTGAAATTAACCAGCTAGATGGTATTGACCTGATTCCTACTAGCCCTACCTGGACATCTGCTACTGAAATCCCTTCTAACTCCCAGATCAGTGATCGTATTGCTGAGCTTGGCGGTTTTGAAGCGATTGCTGATGAAGATAGTTTCCCTGCTACGGCACCTCCTGAAGGTGTTGTTGTTAGTATCGGTAACGCTAATGCACTGTCTGTAAATGGCAGTGGTGTTGGTGCTGGTACCCGTGCTGGTGGTAGTGATGCTGTAGTTATTAACGGTTTCCCATCTGAGTTCAACAGCACTACACTTGATAATGGCATTGGTTTGCTAGTTGTTTCTACATCAACTGCACATACCTATGACTTCCACCGTGTTGTCGCTAAGAACGAGGATGTTCGACAGTTAAGCTCTGACATCGACGATTTTAAAGCACGGTATCGAGTTGGTGCAACTACACCTTCTGACGGTCTTTGTGGTATCAATGGTACTGGAACTGGTAGCCGTCCTTGTAATGGTGACTTGTTTTACAACACTGCTAGTAATAGCTTGTTAGTGTATGACGCTGGTACTAATACTACGGACACTGATTCTGCAGTCCAAGCACTGTTTACTGAAGTTCAATCAGTTGGTGAATACTTTATTATCCCTGCTTCTGAGCTAGCAGACTTTGCTAGTGGTACAGCTTCTGTTGAAACCATTAGTAATGCACCCAGTAATGCTGAACAGATCATTCTGTCTATCAACGGTGTTATTCAGGAACCAAATGCAGGCACTGCTGTACCTACTGATGGTTTCTCACTTAACGGTGCTGTAATTCAACTGGCTGCTACACCTCCTGCATCTTCTGATGTTTGGGGTGTGATCATTGGTTCTTCTGTTAACATCAACGAACCCAGTGCTAACTCTGTATCAACGGTTAAAATTCAAGATGATGCAGTTACCTACGCCAAGATGCAAGACATTGCAACTGGTAACCGTGTACTTGGTCGTGCTACAGCTGGTGAAATCCAAGAGGTACAAGTTGCAACTGACATGATTGCAGATGATGCAGTCACGTATGCCAAGATGCAAAACCTGGCTAATGCTAACCGTGTCTTAGGTGCAGCTGCTGCTGGTGAAATTGGTGAAACGCAGGTTCAATCTGCGATGATCATTGATGATGTAGCACTTGGCGGTAACCCAACTACAACCACACAGACTGCTGGTAACAACACCACACGTATTGCAACTACAGAGTTTGTAACTACTGCTGTAGGTAATGTAGAGGTTGTCAATGACACCACACCACAGCTTGGTGGAAACCTGGATGTAAACGGTAATCAGATTGTCAGTGTATCTAACGGTGATATTTCTATTCAACCAAACGGTACTGGTACTGTCGAAGTTAAACGTGCATCTAGTGCACTCAATACTTTGACCGATGCAGCAACTATTGCTGTTGACCTGTCACTAGCCAACAACCACACCGTCACGCTTGGTGATAACCGAACCCTTGGTAACCCAACCAACGCAGAGCCTGGTCAAACTGGTTCTATCTTTATTGTCCAAGACGGTACTGGTGGTAGGACACTGACACCGGCTGCTAACTGGCACTTTGCCAAAGGTGGTACACATCCAACCTTTAGTACCGCTGCTAACGCTGTTGACCGTATTGACTACATCGTACGAACTACTACCAGTATTCACTGCGTAGCCACCTTCAATTATTCGTAATTATGTTTAGTAATATTTTAGGAGGTGCGGCGGGGTTTCCCGTCGCTGACCTTGGAGATACTATTAGTCAGAGTTTAAGGTTTAGAGGTGAAGGTAACCATTTAAACCGTACACAAACAGCAGGCAATCGTCGCACATTTACTTACAGTATTTGGTTTAAAAAAACTAATTCTGGTGGTGATCCAGATAATAGTGGTGCTGGTTATTTTGAATTGCTAGGTGAAGCCGGAAGCAATGCTAGTAACAGAACTGGCATGAGGCTAGAGGATGACGTTATGAAAACGTACAACGTTAGTGGTGGGGAGACTAATTTCCTCTATGAAGGTACGGCAATGCTACGTGATCCTTCTAGTTGGTATCACTTTGTCTGGCGTTGGGATACTACTCAATCTGCTTCAGCAGATAGGCTCAGGTTTTACATCAACGGTGTTCAACAAACTTTAACTGAAACAACTTCTTTTGGTCAAAATTCAGATACGTTTGTCAATGCAGATACTGTAACATTTTCGATTGGTGATTTGCCTGGTGGTGGTTCACGAGATCAAATAAACGGCTATGTTGCTGATGTGTATATGGTTGATGGTCAATCATTAGATGCAACTTCTTTTGGCAGATACCAAGAAAACGGTGTATGGGTACCAAAGAATTACACAGGTACTTATGGCACTAATGGTTTCCACCTTGACTTTGCAGATAGCTCTGATCTGGGTAATGATGTAAGCGGTAATAACAATGATTTTAGCGCAACTGGTTTTGACACCGCTGCAATTAGCAGCAGCAACACCGACAACGACGTAGATTTCAACGATACGCCGACGAGTAATTATGCGACGTTGAATCCTCTAAATACAACTGGGGGTGATGTTGGTATTCAATCGGCAAATTTAGAAGTGACGGATGTTGGCGCCACCACCGCAGCACTTGCGACTGCCTCAATCGCGATGACATCAGGTAAATACTATTTTGAGTTTGTTAGAAAAGATGTTGATAACGGGACAGAGTACGGAATTAAGCCCGCTGATACTCATATCACTGGCAACCTTTCTGGTTACAGCACAGGCGTACACATTGAAAATGCTGGTGATCTTTATGTCAACGGATCGCGAACTCAACAAGATTATTTAACAGATCTGGCGGATGATGATGTTTTAAACGTCGCTTTCGACGCAGATACTAGACAAGTTTGGTTTGGCCGAAATGGTACTTTTGTTGGCGATCCAGCGGCTGGGACTAATCCAGCGGCAACTCACGATGTAAGTGACACGGGTTACATACCTTGGATTCGTGTTGTCGGCTCAGGCGGCAACGAGACAGGCGCTGTAAATTTTGGTCAAATGCCATTTATTTACACTGCACCGTCTGGCTTCTCTGCACTACAAACCAACAACCTTGCTGAGCCAACGATTAAGAATGGCAAAGAGCATTTTGAAGCTGTAATTTATTCAGGAACTAACAACAGTAATTCAATCACAGGTCTAGAATTTTCTCCTGATCTTATATGGATTAAAGTGCGTGATGCTGCAGATAACCACGTTTTGGTGGATACAATTCGCGGCACTGATTCTGTTTTATTTTCTAATAGCGAGGATCAACAGGCGTCATCATTTAGTAGGTTTACGAGTTTTGATTCAAACGGATTTACTGTTGATACCTCTGATGGCTCTTGGAATAACAGCAGCAACGATTATGTTGCATGGTGCTGGAAAGCAGGTGGCACTGCTGTTTCAAACACTGATGGCACGCTTACAAGCAGTGTAAGCGCTAACACTGATGCTGGCTTTAGTATTGTTTCTTACACTGGTAACAGCACTCTTGGAGCAACAATTGGCCATGGTTTAAGTTCTCCGCCTGAATGTATATTTACTAAAAATAGAGATTCTTCTGCAGATTGGGCTGTTTATCATGTAGGCCAAGATGCTACTGCGCCTGAAGATAAATATATGGCTCTTAACACCGCTGATACGACTAATGATGCAGTTGATCGCTGGAATGACACGGCGCCAAATTCTACCGTATTCACAGTAGGCGATGCCCTGCAAACAAACGGCGCTGACGATATGATTGCCTACTGCTGGCACTCTGTGGAAGGGTATTCAAAATTCGATTCGTACGTTGGTAATGGTGATTCTGATGGTACGTTTGTATATTTAGGGTTTAAGCCCGCTCTAATAATTTTAAAAAGCTCTACAAGTGCTTTTGATTGGCAAATTTATGACTCCACAAGAAGTCCAACTAATCCAGCTCTGCTAACTTTAAGACCAAACCAAACTGCTTCTGAAGTTACTAGTGGTAATGATTTAGACATTTTATCAAATGGTTTTAAAGCGCGTGACAATGGTTCTATTAATAACAACTCTGGATCAACTTATTTGTATATGGCTTTTGCTGAACACCCATTCGGGGGCGGAAACCAACCACCTGTAACTGCACGATAACAACTAATTAATTATGCCTTTAACACAAGTAAAAGGTGGTGGTATTGCTAATGATGTAATATCTACCACTCATATTGCCACGGGTGCGGTTACGGTTGCCGACATTCCCGATGGTGAAGTTACAGGAGCCAAGATTGAAGACGATGTGGCTCTCGGTGGTAACCCTACTACCACTACTCAAACAGCAGGGAACAACTCAACCCGTATTGCTACCACAGCATTTGTTACGACTGCAGTTGGTGCTTTATCGCAAGACTTGATTTCAACTGATGTCACCCAATCAGCTAGTAGGACATTTGCTGATAACCAAAACCATGCAATGGTTGGTCCTATGACTTTAAACTCTGGTGTTGTTTTTACAATTCCCAGCGGTGCAAAACTTAGTATTTTAAATTAATTATGGCCTACGGCAAAATTAAAGCAGACGCTGTTATTTGGGACAACAGCGGAACTGATGTAGAAGAATCTATGTCAAACATCGCTGGTAAGCTTAATGCTTCTGGTGGTGCAATGACTGGTAACCTTACCCTTAACGCCCAAAACGAACTACGACTTGCTGACTCTGATAGCAGCAACTATATTGCACTTAAAGCACCTGCAACGGTTGGATCTAACGCCACTCTAACGTTGCCTGCTAACGATGGTAACACTGACCAATACCTTCAAACTAATGGTTCCGGTGTATTGACCTGGGCTGATGTTACGCAATCGACAGGTAACAATGGTCTTGTAAGCACCGTTGCAGACTTAAACGGAATTGGTTTACAGACCTTCGGCTCGATTCCTAGTGATGTAATGCAAGTCACTGTGACCTATCGTAACGTGCGTTGGAGCTCAACTGCTGATGTTTTTATTAGGGTCGGCAATGCTACTGACGGGATTATAACTTCAGGTTATAACGGTTCTGCTATTTACGCAGGTACTTCCGGCTCTGGTGCACAACATACAACGTACATTGTCTCTAACTATGGCTGGACTGCCGCAAACTCATACACTTTTGATTCTGTTTGCAACCTGTACAGGATGACTGATGATCATTGGTATTTTAGCGCACATGGTCATACAGACAACAACCCTGATTATCACTTCTTTGCTGCTGGCACCGTTGACTGCGTCAACACTCTTGATCGAGTAGCGTTGGGAGTAAGCGCTGGTTCTTTCACTCAAGGCACTGCTGATGTTAGCTATTACACTGAATCTTAATTATGACTGCTCAATCTTTTACTAACGTCCAAACTGGAGAAACAACTGTTGTTGACTTAACTGCTGAGGAAGAAGCAGCACGCAACGCTTATGCAACTGAAATTGCTCCACAGCTTCTTCGCAGTCAGAGGAACCGCTTGCTTGCAGAAACTGATGTGTACGCACTCCCTGACCGCACCCTTAGCGATGGGATGCGTGCATACCGTCAAGCACTGCGTGACCTCCCTGCTAACACTTCCGATCCTCAAAACCCTACCTGGCCAACTAAGCCATCTTCTTAATTATGATCACCCTTATCCGTCCAATCCTGTTCAGCTTTCTGAACTCTGACAAAGTAAAACTTCTTATCGTTGACATGCTCACCAAACTGGTGGAGTCCACGGATAATGAAGTTGATGACAAAGCCGTTGAGTTTATCCGCAACGGTTTGTTCCCTGCTCCTAAACTCTGATGGACTTAGGGGAGCCACCTAAGCTTCCCTACATGGCCCTCCCAGAACCGCTTGCATTGCCTGTTCCGATACTGGAGGTACCAGATGCTCATGTACCTAGTTACAAGCCCATTGTGGTGCCTCCTAGCAGCCTTAGAGCGCCTCCTGGAGTCAAAGGGAAACCCTTAGAAGGACAACAACCAAATACACCTACAACCAATACACCTAAAGCACCAGAGATGGACTATGTGACGGTACCTATCATCGACAAAGATGTACCGGTACCTAGTCAAGAAATTCTGGTCACTGCCGTAAGCACAGCAACTGTGTCTGTTGCGGCCACCCTTACAGCTACTGCAGTTTTCAAACGTCTTGTTTCTTTGCTTAAACCTATCATCAAAACTGCATGGACAAAGATAACAAAAAAGAAGGATTCATCAAGTTCCTCGTCCTCGTCTGGTCCGCCGGACTCTTAACTGCATCATATGCAGGTTGGATGGAGAAGATGGATCCTACCTATGTTGCTTCTATTCTTAGTGGCACATTGGCAACGTTCTCTATCACCCGTGAAAAGAAAGAATGAAACATCTACTAGCACTTCTAGTTTTTACGCCAGCAGTAGCTCTTGGCCAGACTGTTACGCCTAATTTTACACAAGGCAGTATGCAGGCCACTACAACTACTACAACCACCATTGACCGAACCATTGAAACAGAGGTTATGGGTGGTG
>Ga0208899_1001798_pt1 | contig 14848 bp, 30 predicted proteins | sample VirMetDEL_Nov_24_FD_184518 | JGI IMG/M metagenome (GOLD analysis project Ga0208899, IMG submission 184518) | Aqueous microbial communities from the Delaware River and Bay under freshwater to marine salinity gradient to study organic matter... | ecosystem: Environmental > Aquatic > Marine >... | reverse complement strand
AGTTTAAGTCTAATGATAGAGAGTCATTTGATTTTGAATGGTTTGTGCCTATGCCTGCAATCTTTAGAGAAATTACTACTGGCTTTTGCACTATAGACGGTGTAAAGTATGAGCAGTGGGTAGAAAATGCAGACGGCAGTAAAAGAGGATTAACACAAACAGAAATAGATATAATGACTGAAGAGTATGGTCATACAAATTGGTATGATTGGTCTCTAGAAAACTGGGGATGTAAATGGAATTGCAGTGATGTAGAAGTCCATGAAGTCACAGATTCACAATTTATTCTTAAATTTGATACCCCTTGGGGGCCGCCTGTAAACTTTATAAACCATTTAATAGAACAATTTTCTAATTTAGATTTTGAAAATGAATGGGAAGAAGAAGGCGGGTATGCTGGTATGTTTGGTTGCATTGATGGACATGAATATAATAGAGATGGTCGTGTTGTTTACAAAACAGAATGCTGTGATGTAGATCAAAAGTATGATGAAAAAGAAAATGATCATTACTGTCCTAAATGTAAAGAAATAGAGCCGTATACATACACTGAAGTTGAATATACAAATTAATAAACTATGAACACAGAACAAGAAAAGTTTCTTATTGGCAGAATACTAGTAAGTCCAGAAACATATGCTTTACACGAAGATAGATTAAACAAAATTAGATTGCAAGATCCAAATCATAATATGATATGGAATGCAATTAAAAAAGTCTACAAGTCTGATAAAGCAATAGACCTGGTAACACTTGGTAAACAATTAGGAATGGATAAAGTAGTTCTGGGCGTGTTATTTGACTGTGAGAAGTATGGTTATTCTAACTTTCAACTAGACCAAGTTATAGACGATATGGTTTACAATAGTAAATATGAATCTATGGGTAGTGTTTTACTTGAAATAAATAACCTTATGCAAAATAGAGAACATCTAGATAATATATCAGAAGCACTTAAAAAGGGTATAAACATTATATCAGCTGATAGCGCAAGTGATAACGAAACAATCGTGTCTCAACTTGGCGATTACTATCAGACTTTGACGACCCGTATGGCTACTGATGGTATCACTGGCGTAACCACTGGTTACTCGTGCCTAGATAACTTTACAAATGGTTGGCAACCTACAGACTTAACAATTATTGGCGCAGCATCTTCTATGGGTAAAACAAGTTTTGCCTTAAATGTTGCGTACAATGCTGTTAAAACTAAACATCCTGTAGCTATATTTAGTTACGAGATGTCTGCCCCACAGTTACTACAAAGACTTATTAGTGTAGAGTCTGGTGTATCTCTAAGAGAGCTTAATCAAGGCGCAATAGATAAAGAGCAGTTAGCATTAGTTAACAAAGCTATAGGCGTAATAGAAAGTTTACCTCTTAGAATAGACGATTGTAAAAGAACATCACTAAACTATTTAACATCTAAAATTAGAAAATATGCTATTAATGACAATGTTGAGGTTGTACTTATCGACTACCTCCAACTCGTCTCCGTTGAAGGAAAGAAAAACGGAACACGAGAACAAGAAGTCTCGATGGTTGCAAGAACGCTTAAAAATCTTGCAAAAGAACTTAACATATCTGTTATAGCTTTATCACAGCTAAACAGAGGTGTATCATTTAGAGGCAATCCTAAACCTACTATGTCTGACCTTAGAGAGTCAGGTGAAATCGAGCAAGCAGCGGATATAGTCTGTCTACTATATAGACCTGAATACTACAACATCCCCTCACTCGAAGACGGCACTGATTCTGCTGGCCTAGCGCAGATTATATTTGCTAAAGGTCGTAATATAGGTGTAGGAGAAATTAATATGAACTTTGACGCAAGTCGAACTAAATTTATGTCAAGAATATGAACGAAGTAGATATTGTAGGGTGGGCATTTATTGGAATGCTAGCCTTAATTTTTACAGCAATATTATCAATAAAACTTATACCATTTATAGCTATAACTGGGTTAGGATTTTTGTTAATAAAAATTAAAAATATGCGTAAAAAGTAAAAAATTAATATTACTTTAGCGTAGCAAAAAGAGAATTTATGTCTAATTATGAACGTATCATAAGTAGAGTATCTGAACGTACTGGCTTCAGTAAAGCTACAATCAAATCAATCTTACATAGAGTCTTCAAAGAAATAGGATTTATACTTATTACAAGTAAATCACCAATACTTATAAGAAGATTCATTAAGATAGTTTTGGCAGTAGCAACACTAAAAAAGCTTAACAGAGATATAAAACGATATGAAACAAGAAAAAAGTAAAACTATGGATTTTAAAAAATTAAATCAACCAGTGGAAATGGAGCAGATAGACTTCAGAGTACAATCAATTAACAAGGGTGGCTATGCTACAATCTTAGCTTACAAAGACGCAAGATATGATATGAATGTCTTAGACGCAGTTGTAGGCCCAGAGAACTGGAGCAAAAGCTACGAGGTAAAAGATGGTAGACTTTACTGTACTGTGTCTGTATATAACCCGACTACTAATCAGTGGGTTAGTAAACAAGACGTAGGTACAGAGTCTAACACTGAGGCTGAGAAAGGTCAAGCTTCAGATGCATTCAAGCGTGCATGCTTTAATTGGGGTATAGGTCGTGAGTTGTACGACTTTCCTTTAATACAAGTCAAACTAGAGCAAGGCGAATACCAAGAGGTAGGAGGTCGTGCTAAAGCTACTTGGGGATTAAAACTCAAAGAGTGGACTTGGGGCGCAAAGCGCGATGATAAAGGCAGTTTAATCCAGTTAGCTGCCAAAGACCAAAATGGTAAAGTAAGATTTAACTGGAAAAAGTAATTATTTAATATTTAAAACTAAAATTATGATTCAAATGGAAGCTTTTAATTTAGCAGAATTTAAAGGAGGGAACACTAACTTTAAGAAAGATGGTAAGTACCCAGACAGAGTAACACCAGGCGGCTACGTCTGTACTGTTACAGGTGTTAAAAACTCTACAGAAATAGAAGGATATGGTGGTTCACCATTTATAGAGTTTTATATGCTAACAGAGTGTGGCAAACAAGCTAGCGCTAGATTTTGGGTAGTTAAACAAACTGACAGCTCTAAGTCTAAAGACTGGAAAAAGAAACAGCTTAAAGATTTTCTTATGAACTGTGGAGTAAAAGAATTTACTACAGACGCTATAGCTTGTAAAGCAGCAATTAACAAAAGAGTACAATGTGCTTTTGTTTCTGAAGAATACATTGGTAAGAATAGAGATACTAAACAACCAGAAAAGAAAACAGCAGTTAAATACCTGTGGTCTTCTGCTATGGGTAAAAAGTTGACCTATGATTCTAAGTACAATAAAACATTATCGCAAGATGATATGAATTTATTATCTTCATTAAACAAAATGGACGTAGAACCTCAAGTGGTTTCTCAGTCGCATGAAGATGCAGACTTACCATTTTAAATTTTAAATTATGAACCAGATATTTATAGGGGGTAATGTACCCTCTAGCAAAAACGGTAAGAGATGGACGGGCAAAATGCTTATCCATTCTAAGACTGTGATGAAATACATCAAGTCTACAAAAGCTGATTACTTATCGAACAAGGAGAAGTTTAAGTCTTTGTTGGAGGGTAAGACAGCCCCCTATAAAATATCATTTACATTTGTTAGGGGATCTAAACATAAGTTTGATTACATAAACCCGTGTCAAACTGTTCAAGACCTAATGGTTAAGTATGGTTGGTTAGAAGATGATAACTGTGAAAACATAATACCATCATTTGAGCCATATACATACGATAAAGCTAACCCAGGTGTAATTATAAAAGTATTATAATGAAACAAGCAAAAAATTTTATAGAAGATTATTTAGTTAAACATAAAATAACTAAGAAAGAGTTTATGTCTAAAAGCAGAAAGCGTGAGCTAGTATTTCACAGATTAATAGTATCAAATGTATTAAGACGTGTATTTGATTTAGGCTTAGATAATTGTGGCAAGTTAATTAACAGAGACCATTCTTCTGTTATATATCACGTCAAAGAATATGATAAGTTAAGCAAGATATACAAAGATTATTTTAATGCATATGCTGTTGCAAGCTCGTTTGCTAGGTCATACTTAGATGATAAAGACAAACACGCAGACATAGTACACAGGTTATTAATATCTAACAATGTTCTTAGAGATAATATAAACTCTAAAAAAGAAGAAATAGAAGATATTAAAACTGAAATGTTTAAACTAAAAAGAGAAATCAAAGAATTAAAACAAACTAATAAAGAACTAAAATATAATTATGTTTAATAAAAAGAAAGAGAAAGCATATTTAGATGCACTATCAAATCAAGAGTATACTATAATGGTGGTAGAACATGTGTTAGAACAAATGAAAAACATACATAAAACACCAGAACATTATGAAGATTTATATAAAAAGATTTGCGAATTGCATGAAGACATAGAGCGTAGCGCTAAGGACTTACCTAACTACGAACTATACAAAAGAGAATTTAGAAAACAAGATCTAAAACAAAACTAAAACTATGATAACACAAGAGAACTATTATGATGATAAAGAGCATGTTACAAACTCAATGCTCAGTTGGTTAAAACAAAGCCCTGCATACTTTAAGTCGCAGATAGATAAAAAGTCTGTCCCGACTGATGCTATGACGTTTGGTTCTGCATTTCATTGTGCAGTGCTAGAGTCTGATAAATTTGATGATTTATATTATGTAATGCCTAAGCTTGACAAAAGAACTAAAGCTGGCAAAGAAGAATTTGCTGAGCATATGTCTAAAGCAGGTGATAAAGTTGTAATAACAACTGATCAATATTCTAGAATACTAGCAATGAAAGACGCAGTTTATAATAATAAAACTATGTCTGAACTGTTTACATCTAATGAAGGTGTGGCAGAGTCTGTAAATATATGGGAAGAAAAAGTACAAGATAAAAATGGTAAAAACCATGTAATTAAATGTAAGAGCCTTATAGATTTACGTAGAGACAATGATGACTTAGTTGTAGATTTAAAGACTACTACGTCTGTATCTGCTTTTACATCTAGTATTAGAAAGTTTGGTTATGACAGACAAGCTGCATTTTATTTACGCGGATTACAAGCTAATGGCCTAGTAAGTCCAGATGCACGTTTTGTATTTGCTGTAGTAGAAAAAGAAGCACCATATGAAATAGCTATGTTTGAGCTAGACAGGTCTGTTATGGACGAAGCAAACTTGCACATAGATAGTCTATTGCAAACTTATCAACAGTGTATTGCTGAAAACTATTATCCAAAAAAGTATGAGCAATTCAATGGTGAATTAAATTTAGTAACATTAACATCGGAAGATATTTATAAATAAAACAATGAAAAACACAGTAGTATTTGAAGGAGGAGTAGACGGCATTAGAACAATGGTCGACTCATCATTAAAAGTAACATTAGGAACACCTGAGTTATCGCCTGAAACAATGGCGAGACTTTTTGGTTTATTAAAGCAACCTGGATACATAGTTATATCTACATCGCCAGTTCAAAAAGAAATGGTAGACTTAGTTGAGACTGCTGGCCAGGAGGCTGAGTTTGAAACTAAAACACCAAGTCAAAGAATGCGTAATGTAATCTATAGACTATGGGAAAAAGAACAGCCTAGAGAAATGAATCCAGAGGGCGTATCAACTATAGTAGAATTTGACTTATACTATAGACGTAAAATGAATAACATTATAGAACATTTAAAAAGTAAATTATCATGAAAAACTGGAACAGTATATCTAAAGAATGGCAAGACATAATTAAACCTGACACAAGAGAAAAGGCTATGCTTGCTAAATTCTTAAACTTTCAAGGTTGGAGTATAAAACGTATAGCAGAAAATTTAAAACTAAGTGAATCAAGAATTAGAGAATATTTAAAAGATTAATTATGAAAACTAAAGAGCAAAAATTACCAAAATGGTTTGAAGGACATTTGTACAGTGAAGGAGCTGAAGTAGCTAATCGCTTTACTGGCGAGTCTATATATTTAAATAACATAGAACTATCTATGTATGACTTTGTAATGGGTTCAACTACCTTAATGGAATTAGGTATGTATGATGATGAATCAGTTGAAGACCTTAGAAAAGGTTTAGATTGGTTTAGAAAAAACAATGCTGAGGCATATATGGTATTATTAGATTAAGTATGAAATTAACAAAAGAGCAGCAGGTAGACATAACATTACTTATAGCTACCTTCAGGTGTTTTAACGAACAGTTATATGGTATCAAAGGTATACATCATAAAGTGTTAAAGAAAAAGTTTAATACACTACTTAATGTGTCTAGAAGATACGAAACAGATGTCGTTAGAGAAATGAATAACAGCAAAGAGCTTGAAGAAGTTTATGATGTTATGATGGATATTATATTAAATGTTAAATTAGAAATTTTAAAAGATGACAAAAAGTAAGCACGCTGGAGATACGCAGTATCTTATCAAAAAAAACATGGAAGAAGTATTGAGACTTTTACTTAAAAAAAACAAACAATACGGAGATTCAGCAACTAAACCTGCTAACATATTTAGCAAGGCTAACGCAGTAAATAGTATATCAGCTAGGATAGATGATAAGCTGATGAGAATTAAAAATAAAGGTATTAATAAAAATACTTTGGATACTGTGGATGATTTAATAGGATATTTAGTACTTTTAAAAATAGCAATAAATGATGAAGAAAATGAAAAAAAGAACTAGCAATCTGTTATACAAAGCTCACAATTTGATTAATGAAGCAACAGGAATTGACGTTCCTAAGTATAAATTAGACGAAGCTAAAAGAGAAGCTAGGAAACTTTATAAACAAATTAAGGATTTAGATCCTAAAATTTATAACATATTAAAAGAAGATTTGTAATGTCAAAGTTTGTATGTAGTAAATGTAAGTCTGAAAAAACTGTATCTACTTATACTATTAAAGTAATGGACGGTAAATCATATTACCCTGAAGCTACTTGTTGTGACACATACATGGATAAAATAAGAGAACATGGAGGATGGGGAGCTATAAGACGTGGGCCAGACGGCACAGTCAAACGCAAACCAAGACCCTGGGAATAATGCCATATGTTAAAATTAAAATAGAAGTAGAATATTATATAAAGTCTAACGACCAGTTAGAGGAGGCTATAGAAAAAGGGGTGGAAGACCTTTACAATATATCACACGATTGGGTGATAGAAGGTGTCCCCCCTAATGTAGACTCGGAAATAGATGAACATTTAAACGTAAAATTTTATTATAAAGAAGGAGAAGGATGGGTAGAGTAAATAGAAGCATAATTAAATATGTAGATGAAAACGATCCAAAAACTAGGTATATAGATTTACCTAAAGTAATCAAAGAAGATTATGCTTTTGAAATGATGTTTGGTTATAACTACCCAAGCACAGGGTATAATACATCAACAGGAATAAAATCAAGACCATTTTATGGAACAATCAAAGACAGCTATTATAAAGGCGGCAATTAGATATGCTAATCAATTAAAAAAGAAATATGGCAACAAGGGTACAGAAACTGAAGAACCTAAAAAGGTACTACGAAAGACTAATAAAAAAGATTGATTCTTTATTATTAAAAGAATATAATAAAAGTCCTTATAAAAGATAATTACTTTTTAATCTTTTCGTACGAGCGTCCTCCAAAGTATGCTCCAAAGGCTGTGATGGCTAATAGTTGCCATAGGTCAATCCAAGAATCTTTGATGTCCATGTCTACGTAACCAAAGTCTACTAATGTAAATACTGTAAGCACTAATAATAAGAATGCTAAAGATAAAGGTCTAATAGACTTTGTTAGCCAATTACCATTCATATCAGCTTCCCAACGTTTAGTTACTTCTGCCTGCATACTTTTTTCAAACTCATAGATAGCTTTATTTATTTCGTGCTTTATAAGTTCTTTTTCTTCTGCGCTTGTGTGTATTTTATCAATTGCATTACCTACGCTGTCTACTAAGTCTTTAGCGCCACTGTTAAATATTTTACCTAATATACTCATACCTTTACATTATAATTTAATTTAGCTTGTACGCCATTGTATGCGCTCCACACAAAAGCACTAGCCTTTTTTATATTACCTACATAACCTTTTTGGTCATGCCACTCATCTGTTGCAGACATAGAAGATAAATTGCGAACTGTAAGTCCGTTAAGTTCTTCTACTGCTTGCATTTTATAAGCTTTGTTAGTGTGTAAATGACCTCTATGTACCTCAACATAACGAACATCGCTCCATACGTCTCTATATCGCTGAGACACTATGCCTGGTAAGTCGTTAAGTTTAGGGCCGTCACCGTGATCATTTACTATAAGACATTTTCCATATACGAAAGACTTCATCATAGAGTTACTGTTGTCTACTGTGACATTTTCGTTGTTTTCATAAAACATCTCTAAAGCGTCACCTATATGCATCATAGACTCTCTGTCGTGATTACCTGGTATCACACAAACATGTACGTCTGCATACTCTACTAACATTTGTATGCACTCTACTATCAACTTTCTTCCCGCCCTATATATCTCAATACCTTTGTCAGTATTGTATTGCGGAGTACCTTTTGTTGTGCTTACTATAGGCCAATCACCATCAGAGTTTAAAAAGTCGTTACCAACTATAAATAATATTTGATTAATATAGTATCCGCTAGCTCGCTTGATAAGATGTGTTAACGCGTCTATCATTCTTTGTCTAGCTATATCTAAACTATAATCGTCACCGTCTATTCCTATTTTACCAAGATGTAAGTCAAATGCATTAATTTCTAATAAATGCGGGTCGTCATCTTTATAGCTGTCTGGACGTATAATATGTTTTGTGGTAGATGCAAAAAGAGGAGTCAAGTCTTCAACTAGCTCCTCTCTTATTTTAACTATATTTTGTAATGGGTTTATTTTCTTTAACCATGCTTTCGTCCTATACATTGGTATTGTTATAGGTCTTTTAGCTTTATCAAAACCTGTTACCTCATAAGTACCTATATCGTACTTTTCTACTTCCCAAACATTTGTATCTACATGACAAGCTTTGAGAAGGTCTTCCAGACTTTTGACTCTTTTACTGTCTTCACAGGTAACAACAGCACCATCTTTGTTTTCTGTAAACGAGGTCTTCTCATTTTTATTTGTAGGTGTTAATTTGTTGCGAAGTCTACGAGCTACACCTCTAACAGCTTCGTAATTAGATTCAAATAATTTAGCAGTTTGTGCGTAGTCGCTGTTTAATTTTTCAGGGTTTGCTAATAGATACTTCTTTATTTTTTCTATTATAGATTTATCATTAGAGTTCATTTTGTAAAAAGTTTCTCGTCATCATATCTAGGGCCATAACCGTGTTGTGAGTCTAGTGTGACTTTGTTCAATAACAATTTTACTCTTTTGTTGCGTTTATTTGCAAGTGCTGTAAATTTATTTACTAACATTTTATTGTTCATAACCTCCTCAACACTCTCTCCTTTTACAAATACGTCAGATACTTTATAGGTTCTTTTTCTTTTAGAATCTATAAAATACCAAGTAGATAACCATATGGGAATTTTATTGCTCAATCAATAAATATGTTAAACTTCCATCAGCACTAGCGGCCGTAGCAAATACGTCCATGTTAGGGCTAGGTTTATCTATAGGAACAAAACACCATTCTTGCGGGCTAAGAGATATAATATTTGTCGCTCCATCATCAAAAGACAATCTTATTATACCTGTAGAAGCGTTATTGTTTTTACAAAATAATAAAGTTCTATTTCCTATTGGCTTTATATTAAGTTGTTCGCTAGACCCTGAAGCTAAACTTATAACGCCGCTTTGTATAGTGTCTGATGTAATAGTAGAAAATGTATGACTATCTATCAAATTTTGTATTACTAAACCATTGTTGTCTGTTATAGTAAATGTACCTTCTGCTTTTAAATTATAAGTTTTTGCCATATTACCATTCAATTAAAAAATACTTAGCAGTCGTAGATTGCGCTCCTGTAACGTTTTGTTTTAATTTTATATCAGATGTATTTCTAAGTTTTAAAAACATTATTTCTCCTAAATACATAGTAGATATAGGTGTGCTGCCATACATCATTGTAACACCTACATTGCTAGGGTCGTCTACTACTTCTACATAAATATAATGACCAATGCCAGGAGTTTTTTGATTTATAACTACAGGTGTATCATCAACTAAATTTACTTCTCCAGACAAAACAGCTTCACTTGTTATGCTGTTATTTAAATTTATACTAAAATTAAACAATTCTTTATTGATACCAGTGTCTGTAGCAACAAAAGAATTTTTACCTGTTAAAGAAATAGAATTTGCCATATTGCAAAGATATTAAATTATTTAATCAAAGTCTGTATATGTAATATAAACCTCTTCACCTTTATCCAAAGCTTTAGAAATAATAGGATAAATTCTTTTATAAGCCAACGCAGACTGACCAACGAATCCTTCTTCCCATACCATGTTATTATGTTGGGTGTCCCCCACCAAGAGACAACCAGCGGTATGCTTGTCTGTGTTTCCACAGTGAATAAGGATATAGTCAAAATTAGGAACGTTAGTAATGTGAAGCATTCCTTTGTGTATATCTTGAAACCTTTTGCTGTACTTAGCGTGAAAGCCACCTTCTGTGCGGTACTCAATCTTATAAGTACCAGCAGGTATACGAGTCTCACCACGAAGTTTAATGTCTCTGTGTTCATCTTCAAGAGTGTAACATAAAAATTTACGCCCCTCTTCCTCCAATACATATAAAGCTCCTGATGTAGATTCTACACTAGAACTAAACCTTACTACTTGTAGTTTCACTATTTTCTTTTCTTTGCAGTCTTTTTTTTCTTTGGTTTTGTTTTACCATAAGACTTTTTCATACCGTATCCCATAATATTAATTTAAAAAGTTTAACCAATATGTATATCCTTTTAAAGTGTCTTTAAGCTTATCGAACTTTGACTTATTAAGTTTACGTACACTTTCTTTCCATTTATACGTATCAAATGGTTTTTCTTCGCATTTGCAATCAGGATTATCGCAAATTGGTTTACAACATTTGTTATTTTTTATTTTATCGTCACTCATATTTCTTGTGTAATCGTAATAATATTTAGATTTTTTATCAGACATTATATTATTGAAGTTAATAAATAATACAATAATACTGGAGCTATTGTAGCTAATACATCCCATTTATCAAACTTACCGTAATCTAAATAGTCATACACCTCTTTAGATACACCTACAACTAACACTAATAAAAAAACATTAGTTGGCGACATACCCATTTCTGTAAATATCAACGCAAATATAATACCTGCCACAGCGTGTTTATACTTGTCTTTACCTATATTTTTAAATTTATTTACCATTTTACTTTGTTTGCCCAATAAGCAGCAGACATCTTACCTTTTTTAATATTCTTTGCATGTCTTGCTTTAAATGATTTAGCACGTTTAGTCATAGTTCTGTCGCCAGTTTTACCTTGTTGACCAAACCTAATTGTTTTAATTTTATTGCCTTCTTTAGCAACAACTATATGTGACTTTGTTTTGTGCTTAGGAGTACGTTTCGGCTTATTATAACCAGAAACTCCAGCTCTTGCAAGTCTAGGATCTTTTTTTGCGGGCATTATTTCTTTTTTTTATGTATTGTTTTTACTTTACCATTTACAGTTCTTGCATAAATTTTATCTTTTGTTTCTCTAATAAACGTGCCGTAATGTTTTTTACCGCCCCATGTCCATGATACTTTTTTTGGCATTACTTTAATGTATAAATTACATCTATGCTGTCTGCATTACCAGACGTAATAGATATTTCGTTAGTACTATAATAAATTACGCCTTCTAATACTAAACTTACGTATGGAGGAATAACCACATCTTTGTATACATAAGAATCGTCTAACAACATTGTAAATGTTTGATCTGTAGCAGTTGTATTACAAACATACATAGACTCTAAAATTGATCCGTCTCTCAAATTAGTAGGCGTTGTTTTTAAATTTTTTATTTTATATGTTTTTGACATATTACAAAGATAATAAAATTAAAAGAGTTCATATTCCCACACTAGTGTTATAGCAACATCGCCTAATCCTGTGTTGTTTCTTACAAAACTTACACCTATTTGATCTCCAGCTGAAAACGTGTTGCCAGTTGTAAAGTCAAACGCTACGGAGCTATATGCTGTAGACATGTCCGCTGTAACATTAGTCGTTACATCGTCTGTACTATTATCGTTAACAAACACGCTGGTAGTGCCATTATCTATTCTATGGAATCTAACCTGCGCAGAACTACCGTAAGCTATAGTAGAATGTACAATAGCTTTTTTTAATATACCAGTGTAAGGCGCTATAGTTCTATGTGTAACATTGGGTGATGCTAACTCACTATTACCAATAAACGGTATCCAATAATCTTGAGCTGCAGAACCAGCTGCTCCAAAAGTAAACGTATGATGCGTAGTAGATATTTGTCTTTGCACACTACCAGATACAGCTATGTTACCCGTAACTTCTAGCTTTTCAGAAGGCGATGTGTTACCAATGCCCACGTTGTCATCACCCGCAACATAAAGAGCCGTACTAGTATGCGTATTTAAAGATATTGTTCCTGTTGCTCCTGAAGAACCTAACGAAACATTTGTGTTACCTGATAGTATTGTTGCTCCACTTATTTTATATGAGTCAGCCTGCACGTTGCCCGTAACATCAACACCTGTAGATGTTGTTTCAAGTTTTCTAGAGCCATCATACCTTAAAGCAACTTCAGCACCATCTAATGCGTCTATCGCTATTTTTGTACCTCCAGAGTTTCTTACGTAAAAGTCTGAAGCGTCGATTCTTAAATTACCAGTTCCAGTATCTTTTATATAACTATGACTACCGTCGTGATATATTTGTAAATCGTTGCTGTCTCCTGCGTAAAAACGGCCAGCATCAGAAAACTTTATTTGACCACCACCCATTACTAGGTTTGCGTTAGCTTGGTTGCTTATGTCTTTGTAGAACTTAATGCCTCCGTCACCACCATCAATTCTTAAATATTCTGTTTCACCACCAGAACCGTCATCGGCTTGAAAAATTATATCTTTATCGGTAGCAGCTTGCCTTATTTGTAAGTCTCCTGTTGTATTTCTAATTGAAGTGTTAGCTCCGTCATGAAAAAATTCAGCATCTTGACCGCTACCTACAAGTATTCTAACATCATCATTGGCTCTTAAATTTTTTTGCAGTGTAGTAAATCCTAGGCCACCATCAATAGTTAAATAAGTAGTTACTCCACCCGAACCGTTGTCTGATTGGAATACTATATCTTTGTCGTCGCTATGGTTAGCTATATAGAAATCACCAGTGTAATTAGTCATGTACGAATGCGTGCCATCGTGCACTAGTCGTAAGTCATTACCTGTTCCTACAGCAAAATCTACATTATCGTTAGCTCTTAATCGTTTATCAATAGTTGTATGCCCTAACCCACCATCTAAAGTTAAGTAAGGCGTAACACCTCCAGAACCATCATCTGACTGTAGCACGATGTCAGCGTCGTTAGTATAGTTTATGATTTGAATATTACCAGTGTCAGCCTTCATATACAAACTACCAGTGCCGTTGTGATGTATGAACGAGTTGCTACCGTCGTGCAGTATCTGTAAATCATCGCTGTTACCAAAGCTCGCTTTTATACCGTCAGTATGTCTAGTATCTTTAAAAAATCTTGTTTGCTCTGCGCTGCCATCAATAGTTAGATAAGGTGTTGTACCGCCCGACCCGTCGTCACATCTAAAAGTAATATCTTCATCATCTGCATTCTGAACAATCTGTAAAGTACCAGTAAAGTTTTCTATATTAGAGTTTGTTCCGTTGTGGTATATTCTTAAGTCGTTACCAGCACCAAACCTAACCTCATCGCTATCCCCAACTTTTATATTACCAACAACCTCTAGCTTTTCAGATGGGTTGTTGTTTTGTGTATTAATTCCTACATTTCCTGTTAATCCAGCTATAAGAAATGGTCTAGTGCCTGCTGTTATATCTTTTATACTAAAGTCTTTATGAGTAGATTGATCATCTCCACTTATGGCAAATGTTCTTTGTCCATCTCTTTCTAAATGTATATAGTCTCCACCACCAGCGGGTTTTTTAATATGTAAAAATGTATCAGGACTAGTTGTGCCAATACCCACGTTGCCTGAAGAGTTAATATGCATGACTGTAGTGCCAGCAAACCTCCAATTATAAAAAGTACCGTAGGAATTCATTTGGTCCTCTTCATAGTAGTTGGTTACGGAATCTTTTGCTATCTTTAAAATACCGCCATTAATAAACGTCGTTCCATCTACTTGTAGCTTAGATGCTGGACTAGTAGTTCCTATACCAACTTTACCGTCTTTATCAATACGCATTCTTTCGCTAATAGTACCACTATTTCCGCTAACTGTCCAAAATGACATTTCACCAGTAGCATCGTTATCTGTTCTTTCTACTAGTATTCTAGCGTTGTCGTATCCTCTGTTAGAGCTTACGTTAAATATTATACCTACACCAGTGCTATCTGTAGTAGACACATTTGACAGCTGTAGAGGGTACACGTCAGATCCAGGGCTTGTTTGTTCTATAGTTAACTTTTCAGAGGGACTACTAGTTCCAATACCAATTTTATTATTACTAATTGATATATTGCTAATAAAGGTAGATAAATCACTTGCGTTTCTACTTATATTAACAGCATTTAAATTTATAGCATCTACTTGAGCTTGTGTTGCACCAATTATATCGTCTGAATTGTTAGCAGCAGATAAAACCAGCATAGTAAGTATGGCTTTAAGACTATCTA
>Ga0208899_1001796_pt1 | contig 14853 bp, 27 predicted proteins | sample VirMetDEL_Nov_24_FD_184518 | JGI IMG/M metagenome (GOLD analysis project Ga0208899, IMG submission 184518) | Aqueous microbial communities from the Delaware River and Bay under freshwater to marine salinity gradient to study organic matter... | ecosystem: Environmental > Aquatic > Marine >... | reverse complement strand
CTTAAAGTTTCAACGTCGTATCGTGCTACTATTACAGAAGCAAATAAAGAAGCGGCGTTTAACTGGCTTCGTAACAATGGATTAGGTGATATTATTAAGAACGAGATCTTGGTATCATTTGGTCGTGACGAGGATAACAAGGCAGCAGATTATGCTGAACTTGCGAAAGGTCAAGGGTTTCAACCGACACAAAAGATGAAGGTTGAACCCATGACTTTGAAAGCGTTAGTCCGTGAGCGTATTGAGGCAGGTAAAGAAATGCCAACGGAAATCTTTGGGGTATTCTCAGAGAATAAGACAACAATAAAAAGGAACAAGTAACATGAACGATGTAACAACTAAAAAAGAAGGAGCATTGGCTACAGTAAATTTTGAAGCTGATGCACAACAAGGAGCCCAGAATATTTCGCAAGAAGATCTTGCGTTACCATTCTTAAAAATTTTGGGTCAACTATCTCCAGAGGTAAACGAAAGAGATGGTAAATATGTCGAGGGCGCAAAACCTGGCAAGATAATGAACACAGTAACAAATCAATTGTACGATTCAATAGAAGTTGTACCGTGTCATTACAAAAGACAATATGTTGAATGGCAAGACAGAGGTACCAGTACAGGTGCACCTGTTGCAATTCATGATGCAGATAGTGATATCGTTAGTCAAACGACTAGAGATAAATCATACAAAGATAGATTATCTAATGGTAACTATTTAGAAAATACTGCTAATCATTTTGTACTTGTAGTAGGCGATAGCCCAGAATCTGCATTGATTTCTATGAAGTCTACTCAACTTAAAGTTAGTAGAAAATGGAACTCAATGATGATGGGTTTAAAACTACAAGGTGCTAACGGTTTATTTACACCGCCAACTTATAGCCACATTTATAAACTATCTACAGTTCAAATGTCGAATGACAAAGGAACTTGGTTTGGTTGGGATGTTTCTAAAGTTGGTCCTGTCAAAGATAAATCTATCTATGATATGGCTAAAAGCTTTGCAGTCAGTGTTGGCAAAGGCGAAGTAGAAGCTAAACCTGAAACTAAAGAAGCTAAAAAAGAATTTAGTTTATAATTTCCTGCAGGATGGGCGGAGAAGCGAGAGTGGATACCGCCCACTCTTAATTAATAAAAATATTAAATGAATAAAGAACCTATAAATTATATAGATTGGTTAGAGTTGGGAAGGGTAATTATACCCTGTCTCAAGGGTACTCCTAAAGTAAAGAAGTACACCGACCCAGATTTTAAAATAGAGAAAGATATATGGAACAGGGATCACGAAACAGCAGAGATAGCATTAAGATTAGATCACGATGTCGATTTAGATATAGATAACGAATTTGTAAAAAGATTTATTAATTATTATATTAAAGATTGCGGTGCAATTTTTGGACGAGAAGGTAACCCAACAAGTCATTACCTTTGGACTAACAGAAACCAAATACCTTTTAAACAATTTAAATTACCAGATGAATTTGAAAAAGATTTTAAAAATTTTCCACATGGTTCAATGATATGTGAACTAAGAACTGAAAAGAAAAGATATACTATAGTTCCAGGTTCTTTGCATAGTAAATCAAAAACAAATGTAAGATGGGAAAAGTTTGAAGAGATAAGAGAATACCAAGGAAACTTATCTATAGATGTAGGTAAAGTTGCTTTATCTGCAGCACTTACAATTATATATCCTAGCACAGGAGCTAGAGATGATTATTGCACTGCGATTGCAGGAATCTTAGTTAAACATTCAGATTGGACGGACGATGAAATAAATGATTTTGTATCTCGGATCGCGGAACACGCAGATGATGAAGACTTAGCAAAAAGATTAAAGAAAGGAAGTTCAAGTAGAAGCACAGCTAGAAAATTTGGAATAAATAAAATTCATGAAATTACAGGTTACAGTCATAAAAACATAACAAGTTTATTTAATTGGATAGGTCTATTTAAAGATGCATCTTTACAGGTATCGAAAGATACTATTGAAAAAATAGAAGAGTATGGAGCAAACAGATATTACGTACATTTAAATGTACCAGAAAAAAATGTAGATGGAGTTGGTTTAAAAACAATTAAAAAAAAGATTTGGATTGATGGTGAATCACTTATGAACTTAAAATTGTTTTGTGACATTGCTATGAGTCAAGCAAAGGTATGGATACCTAGAATGACACCAAAAGAATTTGAAGAAATAATGATGGCTAAATTTTACAACAGAGAACAGTCAAAAGAATATGTAAAAGAAGCAGAAGAAGACTCACAGTTTAAAATGTTTTTCTTAGATTATTTAGATACGAAAGGTGTTTATACAGATAAGGAACAGTTAGCTGTTTACAAATTACCTTATTACAATCAAGAAAAGAGAACAATAGAATTTGATTTAAATAACTTTGAAAAAGAATTAATTAAAAATAGAATAAATTTAAAAAGACCTGATCTTGTTCAGAAAGTTCAAACTATTTTAAAAGGTACAAGAGATAGAGGTAAATACAAAAGTAAATCTTGTGTTGCCTGGGTAATAAAAGGAGAAGAAATAGAAGATAATAAATTAATATGGGAAGGAGAATCTGTCTATATTGGAGACAGTGCAGGTGATGAATAGTTTAAAGATTCCAAATTTTATTCCAGGTCCTCCTGGTACAGGTAAAACTCACAAATGGTTAAAAAACAAATATGCTGGTTTTTTAAAACAATATCCTTGGGATAGAATTGTAATTTTATCTCATACAAACACAGCAGCTGATGAAATTATAAAAGCCGTAAAAAATGTGGATGAAGAAACAGGTTTACCTGATATACCAGAAATAGCGCATATACCAGACACAAATTTGGAAGATCAAATATGTACAATTCACTCTTATTTTAAAGGAGAATATTTAAATATAAAAAAATATGAGCGGGAAGATCACAAAGCTTTTTGTAAAGATAATTCAGGAATGAATATTGTAAAAAAAAATACTCCTTGGGATAAACATCCTCTCTATGAGTTTATTTCTCACGCTCATGGTAAAGGTTATGACTTAACTTCTGAGAAAGAACTTGAAAAGTATTGGGCTCTTTGTGATAGGTCTCGTTATCAAAACTACCGTCTTCAAGGACCAGGTGGACTTTTAAAGTTAAAAGAAAAATATGATGAATACAGAAATGATCCAGAACATAAGAGAATATCTTTTGTAGACATGATAGATAATTTTAGATTTAATGCAGCTATACCTACTGATATAGATGTTTTAATAGTAGATGAAGCTCAAGACTGTAGTAAACCTCAGATAGCTGCGCTACAAAAAGCAGCCACATATGCAAAAGAATTTATTTTTATAGGAGATGCTGATCAGACTATTCACGAATATGCAGGATCAGACCCTGAATACTTTTATCAATTAGCTAACACAGAACAAGCAAAGGCTAATGAACTTACTGAAGGTTTAAGATGTGGCCAAACGATTAACAAAATATGTAGAAATATTATTGCACCTGTGTGGGAAGCATACGGTCGATACTCAGAAAGAACTTGGACTTCAACTGATGTTGTTGGAAAATCATATTATATACCTGGATTAAATCAAGGGTGTAAAGCAAAAGATGTTTTAATTAATAAAATTTTAAATACAGATGAAACATTTTTATTTACCTATAGAGGTAAACCTACTCATGAACGTATAAATGAATTTCTTCAGGATAATGGAATAGATTATAAAATGGTATCAGGCAGTGCTCATGTATCTAGAGAACATTTTAGTTGTTTTAAAAATTGGAAAACTTTTATGAATGATAAAGTTTCTAAACAACAGATAAAAGAATATTGGAAGTTAATGGGATCAAAAGTAAAAGTTAATGGTCAAGGTGATGTCGATAAACTTAAACCTTTAATTGATAGAGATTATAATGTTCAAGAACTTATAGATGCAGGTTATTTAAAACCAGAAGTAAAACAATTTGAAAGATTCTCCCAACTTTTAAACCATGAAGATCTTTCTAAAAATGAAAAATTAATTGCAAAGATACCTTACATTAATAAAGTTTTAACTAATGGCATGGACACAACTAAAAAACCAAGAGTACAACACGATACAATACATAAAGTAAAAGGATTAACTTTTGATAATATCATAGTAGATCTATCAACATACCATCCAGAAACTAAAGGATTTGAAGCAACAAGACTAGCTTATGTTGCTTATAGTAGAGGGAGAATAGATTGTTGGACCATAGGATCTTCTGCTCCTTATTCTTTAGCAAAAATACAAAGCAATTGGAGAGAAATTTTAGAACTTTAAAGGAGGAAACATGACAGACAAAAGTATATTTAAAGGAATGGGTTATAAATCACTAGACAAGCAGCATGGCGGGAGTCACTATAAAAAATTTACGATACAACCCGCAGAGTTTATAAATGAAAATAAATTTTTATTTGCAGAAGGCAACGCTATAAAATATATTTGTAGACATTCTATGAAAGGAAAAGAAGAAGACATTAAGAAAGCAATACACTATTTAGAAATGATATTAGAAAGGGATTACAATGTGTAAACATCCAATTGATCTAGACTTAGAAGGTGTAGATACAGTAGCTATTGATATAGAAACTTACGATCCAAATCTTAAAACAAAAGGTCTAGGTGCGGTTAGGCAAGATGGTTTTATTACAGGTGTAGCTGTAGCTACCGGTAAAGACACAGTTTATTTTTCATTAAAACACAGTGATGACGATAAGTCAGAAGAAGAATTAAAAGAGTTTTGGGATCAAATGAATACAAAACTTTTACAAAACGATAAGATTGCAAAAGTATTTCATAATGCAATCTATGATGTTTGTTGGTTAAGAGCAACGACAGGTAAAATGTTAAAAGGAAAATTGTTAGATACAATGGTAGCTGCTTCTATAATTGATGAGAACAGATTTAAATATGGATTAGATGCTTTAGCCAAAGATTTTCTTGGTGAAAATAAATACAAGTACGACTTACAAGAAAAAACTTTTGAATGGTCTGGTGGCATGCAAAGAGATCCAATGTCTAACATGCACAAACTACCTTCTAGTGTAGTAAAAGATTATGCAAAACAAGACGTAGACTTAACTTTAAAATTATGGAATTTATTTAATAAAGAATTAGACAAAGTATTATACATAAAACCTGAAGACAATAAAGAGTATACATGCAGAAATATATTTGAATTAGAAACAAGATTATTTCCTTGTCTAGTTGACATGAAATTTAAAGGGGTTAGGATAGATACCCAAAAACTTGAACGTCTTGGTAAAAGACTAACACTTAGAAGAGACAATCTTTTAAAAATAATAAAAAAACATACACAATTAAATCTTCAATTGTGGGCAGCAACTTCTATAAAACAATTACTAGATAATAGAAAAATAACAAACTTTGAAAAGACTGCTAAATCAGGAATGCCTAAACTTCCAAAAGATTATTTAAAAACTCACGAAGATAGATTTTTAAGAATGGTATCAAAAGCAAGAGAAGCTGATAAAGCTGTAAATACTTTTATCGAAGGTTTAAAAGGTTATGTCTACAAAGGTAGAATACACGCAGATATAAATCAAATTAGAGGAGATGGTGGAGGAACTGTAACTGGTAGATTCTCAATGAGTAACCCAAACCTACAACAAATACCTTCTAAAGGTTATATAGGAAAGAAGATGAGGGAGCTATTTATACCCGAGGAAGGCCATAGATGGGGTAGTTTTGACTATTCTCAGCAAGAACCAAGGATTGTGGTGCATTATGCAATAAAGAAGATATTAAGAGAATTAAAAGAAAATAAAGACGTAGGCGTATCTAAAGAAGGTAAAGAATTAAAAAAACAATTTGATGATTCTAAAGCAGACTTTCACCAGATAGTAGCTGACATGGCTAAAATATCTAGAAAACAAGCTAAAACAATTAATCTTGGATTGTTCTATGGTATGGGTAAAGGTAAACTACAGGCAGAATTAAATTTAAATACAGCTCAAGCAAAAACTTTGTTTGATACTTACCATAGAAAAGTCCCTTTTGTTAAAAAATTATCAGATGGTTTGATGGGGTTTGCTAAAAGTAATAAATTAATTTTTACTCTTGAAGATAGGTTTTGTAGATTTGATAAATACGAAAGTGTTAATAAAAGATGGAACAATGAAATACGTAAGTTTCAAGAATGGGACCCTGAAGCTAAATCAATAAAACAAGAAGATGATACAATTAAATATGAAGGTGATTGGATTACTCCTAAACTACTATCAAAAGATGATGCTTGGTCTAAGTTTAAATTGTTATATAATGCTAAAACATTATCTAAAAAAGAAAATCCTAAAAGTCCTGGTAAATATGAAGAGCTTACAGAAAAAGAAAGACAGTACTGGTTTGGAGAATACTTTACTCCTGCTTTTACTTACAAAGCTTTAAATAGATTGATACAAGGATCAGCTGCAGATATGACAAAAAAGGCAATGGTCTTGTTATATGAAAAAGGTATAGTTCCTCACATACAGATACACGATGAGCTTTGTGTATCCATCAAGGATCAAGCAACACGGATCACGGTTCAAGAAACAATGGAGACTGCAATACCTTTAGTGGTTAAAAATAAGGTGGACTATGAATCTGGACCAAACTGGGGTAATATAAATGAGGAATAATTATGGCTTACTTAAATGCAAACATACCAGCAACCTATGCACAAATAAAAAGAGAGTATTTATATGATTGTAAAAAACATCACGGAGAAGTTGAAGACTGCATTGTGTTTGGTCTTAGCGCTCTTACAGGTCGTGCTATATTATTTCATGCTATTATGGAAAACGGTGCAATATTTTATCGCTTACCAATTAGCGCGTTTATTCAACAGGGATTTGAACCATCCAGAGTGCCCGCAAGACGACTTGATGAACTACAGCTCTGGAATTGTTTTTCTTATTATCCTTCTGTCCATCGTTGGGATATTTTAGACGGACAAGCCGGTAAGTATATCGGAAAAGATAAAAAATGGCATCCTGGAAAATATTTATTTACAGTTGACTTTGCACATCCAGAGTCTAATATACTCGACACTGATCATTCAGAGATTCCGCACGAACATAAGTGCGCTCACATAATTGCCTTAGATGATGGCAATTTTGCAGCACAACCTAACAATCGATGTATATGGGACATACCTTCTTTCACGGTGAAAGATAGTACTCCTGACTGGAAAGTGCAGACTTCTGAATGGAATGTAGAAGATAGCAGGGCTTGGCGTACAGAAGATACAGACAAGTTCTTCTATGAAATAGAGGAGAAAAAAAATGATTAATAAAATGAAAAGTAAAGTTATGCATTACTGGTCAGACCACAAGATCGAATGTCTTGTAGTTGCTATTCTTGTTGTAGCTTACATTGTTAAGTAATGAATTTAGTAGATTTATTAAAAAAAAATATCGTAATGGTTCCGGTTGTGGCGTCAGTCCTAGTCGGAACTTTTACTGGTGTTCGTTATATTGTAAATCTTACTGACACTATTAATCAAAACGAATTAAGACTTACTAATCTTGAAAGAGACGTAAGTGTATTAGAAAAAAATATTACAGATATCAATACAAGACTATCTTCTGCTGAAGCAACATGGCAGATGGCAGAAAATTTATACAGACAACTAGCAGATCAAGTTAGAGAACACAGTTACGATATCAAAGATCTTAACCGGGAAATTAATTATTAGGATGTACTATGGAGATAGCCAGGATGAATTATTATTTTACAGGTGCATTAATTATTTTATTTGTGTTGTTATGTTTTATAAAACCTGCACACAGTAGAAATGAGTATCTCAATAACGGTACTAATACTTGTAGCACTGGTGACTTTAGCATATCAATCGACCAAAGAGACTCGGAGTCTAGGTATCGACACTTTAATCCTGATAATAATTATAGTAGCCCTTCTGATGATAGGTCCTTACGTTTAACTTGGAGACACTATTTAGGTTCAGCCTGCACTGATGAATTTAAAGCTGTTCAACAAGAAAATATGGAGTTAAAACAACAGCTAGAATTGATGAAAATGTGCGGAAAAGTCAATAAAAACCCCACTTTAAACAACAACCCTAACTTCAAATTGTTAGTTTCTAAATGTTCTGGTATAGTTATTCCTGATGATAAAATTATTAAACCTGAAGGAAGTTATTGGGACGCAATTAAAGATGATTATAAACAAGAAAATCCTGACGTCAAACTTATGGGCGACAAGTTTATAGGACCTAAAGATGAGTAACAAACCATTAAACATATCAGAGTCTGCAGCTGTGCAGATGCCGATGAAGACCGTAGCCTCTCTAATAATTCTTGTTGGAATGGGCGTGTTCGCATACACAGAGCTGACTTCAAGACTTGTATCGTTAGAGACATCACGTGAGTTGTTTGAAAATGATTTGTTAAAGAAATCTGAACAAGTGCCCACGGATCAGGAACAACATTTTTTAATTGAGGATTTGTACAAGACCGTAGAGAAGATGGAAGAGACTCAAGAAATGAACATGACCAACAAAGTCAACATAGAATTTTTAAGAGAACAATTAGATAAAGCATTGGAAGATATAGAAGGATTGAAAGATAAGGTAAGAGAAAATGGAAAGAGTTACTAGAAAAATATTTGATTATATAGCAGAGATGAAAAGAACTGTTACAAGACAACGCCTACATAAAGATTTAAAAAAAGAAGTAGAAACCGGCAAGAATGGTACACAAAAATACGTAATAAAGCAAGGCATCAACAAAGGTAAAACATTATGACAGAGTTGGTTGTAGCTTTACTTATGATTGTCAACGGAGAGATCAAGGAACATAGAATACAAGAGTCTATGTCTCAATGTCTAAAAGGCAAACGTGTCGCAATGAGAACTAATAAAAATAATAACATAAATTACACTTGCATAAAGTCGATGGCTGAGCTCGAAAAAAATATAGATGGATCTTTGTCGATAAAAAAGCTAATATTAGAGTAATGAAAGTATCAGCAGAAATAGTAAATGGTAAATGTCCAACGTGTGATGAGTATACTATGTTAGTTAGTTTATCTCCTGAACTATATAGATGTATGAATTGTGGGTCTGATCTACAACAACATATAAATGGTAAAATAACTTATCTACCTGTCATGACTTCACCTAAAGATGGAGCTACACCATTTGTAAAAGAATGGAAAGATGGCTAAACAAAGTTTTAAATTCTTCACACCCCGTGACAAACCTAAAAAACGTGGGCCTCGTCAACATAAAAAAAATAAAAATAAACAAGAAAAACGTCAGAAATCTCAAAAAAGATACAAAGGCCAGGGTTGACAAGTATCCTAAATTATCCTATATATAGGATATGAAAGAAAAAAATATAACAATTAAAGTAACAGGTGCTGCTCAAGGTCAGTGGTCTAGTCTTTTACTTGAATTAAATTTAATGAAAAAGGCATGGAGATCTTTTGGTGTTAACATAGATTTAAAAGCACCAGGTGCCAAAACAATTATAGAGTGGGGGACAAAAGTTAATGATTACACAAGACCATCTAGACGACCTGGCAAAAGAATACAACAAAACAAAAGACCCAAAACTTAAAAAGTTATGGCACGAAAAAATAAAGGAGTGGGCTAATGGAGTTAATAATACAAAACGACGGATTGTATCAGTTAGTAGTTGTTACAAAAGAGATGACGGAACATATCTCGTTATTGGCAGAAGTAGACTGCATGGATCTGTGCGAGATACTAAGACTAAAACTAACAAGTTACGTAGATAGTTTAAATCTACATATAATGAATGATGGAAGCGGTAATTTTTATGGCTGCATCTGTAAATAGAATTGAATTGAAAGCTCAAGGGCGTCCAAATCTTGCCAATGGCATTTCCCTGTACGTTAGCGATGACCGCAAGGTAGCAACCTGGAGTTTGGCCGGCTGTAAGTACGTGCACGGAAAGCAGCTGGTTTGATATGAAAATAAAAAAAAATTTTTTAGACAAAGAGTATTTTAAAAAAATACAAGATTATTTTATTAATCCTTGGAGACCTTACTACTACCAAAGTAAAGTTTCTAACCCTACGGATAAAATTAATACAAAGCATTTTTATTTTAATCATATAGTATTTTCTGCTAATGGTAGTAATGTCTTGTCTGTAAATACTGATGGTTATGATTTGCTAAGACCTTTATTAAACATAATTGAATGTAAGGCCATAATATTAATTAAAGTAAATTTATATCCTAGAACGGATAAAATATTAAATCATAATACACATGTTGATAATAAATTTAAACACAAAGGTTGTTTACTATCATTAAATACTTGTAATGGAGGTACAATAATTGGTAAAAAATTTATTAAGTCTGAAGAAAACCAAGCTTTGTTTTTTGACCCAAGTGAAAAACACAATAGCACAACATGCACGGATCAACATGCTAGATTTAATATAAATATTAATTATTTTTAAAACACCTACCCTAAAGAGGGAATAGTAAGGGTAGGTAATGGTGAGAAGATTCTTAACCCACTAACATAATTAAATTACCTTGTCAACTTTACACGAAAATTTTGTATAGACTTCCATACTGTTGACCCATTCTGGATCAAATTCTGTAATTATTCTGTGTGAATAACTATAACCATAAACTATGCAGCTATGGTAGTCATCAAATAATTTTTCTTTGGTGGGTATAACCTTACAGTCATTTTGTGCTACCCCTGAACACAAAACCATTAATAATATAAATTTTGTCATTGACAATCCTACATAATGCACTATATAGTCTACCTTAACATGAAAGGAAGTAAACATGACAGACATGACTAAATACAAAAACGTTTCTTTAAGTAAAGAAACATACGCTACTTTGGATAAGTTATCAAAGATAATATTACCTGATGCAAAACTAAGCGTAGCAAAGACAATAGAAGCAATAGCAAACGAGAAAGCGAAGAAATTAAATGGCAAGTTCAAAAAAAGTTAAGAAGGTTTACGTATGTCCTACCTGTAAAGGTAATGGCTATGTAAAAGTCGCATGCATTATGGAGAAAGAAGACATGATTCATCAATGCTGGGACTGTGATTCTCAAGGAGAAATCTATGACTATGGTAATGAAGATTTTTCTGAGTTTGAGGAAGAAGGGATGTCAATACATTAATGGAAGATGTTGACAAAGCGTATATCGCAGGTTTGTTTGATGGTGAAGGATCAATTCATATAAGACGTGGGATAGAAAAGAAGAAAAAACACAATGGTAAACCTGGATATCGGTTATCTAATTCTATGCGTATTAGCATGGAAATCACGATGACCGATAGATCAGTTTTGATTTGGGTTCACGAAGTATTAGGTGTTGGTACACTGACTCCTAAAAAAGTAAAAGGTAATAGAAGCGATGGCACGCCGTATTTAAAACAATACAGATGGCGTTGTACATTTAGAGATGCATACCATGTGTGTTGTCTTCTATGGCCGTTTGCGCATACTAAATTACCTAAAATACAACAAGTGATCGAGCATTATACGACTATTGCACTTAACAATAATGTGATATCTTTAGATGAGTATAGAGAGGTACAAAAAGATGTTCGATAAATATATTTATAATTTTTTATATTTTGTAAATCACTGGTCTACTAAAATAGTTAGTTGGTCCTGGTGTAAATTATATAGTGATAGGAGAAAAGGCTATGGCTACAAAAGAAAAAGGTAGAACGTTTGATGGTATTACAAGACCATCGAATGATTTATACAGAGAAAATTTTGATAAAATATTTGGTAAGAAACAAAAAACTTTACATGAAGAACTTATGGAAGGTTTTAAAAAAGAACAGGAAGATCTAAAGGATGAAGAAGAGCAATAAATACAATTATTTAGAAGGAAAACAAATCACCGATCCTGATACAGGAAAACGTGTTTATGAGATAAGTTCTTATAGACTTCCTAGTGTAACTACTATATTAGGAGCTACCAAAAATACAGAATTTTTAACCAAATGGAAAGCCAAAGTAGGTGAACAAGAAGCAGACAGAATCAAGAATGTATCTAGTGCACGGGGCACCAGTATGCATAAATTCCTCGAATCTCATGTCACGGGCATTGGTTACGATGATCTTACAGAACTCGGATGCCAGGCGCGTCCCATGGCCAAAAAAATTGTGGAGGTCGGTCTTGCGCCAGTGGAAGAGTATTATGGTTCCGAAGTTACGTTACACTATCCGGGCCTATACGCAGGCCAAACAGACCTTGTCTGTAATCATAACGGTATGGAAACTGTCGTTGACTTCAAGCAAGCTAACCGTCCGAAAAAGAAAGAATGGATCGAAGATTATTATTTGCAAATCGCAGCGTACGCCATGGCACACGACTATGTCTACAACTCCAAAATTAAACAAGGAGTTATCATGGTATGCACGCCTGACTTATATTACCAAGAATTTAAAGTAGAAGGACCAGAACTTAGACGCTGGAAGCACGCATTCTTGAAACGTTTAGATATGTTTCATGAGTTACAACACGATGAGAAAGAAAGAACAACACCAATGAAAGAGGAGGATTTTAATGACGGATCAAACTCGATGGGGAATAGATCAAGTTCAAGTAAAAAATAAGTCTATAAAGTATCAAAAGGACCTTGTAGCACGGGCCATGGACCAAGTAGTCAAGATGGACGAATCAGGGATCACGGACCTTATGATACAGATTGAGGCAGAATACGAGCGAAAGTATGGCAAAAAGAAGGCAGATGGAGTCGTTTTATAAGTGTCGAAAGGGTGTCGAACAGGTGTCGAAAGTGTCGACAATTTGGCCCTTTTTTAGAATGATTCTAAGTTTTCTGCGTCAAAAGTGTACAAATTCAAGGGAATTTGTCGACACCTTCGACCCCCTGTCGACCCCTCTGCGACACCCCAGGTGTCGAAGCTACTATTCAATAGTACCAACGGTTATAGGTCAATTTCACCTACCTTCGACACTTTTTTTATTTTTTTTAAAAAAAGCGCAGAGTAAAAAAAAATTGTCTTATAGTGTCGAAAGTATAAAAAGGATGTATGGCAAGAAAAAAATCTAGACACATAAATAGTTACAGCAAACCTAAAACAATTAAACAAGAGGTTAAGTTTCCATATAAGCGTGTACGTATCGATTGGATTGACATCATCACTGAGGGTGGCTGGGGTAGCGTTAAAGAGTTTAAAGATATGAAACTAGCAACACCTGTAAGTGAAGGTTGGTTGTTTAGCAAAGACAAAGATACAGTTAAAATATTTTCTGGATATGATGTTGATGATGATGGTAGTATTACTTTTTCGGAGAGATCTGTTTTTCCGACTTCTTGTGTGAAGAAGATAACGAAGATTCATTAGGTGGAGTCACATTTATCAACTGTCCGTAGTCGTCTATTATCTGTTTCATTTTTGCTTCTAGCTCTTGTTCTGATAGGTCCTCTAATTTTCCTGTTTTTATTATCTTTCTATCTATGTATAGTCCTGCTGCTTTTCCTCTGTTTGCTTCCGCATTCACTGCTGAAGAAAATGATCCTTTTTTTAAAGCGGCCTCTCTAAGTCTAGCAAGCTCCGCTACATGTCCTTCGTAAGTAACTTCATGTTTTCTAATTCTTTCTTCTCTTAACTGACCTAAATATTTAGCTACAAGTGGAGATAGCTTTGGATTGCAAAGCTCTGATCCTTCTTGTCTTGCACGTTTTGGACTGTACCCAGCAGCAATAGCTGCCTCTGTTTGAGTCATTGGTCCTTCTGGTCCACCGAATACTAAAAACTCAGCGAAGCGTTGTTGCATTTCTGTTAATCTTTTTGGAACACCCATGTTGACTTTTTAAGGTAACTATCCTATATTGTCAACTATGAAAGTATACAAAGATGATAGAGGAGAACACGATTTAGAACGTAAAATCGAAAAGTTACAGATAGAAGTTAGAAACTTACATGATACAATTAAAATGTATCAACAGATTTTAAGAGATGCACAGAAACAAATTTATTATTGGAAAAAATTTTCTTACGAGAATGAAAAAAATATAAATCTCTTGCACGGTTATAAAAAAGTGATAGAGGATCTATCAGCAAAGTTAAGACGAAAAGATTCATGAGAGTACAAGACTTGCAGTTGTTTCTAAGCAACTTTACGAAAGGTAGCGACGCAGTAAAGAACGCCGTAATTTATGTAGAGATCAATGGAAAGTTACATGCAATTAGACGAATGGAAGTACACGAAAATGCTACTCCAATTATTGGTCAACCAGGTCATAGTGCACACAGGTTAGTTATGAAAACCGAGAAACCTTCTAAGCTTATCTTGCCAGATAAACTTCAGAAGGACTATTAATGAATGACAATGTTACTTTAAAAAAACTGTGGGACCAGAGCGTAAATTATACCAAAAAATTAAGAAACATTTTAAGGATTTTTCGCTTATTAGACTTGAAAATAATAGCTTACACGGTACTCCCGATCTATTGGTTTATAATACTAATGGGCACTTTTTTACTATAGAACTAAAAGTCACTTCAGGTAACAAGATTAAGTTTTCACCACACCAAATTAGCTTCCATGTGAGGCATCCGAACAATACATTTATCATAGCAGAGGCCCTCGGTCCGGGCACCGTGAAACTTTTCCGTGGTTCACGTATCATGGAGCTTGACGCTTGTGGGTTTAAGCTTGACGCTTGCTGCTTGGGGCTTGACGCTTGTCGCTTGATGCTCGAGGAGCTTGGGGCTTGACGCTTGGTGCTTGAAGCTTGGCGCTTTGGCCCGGACCAGGTGCACGCTCCGACTCACCGTCGTGAGAACTTTTGCTAATGACCTGATCCGATTTATCCCTGGGGATTCTGTAAAATTTTGGATGTTT
>Ga0208899_1001794_pt1 | contig 14854 bp, 15 predicted proteins | sample VirMetDEL_Nov_24_FD_184518 | JGI IMG/M metagenome (GOLD analysis project Ga0208899, IMG submission 184518) | Aqueous microbial communities from the Delaware River and Bay under freshwater to marine salinity gradient to study organic matter... | ecosystem: Environmental > Aquatic > Marine >... | reverse complement strand
GCAACTAACAAATTATATTTTGATGGAGTAAATGGTGCAGGACATACTTATATTACAGAAGAAGGTGCTGATAATATTGGAATATATGCTGGTGGAACAAGATTACTTCAATTAGTAGAGGGTGGAACTAATTATGTTGCTACCGGAGATAACACATTATTAGGTGTTGGTAATGATGTTGATTTATTTATGAGACACAATGGAACTAATTCTCATATAATTAATTCAGTTGGTGAGTTACATATTTCACAAAGTGCACAAGACAAAGATATTAAATTTAGTATAAATGATGGTGGGAATATTGAAACACCAATGCGTATTGAAGGTTCAACTGGTGCGATTCATATCGGACAACCAACAAGATTCCAATTTGCTAATGACCAAAGAATATATGATGATAATGGTGGTGGTTTAGCAGTAGGTGCAGAAGCCCACAAATTAACTTTATATGGAGGTTCTTCTACTTCAAAAATTGAATTTTTGACTGGAGGTAGAAGTGGGACTAAAAGAGTTCAAATAGATGATTACGGAATGCAAATAAGTGGTTCTACTACCAGTGGTAGAGGTGTTCTTGATATTGAAGTTCAAAACGGAACTTATACCGATATGGATACTGCCGTTAGAATCACCAACACTCACGCAGAAGCAGAAGCCGGTTTAGCACTAAATACTACTGGGGATGCATTATCAAGTGGAATCACTCACAACTTAACTTATGATGATAACAATCCAAGACAACCAAATTCCGGTAGAACATCTGGATTCATTACATTTGTAGGAAATGCAACTTCAGGAGTAACTTCAAGAATTGCATTAGGTGGAGCACCAGAAGGTGGAAATGTAACATCAGCATATATGCCTGATAGACTTGTATTAGACTTTGACGGAAATACCAAAGTAGTTTCTGGTTCGTTGATTGTATCGGAGTCTATTGGTATTAAAACAGGTTCACCAAGTGCTGATTTAGAAGTAAATGGAACTTCCAACTTTACTGGAGTAATGTACATAGACCACGGTGGTTCTGATTATAGTCCTAATATTTCATTTATGGGTGGTTCAAACATACCTGGTTCTAATACCTATGAAAATGCAGGTATAGGATATTATGACAATTCAGGAACAGGAACTATGAGGTTCTTTGGTAATCGAGGTGCTATGAATTGGGAATTTCGCGACGACGGAGATTCATTATTCTTGATGCAGTCAGATGGAGACTTCCACGCAAATGGAGATGTTATAGCCGCTTCAACAACAACAAGTTCTGATATAAGGTTAAAGAAAAATGTTAATGATATATCATATGGATTGAGTGAAGTATTACAATTAAGAGGAGTAGAATTTGATTGGAAAGAAAAAAGAGATGGTAAACACGATATTGGTGTGATAGCACAAGAGATAGAAAAAATTATACCCGAAGTAGTCCAAGAAAGTAAAGACTTAAATTCAGATACAATGTATAAAAGTGTTGATTACGGAAAATTAACAGCCGTATTAGTAGAAGCTGTTAAAGAACAACAAGTTCAAATAGAAGAATTAAAAGAAGATATTAAAAAATTACGAGGGAATAAATAATGGCAGGAGCAGCAGTAAATTTGTCAGGACAAATATTTTTAAGTGGTTCAGCAGAATCAGCAGGAGCAACTTCAACAACAAGTTTGTTGAATGCAGCACAAGGTGGTGATACATATAATGAATCTAATATTTCAAGTTTTTATAAAACAAATACAAGTTTAACTACTATAAATCAATTATTTAATACAAGTGATTTTACAAATGGTGGTTCTTATAATGCATCTGCACCACATAGTATGTTAGAATGTCGTGGTAATCAAGATACTTCTGGTGGTGGAGGAAGATAATAGGTTATGAAAGGTAGAGCCGCTAAAGCAAAATACACATTTACAGATACTCAAATATTAGATACAGAAATAGGTTGGGAAGTGATGTCCGATTGGGAAGACCCGATAATGGTCAAACACGCAGAAATCGTTACAAGAAATGGTGGTGATATCTTAGAGTCTGGATTTGGTATGGGTATTAGTGCAACACATATACAATCACACAATATTAATTCACATACAATTATAGAAATAAATGATGATGTATATGAACGACTATTAATATGGGCAGAAGATAAACCAAATGTAATTCCTGTTAAAGGTGATTGGGCTGATAGTATACCAACAGATAAAAAGTATGATGCAGTCTTTTATGACCCATATGGTGATATGAAAAATAAACCACTATTTCCCTGGTTGATTGCACCATATTGTAAAGAAGGAGCTATTGTTAGTTGGTATAACAATATACTAAGACCAAGTTCAGTTTATTCGGAGGGATACGAACATCATCATCATTATTGGGATAACGATAGAATTAGTTATCACGAAGTAGAATTAGAAATCCCAGAAGAAGCAAGAATAAAATGGTATTTAGAAGGAGAAGGTAATATTTATTATGCACCAGAGATAATTGTGGGTGAACAAGATAATAGAGATGAATTTAAAAGAATTTGGATGAATAAAAGAGGTCCAGTATAAAAAAAATTGAATAATAAAAAACAAACTGATATTTATTAACATATGACTTGGATAGTAGTAAAACAATATTTTTTAACAGGTTCACAAGACCCTGAGTGGGCTACCAAACAACAATTTTGGAGTCAATTAAGTGGTTCTGGTGAAACTCAAACTTTTTCGTTCGATAATGAAACAGAAGCCTGGGAAAAAGCAGTTGAACTACAAAACAATGATAGTTCAGGTCGTAGATATAAAGCAGTTAAACTATAAAGGAGTTACAAATGGCTGAAGAAACAAAACTAAAAAGTCAAATGAGTGATGGTGAAGCAGTAAAATTTTCTGAAGAAGAACTTCAATCATTACAAGAGTTACAAAATACTTATGCAGGTATTTCAACTCAGTTTGGTCAATTAAAAGTCAGTAGAATGAATTTAGAAAGACAATTTAATTCATTAGAACAATCAGAAGAAGCGTTAGAAAAAGCGTGGGACGATAATCGTCAAAAAGAAACTGAATTAGTTCAATCTCTAACTGAAAAATATGGCCCAGGTTCTTTAAATCCACAAACAGGTGAATACACACCAGTTAGTGCTGAATAAACCAAAAACAACTAAAAAAATTAGTATCGTATAACACTTTTGAGATTATAAGCTGATATTTATTATTAGTTTTAATTTCAACCAATCGGAGAAAAATAATGGCAGAAAGAATCGTTAGCCCTGGTGTATTTACACGAGAAAAAGATTTATCTTTCTTACCACAAGGAATTTCTGAAATTGGAGCGGCGTTAATCGGGCCAACACAAAAAGGCCCAGCATTCACACCGACAATTATCAGTAGTTTTAGTGAGTTTGAAGAGATATTTGGAAGTCTTGACTCTCGTTTTTATGTCCCTTACACGGCTAAACAATATTTAAAATCTGCTGGTACAGTAACAATTGTTCGTGTTTTAGCAATTGGTGGTTATCAAGCCGATACGCTAACACTATTTGTTAGTGGTTCAACTGGTGATAATCCTTGGCAAGACAAGGTTTTATCAGTTTTAGCCCCTACAAGATTAGGTAGTTCAGCCGTATCTTTTACAGGTTCAGTCAGTACAGTTGGTATTGACGGAACAACACTTGGTAGTCATACGGGTTCAGTATTACACTTTACATCTTCAACTTCCGCTCAAAGTTTTGAAAAAACATTTTCATTTAATACAGGAAGTGATGACTACATAGATAAAGTTTTACCAAGTGACCCACAAAACAATACTTTACCAGTATATGTATACAAGAATTTTAAATCATTTCACGGTGATTTATTTTCAAAATTAACAGGTAGTTTTGTTTCAGCAACAAACGAAGTTCAAGGACTGAATTTATCAGACGGAGCAACTGGATTTAATGCAGACGGAACAACACCTGCTTGGACAGGTAATTCTGATTACCAGTATGCAAGAACACCTTACATACAATCACAGAACATTGGTGGTTCTAGGTTTAATTTATTTAGAGTTTACACTCGTTCACACGGAAGTAATGTAAATAAACACTTCAAAATCAACATCTTAAATGTAAAAGATGCTGGTAGTGTTGCTGGTTCTGATTACGGAACTTTTTCATTACAAGTGCGTTCAGTAAACTTTAGTAATGACCCTAATAGACCTGACAATGATTCAGTAATGGAACAATTTGATAATTTAACATTTGACCCAAGTGAAACTAATTATTTCGCAAGAGTAATTGGTGATAGATTTGTAGAAATAGATTCAAATGGTAAATTAACTTTTTATGGTGATTATCCAAACAAAAGTAAACACATTAGAGTAGGAGATTTTTCAGATTTAGAAACTTTCCCAACTACTGCAGTTCCTTTTGGATTTAACAAACTAAATGTTCCTTTTGGTTCAACAGATATTGCATCAACAAGAATAGTAACTGCATCATTTAAATCAAACCAAAGTTCATCAGTAGCAGACTTTGACCAAAATACTTTCTATGGATTTGATTTTAGTAATCTAAACAATAGAGAATATTTATCACCAATTCCAAAGGTGAGCACATTAACTGGTAATAATGTTACTATGTCATTGGAAAATATGTTAGGTTCTGACGGAGCTACAGCAGTAGCATCAACTTTCGCAGACCAAACAGAATTGATTACACTTTCTAATTCAGCTATTGAACAAAGAAAGTTCTCAATTCCTTTCCAATTTGGATTTGACGGACAAAACCCAGCAACTCATTATGCTGTTGGAACAGACATTGCAGGTTCAAACACACAAGGATTTAATTTAAACACATCAGCTGATAGTGGTTCTATTGTTTACAAAAGAGCTATTAACGCAGTAAGTAATCCTGACGAGTTTGATATCAATATGTTAGCTTTACCTGGTGTAATTCACGGAACACACACAAATGTTACTAATCACGCAATAAACAAAGTTGAAGATAGAGCGGATACTTTCTTTATTCTTGATTCAGCATTGTATGGTGATTCAGTAGATACCGTAACAAGTAATGTAAGTTCATTAGATTCTAACTTTGTAGCAACTTATTACCCGTGGGTTAAGATACTTGACGAAAACACAAACAGACCAACTTGGGTGCCACCTTCAGTTGTTTTACCTGGTGTCATTGCATTCAATGACGAGGTAGCTTTTGAATGGTTCGCTCCAGCAGGTCTAAATCGTGGTGGTTTAGCAGATGTTGTTGAAGCACAAACAAGACTAACTCATAGTGAAAGAGATAAGTTGTATGAAAATAGAGTTAACCCAATCGCTACTTTCCCTGGACAGGGTGTAGTGGTGTTTGGTCAGAAAACTCTTCAAGGAAAACCAAGTGCATTAGACAGAGTAAATGTAAGAAGATTGTTAATTTCATTAAAGAAATTTATCGCATCAACTTCTCGTTTCTTAGTATTTGAACAGAACACAACAGCAACAAGAAATCGTTTCTTAAATGTTGTTAATCCTTTCTTAGAGGATGTTCAGTCAAATAGTGGTTTAAGTGCATTTAGAGTGGTTATGGATGATACAAATAATACTCCTGATGAAATCGACAGAAATCGTTTAATAGGACAGATATTTATTCAACCAACAAGAACAGCAGAGTTTATCGTATTAGACTTTGTAGTTCAACCAACAGGTGCAACATTCCCTGAATAATAGTTAACAAACTGAAGAAAACCCCACTTTTTAGTGGGGTTTTTTTTATTATAAAAACTTTCAAAAAACTTTCAAAACATAATCAAATATATTTAATCATTTTTTTCATTTCGTTATATTTATTATTGAATATAAAACACGGAGAAATTTATAATGGCTGAACTATTAGACCCATCAGAAATTATGTTTACACCTTTTGAACCTAAGACACAAAATAGGTTCATTATGTATATCGAAGGTATACCAGCCTTCACAATCAAAGCAATGAATAGACCTTCTATTCAGTTTGATGAAGTTGTCTTAGAACACATTAATGTTAAAAGATATGTGAAAGGTAAAGGTGCTTGGCAACCATTAGAAATTACTTTGTATGACCCAGTAGTTCCATCAGCCGCTCAAGGAGTGATGGAGTGGATTAGAGAACATCACGAATCAGTAACAGGTCGTCAAGGTTATTCTGACTTCTACAAAAAAGATATTACTTTTAATCTATTAGGACCAGTCGGAGACATTGTTGAAGAGTGGACTTTAAAAGGAACTTACATTGAAGCAGCTAACTTCGGAACATTGGATTATGCAACATCAGACCCAGTTGAAATTGCATTAACTCTAAAATATGATTATGCAATCTTACAATTCTAAGGAAAAGTGAATGAGTTATCCAATAGGTAAATTTAGTAAAATCTCAAAAGTAACAGCAAAAGATTTTTACGCAACAGGTTCTGAAAAAGGTTCAACTGGATTCTTCATTTCTGGTTCAGTTCACGGAGATTCGGTATTGACTTCTCAACACGGAGAAGCAGTAGCCGCTACAGAATTTCAAACAGACACCGTATATGAATTAGGTTTGTCAAGAGTTAGTGGTAGTAGTGTAGTATATTTGTTATACCCAGACCCAAATAAAATTTTATAGGAGATAAAAAATGGGATTTAGTGAAATATTTAAAGATAAAAATGAATATAATGAAAAATCAATAATTGGTTTTATGTCTTTCGCAGTAATGACATTAACTAGTTTAGTTGATATGATTACTGGTGCTTTTGGAAGCGAATTAGTAATTCAAGAATTCATTTACAATTCATTTGTTATTATCACATTAGGTTGTTTTGGTATCGCAGGTGCTGAAAAAATCTTTAGTGGTAAAAAATAATATAGTTATTTAAAAGGTTTTAAACAAAAGGAGTAATAATGACACAAAATAACTTTCCTACGGAGTTTATAGAACTGCCGTCTAAAGGACATTTCTACCCAGAAGACAATCCTTTGTCAAGTGGTAAAGTAGAAATGAAATATATGACTGCAAAAGAAGAAGACATCTTAACATCAGTTAATTTAATTCAACAAGGTATAGTGTTGGATAAATTATTAGAAACACTAGTAGTTGATAAAACTATTAAATTAGAAGATATGTTAATTGGTGATAAAAATGCACTACTCGTTGGAGCAAGAATATTAGCTTATGGTAAAAACTATGAGTTTAATTATACAGATAGTCTTGGTGAAAAAGTTAAAGGTAAAATTGATTTAACCAAATTAAAAGAAGCAGAGATAGATTTATCTGAAGTTGAAAAAGGACAAAATATTTTTAACTTTACTTTACCTAAAACAGAAAGACAAATTACATTTAAATTACCAACCGTAAATTTAGAAAAACAAATTTCAACCGAAGTAGAAGCATTGAAAAAAGTTTACAAAGATGTAGAACCAGATTTTTCTACTCGTTTAAAATATGTAATTGTTTCAGTTGACGGAAATCAAGATAGAAAAATTATTAATAACTTTGTAGATAATGAATTTTTATCAATTGACTCTTTAGCTTTTAGGGAACACTTAAAAACAATTACACCAGATATTGATTTTAAAACAGAAGTTAAAAATAGTCAAGGTGGAAAGGAGACAGCGACGGTACCTATTACCGTTGGGTTTTTTTGGCCTGAGTCCCGAGTATAAACGAGATATTCACGAACAAATTTTCCAAATAATCTTTTATTCAAAAGGTGGATTTACTTTTTCAGAAATCTACAATCTACCCGTTTATCTAAGACAATTTTACTTTAAACGATTGGTAAAAGAATATCAAGAAGAACAAAAGGCATACGACAAAGCCAAATCAAGTTATAGTTCAAATCCTAACACAAAAACCTAACTTCTTTATATTTATTACTGAATAACAATAAGGATTTCTATGGCAAAATACAAAAAAATAACAGAAGGTATAGTTGATAATCTTATCGGTAGTATTTTTAGAACAATCGGTAGAGGTGTAGAATCAGTAGCACTAAAACAATTATCAAAAAAAGACCCTGAGTTTAAAAAGAAAATTAAAAAAGCAGAAAAAGCCAAGGATGACTTAGAGAGTTATTTAAGAAGTAGAGGTGTTCCAGAACTAACAAAAGCTGAAAAAAGAGCTCTTGCTAGAGGCGAATACTTTAAATAAATTCATTTAATTTAAACCAATACAAAAATAAAACAAATGGCCGAAAATACATCATCACATCAAGAGGCTTTAGATGTAGCCGAAAAACTTCATAAACTTGCTAAAGAAAGAAATGAAGAACTAAAACAAACAGGAGCATTTACAGATTATATCTCTGGTGGGTATAGAAAGCAACAAATTATAGGTCAAGTTTTAAGAAAAGATGGTACGGTAAGAAACAATATAAATAAAACAGCTTTAGAACTTGCAGAAAAACAATTAGAAACGGTAACAGATTTATCAGATGAAGTTCAAAGATTAGCTCCTGGAATTTTTGATTTTGTTCAAGGAATTGAACAAGGTATTAAAAATTTTACAAACCTTGTGGGTAAAGTTGGTTTTGTTGTAGCCGCTTTCGCAACACTCGTAAGTCTTGGTATAAAATTTGCAAAACTAGTAAATGAAATAAGAAAAGATTTTGGTTTAACCGCTATGGACGCCGCTAAAGTAGCCGGTTCCATTCAATTAGCAAACTTTCAAGCAAAAAGATTTTTATTAGATAGTGAGGATATTGAAGCTTCTTACAAAGCATTAGCCGATACTTTTGGTGTATTAAATCACGAAGTAGTTCAATTTTCAGTTGATGTTGCAAGAGTAGCAAGAAATTCTGGTTTAACAGCAGAAAGCACCGCAGAACTATTAGCGTCAATAACAGCTGCAACAGGACAATCAAAAGATTTAGCACTTAATTCAATCAATACACTAACATCATTTGCTAGACTAGAAGGTGTAGCACCTAGTCAGGTGTTTAAAGATTTAGCTGTTAATGCTGATGTTTTCGCTTCGTTTATCGGTAGAGGAGAACAAAATTTAATTAAAGCCGCTGCCGCAGCAAGAAAAGTTGGTTTAGAGTTTGGTAGTATTGTTAGTTTTGGTGATGAATTATTAAACATCACGGATAGACTTGAAAAAGAACAAACTTTATCCATTATCACTGGTAAACAAATAAGATTAGATAGAGTTGCAATTTTAACTTCACAAGGTCGAATAGCAGAAGCACAAAGAGAATTAGCAACTCAATTACGAGCAGTTCAAGGATTAACGGCTCAACAAATTAGATTCGCCGCTCAACAAGTTGGTATGGATGTAAATGCACTACTAAAATTAGTGCAGTTAGGTGAAGCATCATTACGAGAACAAAAGAATTTTAGAAAAGGATTAAATACTTAATTATGGCATTAGTAGACTTAAAATCAAACTTAAATCAGTTCAAAGGTAAATTTAAACCTGATGAAGCTTATGAAAAATCCGGTAGAAAAATTAATGAATTAGAATCTACGGTTTCTTCTGAAGGTAGACAAATTTTAGGACAATCTATTTCTTCTGGAGCAAGCACATTTTTAAAAGGATTAAAAGCATTTGGTGTAGATATTCCAATAGAAAACAATTATGAAAATTCTATCAAACAAAATTCTATATTTTATGCAAATGATACAATTTCTAATATAGCTAATACTGCAACAAGATTTGAAACCATTAGAAAAGCCGTTAAAAATTTCAAAGATGACCCAATTGGTTCTATTGAAAAAGGATTAAGTATTGGTGAAGATATTAAGTTAAAAAAATACCAAGCCAAAGCATACGGAAAAATAAAAACAATTGGTGGACAAGGAAGTAGAGTTTTAGGAGTAAGTCAAAAAGTATCAAGAACATTTCAAGGGCCAATCAAAGGAGATAGAAGTTCTAAAAATGTAGACAAAGTAAACATTACACCATACGGAGAAGATGCAAGTGATAAAGACATTATACCATTTAAATTTTATGATGTTTATAATGAAAAACACATCACATTTAGAGCAATTCTAAGCGGTATTACAGATAATGTAACAACCGAATACAACACAGAAAGATACATTGGTCGTTCAGAAAATGTTCATACTTATCAAGGAGCAAATAGACAACTAAGTTTTACTTTTGATATTTTTCCAAAAACAAGACAAGAAATGCCAGTCCTATGGGAAAAAATAAATTATTTATATGGAATGTGTTATCCTAATTATATAGATGCTTATGGTGGACAAACAATGGTTTCACCAATCACAACTTTAACCATTGGTAATTTATACTCAGATACACCTGGATACATTTCATCAATTAACTTATCAATTCCTGATAATTCAACTTGGGAAATAGAAGATAATTTACAATTACCACATTATTGTCAAATAGCCGTTGAATATGTTTACATTGGAAAATATCTACCAAATGCAAAAGGAAAACATTTTGAATTAAATTGGTTGAAAGATAGTAATGAAAAAAGAGGAACATTGCTTACAACACCAGACCCAACATTAGACCCAAGAGGTGATAATCTAATAGTTGATAGAAAAGATTATAAATGGATTAAAGAAACAAGTCTACGAGAAGAATTAAAAGCGAATTTAACTGAATGGTTTAAATCAATAGGAAGTGACCAATAATGAGTAGATATAACGACACGAGAATAAAAAGAAACAAAGATTTAAATAGAGTATATTCATACACTATGTATCCAAAAATTCCATTGAAAAATTCAGATATATTTATCAAGCCTTCATACGGAACAAGGTTAGAATTATTAGCAAATAAATATTACAAAGACCCAACTTTGTGGTGGATTATTGCACAAGCAAACGGAATAAAAGGTTTTACAGCACTTACAACAGAAAATTTTAAAGGACAACTTCGTATTCCAACAGAAATACAAAGTATATTAAATGAATTTTCATCAATGAATAGGTAATACAATGTTAGGTTATCCAATTCACCCACTCATACAAAAAACTTTAAACGAAAGAAAACAAGTTTTAAAAAGAAATAAAAATCCTTATGAATCAACTGGTGGTAAAAACCCAAGTAAAGAAATTCAAAAAAATATTGTAAGAACACCATACATTAGTATGTTGTCATCACCAAAGTTAGTTTCACCAACAGGTAATTTAGATAATGAAAATTTCCCTTCAAGTGAGGATATAATTTTGAGTAATCAAGAATACAATCGTGCTCAAGGTGAAGTAAATTTTAATCCAATAAATTATGGGTTTGAATTATATTCTGATGTCCAAAAACAAGGTGGTAAATTTAAATATCAACCAGATAAAAATTCAGATGGGACTAAAAGATACCAATCACAATTTAAAGCACAACCTGGTATAATATCACTAACATCAGAATATCAATCTACTTCAAATGTTTATTTTGTTCGTAGAGTTTCAATTACTTGGAAATGTCATCACTTAGATGATTTAGAAAGATTATCTTATCGTTTTTTAACTTTAAATAGATTAGTTTATGTTGAGTGGGGTTGGAATTATGCCGACAAACCAACAACAACTTTTATCACTCCGGAAAATCTTGAAAATATAAGAAATCCAAGAACACTAAGAAGAAAAGTTATTGAAGAAGGAAAAGGTAATTTTGATGCTGTTATGGGGTATATTGAAAACTTTGAGTGGACATCAACTGGTGGTGGATTTGAATGCAGAACCGACATTGTTTCACAAGGTTCTGATATTTTATCTCAAAGAATTAATGATGATGCTGTTAAGATAAAAAAAGAAAAATTTGAAAATAAAGAAATTATTATTGATACAAAAAAAGTAGAAAGATTTGAGTTTGAGGACACTTCTTTAAATCCAAATAGTTCTGGTCGCCGAGTTAAAAAAACAACGGAAGAATTTATAAGAGCCGACAGAGGAACAACAACCATTCAAACACAAGAAGACGGAAGTGTAGATATTCAAACAGAACGAGGACTTGAATTTACCGAAAGTTTTAATTTTGTATTGAATAATTTACATTTAACAATTCAAGAATTATTTACAGACCCTAAAGATGTTGAAATTAGTAAAACAACACTTTTTGCTAATCAAACAGAAGTTGAACAAAAATATGATGACTTACAGAAAGAAAAAGATGATGAATATGATGAAATAGAAAATAAAGTTCGAGAAGAATACAACAATAATGATTTTTCTAATTGGCCTAATGGAGTTAAAGGATTTGGTATAGGTTCCGGTGGTAGAATCAAAAGAGAAGCAGATAGAAGATTTAGAGAGCAAAATAGTGACACTAGTTATAATAGAATAATTGGTGGTCAATCACAAATAACTAGACAACAAAAAGCACAAGAATTAAATAGTGAAACAACTCGTAACAGAAACGAAACAATAACCAAACAAATAAGATACGATAAAAATTTAATTCAAACATCTATACGAACAACTTATGGATTTAACTACAAAACAGACTTTGATAGAAATGGACTTGAAAAACCTGGTGTAAGACCACCTGAAACTACCGAAACACTTGCAAAAGAAACTTGGATTCGTTGGGGTTGGTTTGAAGACAATATATTGAATAGATTTTTTGGGTTAGTAAATAAAGAAGGAACACCAATATTAGAATTTAGAAGCATTAGAGAAAAACTTTTTGAAACTGATGAAGAAGGGTTTGATACCTTTACAGATGACTATGTAGAAACTAGACAAAAAATGTTTCAAGAAAAAATACACAATCACCCAAATTTTTTAACAGAAGATATTTACAAATTTATATTTCCTGGTAAATTTAAACTTGGTGATGCAGAAGAACAAAACAACAGATTTGAAAGTGAAAGTAAATCATTATCAAAAAGAGGATTTGAAGAAAGAGGTTTGTTTAAAAAAGGTGTCACAGAAATAGGGCAGCTTCCTGAAATGTCAGCTGCAAAATTATTTATAAAAAGAGACCAAGAAACCGCTAAAATAATTGATGCACAAATTTTAATAACAGGAGACATTCAATTATCTGAAATTGAAAAAATACTTTCAGCTAAAACAGTTGGTGATGTGTTTAGTGGTGGAAGACTAGGTGATGAAGTTTTAAAATCAGTAGATATTGAAGAACTAAAGTCAGAAGCAGAAAAATATAGATTTTTAAAAATTTTAGAACTTGTTGTTCGTGATGAATCAACAATCAAATCCTTTGATGACCCATCAAATAAATTTCGTGGTATTTTAAGAAATGTATTTATAAATGTAGAGCATTTAAAAATGATATTTAAAGATATGACAACACTAGGAGGAGCTCTTAATCAATTATTAGAGTCATTTAATAGTTCTGCTCCAATATTTAATTTAATTCCAATGTTAAATGTTGCGGAAAATGACGGACAAGTTATCTTTACTAGTTCTAAATTTTTACCAGATTATCTACCCGATACTGAAGATATTTATACTTTTCCAATAAAAATTACTGAAAGTTTTATAAAATCAACAAATCTAGCATCAGATATTACAAGTGAAGGTGTTAAAATTTTATTATCAAAAAGATACGCAGAAGAATCAGATAATATAATTGATAATAAAACAGGAGGAAATATTGCAGCACAAATTGATTTTGATAGACAAGGAACAACCGGAATACTTAAATTAGATAATGCGGAATATTTTGCAGGAGTTCCACCTTATCAGTTTGCAAGACTTGGTGATAAATTTAGTAAATGGGGACAAAAAGATGGAGATTTTACAAAACCATTATCATTTACAGATGGAATAGACTTTGGAGTTATTACAAATATAGATAATGTTGGTAAAATTCGAGAAAACATAACGGATAGTGAACCATCTCAAAATGAAAAAATAGTAGACACTTTGGGTAAAATTTCAGTAGAGTTTCCAGGAAACTACACAGAAAATGGACAATTAAAAATTTCGTTAAAAGAAAAAAATAAGAAAAACCAAGAAGAAGAAGATAAAAAATCAAGATTTAGAGAAGCTTCACCTTATGATGAATTAGGACTTTTATTTTTAACCAATACAATGAGTATGGACGGAATAGCGGGTATTCACCCAGGTAATATATATACAAGTAATTATTTACCTGATAAATTTACAAATAATGGTTGTTATTTCTTTATGCAAAATGTTTCACAAACCATAGATGCTTCCACTTGGACTACCGAAGTAACTGGTCGTGTGTTGTGGAACTTTAAAAGAAAAAATGGTAATATTGGTTTAAAAGAAAGAGGAGAAGTAGTTAGAGGAGAAGAATCAGATGAAATTGAAGTTAGTGTATCCGATAATGCTTTTAGTGGTGATGTGGAAGGACAATAATGGATAAAAAATTTATAGACATTATAACAAAAAATTCTTTTCAAGTAATAAAAAGTGCCGGTGTTACTAAAAGAAATGAATTTGTTGATATCAACGATACTAAAATACCAGAGGGAATTCCTTATCATATTCATAGAACTCGTGATAAACAAGAATTTTATATGACAAGTGCACAACACGAAACAAATTCAATTTTAATTTTTAAAGAAAAAGGTGGTATAACAGATTTTTACAGATACAAAAGTTTGATTGATAAAAAATCACAAATTTATTTACAAGAAACACCAACAATACCAACTGAAACTGATTATGAAAGAGGATTTATTACATTGTATTTTGCAAGACAAGCTAATGATAAAAATTCAAAAGTGTTTCAAATCACAAAAGAAGATTATGATTTAAAAACACCTTTTTATGAAAAAACAGATTTAACATTAAAAATAACAGGAACTATTGATAATGTAATTTCTTATAACGAAAGTATAATTGAAACAACTGATGCTTATTTTCCTGGAATTTCAGTTGTAATATCATCATTATCTTATTATCAAGAATCAAGATTTTCCACAAGTTCACCAAGTTCAACAAGTGGTGGTTCTTCTGGTGGTGGTGGAGGTGGTTATTAAAAAAACT
>Ga0208899_1001793_pt1 | contig 14854 bp, 20 predicted proteins | sample VirMetDEL_Nov_24_FD_184518 | JGI IMG/M metagenome (GOLD analysis project Ga0208899, IMG submission 184518) | Aqueous microbial communities from the Delaware River and Bay under freshwater to marine salinity gradient to study organic matter... | ecosystem: Environmental > Aquatic > Marine >... | reverse complement strand
AACGTGGTCGAAGGTGTCACCGTATGCACAGCCATACCTTGAAGCCATGCAGTACCTGACTACCATTAACGATGACTATTACCTTGACAGTGGTAGGAGTGTGGTGCTTTACTTCCTATCGAACGCTGCCTCGTGGCGTGGTGATGATGCGAGGCGTATCAAGAAGGAGCTAAAGGAGATGTTATGAGTAAACTAACTGACGCAAGAGATGCAGTGGGTGGTTTTTCTAATCCAAGTAAGATGCCATGCAAAGCATACTCAATACCAGCGGAGGAGTGTCACACTGGATCTGTACTGAGGGAAGTGGTGGGTTCTACATGTGAGGACTGCTATGCCTGCAAGGGTATGTATGTTTTTCCTAATGTTCAGAAGGCTTTACGCCGTAGGTTTGATGCTCTTTCTCATCCTGATTGGGTGGACAACATGGTGGTAGGTATCAACAAAGCAGAGTACTTTAGGTGGCATGACTCAGGTGACATCCAAGGTGTCGAGCACTTAGCTAACATCGTGGAGGTGGCTAGGCGTACACCTGAGACTAAGCACTGGTTGCCTACTCGTGAGGCTAAGTACGTAGCACAGTACAGTGGTGACGTACCGGACAACCTCATCGTGCGTGTGTCTGCTGCAATGATTGATGGTACACCACCGAAGAGGTTTGATTTGACATCGACAGTGCACAAAGATAGAATCCCTACTGACTCGTTCGTATGCCCCGCACCTAAGCAGGACAACAAGTGTGGTGAGTGTCGAGCGTGTTGGGATAAAGCAGTACCGAACGTAAGTTACACACATCATTAGGAGGATAACGATGGGGACAGCTAGTATGTATGGTAATCAGGTGATGGATGTGGAGTTAGACTGCGAGTGGATGTCTATCTACGCAACCATTGAGTATATTATGTATGGTGATGAGGAGGAGTTAGTTGAACTGGTATCAGTTAAAACACGCGGAGTTGATATCACTAGCTGGGTCAATTCTAGTTATATATTCGATCTTATTTCTGATGAGATAAGTAATGCAGACTACCACCACAGTGATCATGGAGATGACGTATGACTATTGTACAATTTGATACAGACTTACCTGAGTATGCAGCACCGGGAGAGCGTCCTGTCTTACAGTTGTTAGTTGACATGTGCCTACGTGATGATGGCAGAGTGTCAGTGTGGGACGGCGAGGAGTTCTCTGTGCAGGGGTGTAACAACAAGGACAACATCCTGAAGAACTTAGCGCAGACTGACATGGATCAGCTTGAAGCGTTTGATAAGGATGGTAACTACCTTGGTTTCTTCCTGTTGATATACAACAACGGATCAGAGGGTGAGCCTATGGTTGTGATATCTGATTACAGCAGCAACGAGTGGTGCGACAAGGTGTACCACAGACTTAGTGAAGTGTTCGGAGGGTATGAGATATGAGTTACTACATCAAACCAGTTGATGAGTTGAAGCCGGGACGCCTTGCTGTGTACCGTGTGGTGAAGAGGTTACGTGACTTCAAACCAGAGAACGGTGTTGAATACATGGTGTTCCCTAGTAAGAAGGCAATGAAGACAGCGTTCTTTATTGACCTGTACTGTGGTAAGAATGGTAAGCTAGTCAAGCTTAAAGACAGATCGATGATGAGGTTCTAACATGAGAGATGGTATGACTTACAGGGAGATAGGCGAAGTTCTCGGTATATCAGGTGAGAGAGTTCGCATGATAGAGGCAACGGCGTTGAGAAAACTACGTCGTTCAGGTAGGTTGAGGGAGTTCCTTTGCCTACTTGAAGCGCCTATCAAGGAGAATTACGGTGAAAAAGTACCGAGAAAATAACGTGGACTATATAGCTTAGTGTGGTAAACTAAACTATATAGATAACTAAGTATTAATATTATTACTAATACTATTACTAATACATAGGAACTATATAGTATGACTAACGATCAGATGATTGAAGAGCTAGTTGAGTTTGAGTTTCAGAACATCACGGTGGTTGAGGTGGTACAGATATACATCAAGTTACAGCGTGAGTTTCTGAAGAGTCAACTTACCGAGGAAGAAGTCAAGGCTAAATACCATGAACTGTTTGGCGATGAGGAGGTAGTACACTGATGTCGTTTGTTAAACTGCACCAGCAGTGTGATGACTGTGGTTCTAGTGATGCACTGTCATATAACGAGGATGGATCTAGCTACTGTTTTGCATGTGCTAAGTTTACCCCCTCACCAGAAGCTACAGGAGGCTCTGTGAGCAACATTAAGGAACGAGTAGTACCAGCGGCAGGGTTCGATAGATCGTCCTTTACAGAGCCATACAGAGGCTATCAGGATAGGGGTCTAACTGCTACCACCATGTCTGCATACTCAGCACAGCAGAAAGCAGGTAACATTCTGTTTGGTTATCATGATCCTGTTGGTGAGCTAGTGGCGGTGAAGACTAGGTATCCAGACAAGCAGTTCAAGATCAGTGGGGATTGGAAGAAGGCTGGGTTGTATGGTCAGCATCTATTCCCCAGTGGTGGTCAATACATAACCGTAGTGGAGGGAGAGTTCGATGCACTGGCATCCTATCAAATGTTTGGTGGTAAGTATCCTGTTGTTTCTATTCGTAATGGTGCCCAAGGTGCTGCTGCTGATTGTCGCAGGGCATATGACTTTCTCGACCAGTACGATCATATTATCTTTTGCTTTGACAACGACGATCATGGGCGCTCTGCTGCTTTAGAATGTGCTGACATCTTTGGTGGTAAGTCTAGGATCTATCATCATGGCGAGCACAAGGATGCGTGTGACTACCTGTTGAACGGTGACAAGGATGAGTTCATTAAGAGGTGGTGGGCTGCTAAGACATACACACCTGATGGTATGGTGATGCTGGGTTCTCTGCGCGAGGCGTTGAAGAAGCCATTGGAGGAGGCAGAGGTACGCTACCCATACAAGGGATTGGATGACATGACGTTTGGTGTGCGTCCTACTGAGCTAGTCACCATCTGTGCTGGCTCTGGTCTGGGTAAGTCTACGTTCATGCGTGAGCTAGTGTTCTCCATACTAGGACAGACCAACGACAGGGTAGGACTAGCCTTCCTTGAGGAGACACCTGATCGTACTGCCCGTGGTCTGGTAGGGTTACAGATCAACAAGCCTATACACTTACCGGGGTGTGACTACTCACCTTCTGAGGTAGACCAAGTGTTTGACAGCATGGATCTTGATGATCGTGTTGTGTTGTGGGATACGTTTGGTTCCAACAAGATAGAGAACGTGTTGGCTAGGTTCCGTTACCAGATCAAGGTACTGGGTGTGAAGTACATTGTGCTGGATCACATCAGTATCTTGGTATCAGATCAGGAGAATGGTGATGAGCGTAAAGCTATCGATGAGATCATGACCAAGCTACGTATGTTCTGTCAGGAGATGCGTGTGTGTATGTTCATCGTGTCACACCTGCGTAGACCTGAAGGTAAGGGACATGAAGACGGTGCATACACCAGCCTTGGTCAGCTACGTGGGTCAGCAGCCATTGCACAACTTAGTGACATCGTGTTAGGATTAGAACGTAACGCACAAGCAGAAGACCCTTTGGTACGTAACACCACCAACGTGCGTGTATTGAAGAACAGGTTCAGCGGTATGACAGGGCCAGCCACTGCGCTGATGTACAACAAGGATACGGGGAGGCTCACTGAGGTATTTGAATGAGATGCGTTGCTTGTGATAAGATAATGACAGACTACGAACTAACCAAAAAGTTTAGTAGTAGTGGTGAGTTCGTGGATATGTGTAATGAGTGTAGTCGTTACCTTGCTGATGATGACTTGATAACAGTAGGTAACATGGACTATGCTACCCTTAGCGATCTAGAGGAGATACGAGATGTCGAACATGGGACGTTGGATTATGACACAGGAACAGAACAAGGAGATGAGGACGAATGGTTATGAACTTTCAGAAAGACAACAACTTGATCTCTCCTACTACGAATACTGTGTTCTTAGACATAGAGGCAGACGGCCTGAACCCTACGAAAGTACACTGCGTGGTTACAAAGAGATCGAACGAAGCTCACTTGACCCACTTATCTAGACGGAGTTTGATGGATGAACTGGCAAAAGGTGGACAGATATGTGGTCATAATCTTATTGGCTACGATCTGCCTGTGCTGTACAGGCTATGGGGTATACGCATACCTCAACACAGAGTTGTGGACACACTGGTTCTTTCACGCCTCTTTCATCCCGACTTGGATGGTGGTCACAGCCTCGCTGCTTGGGGAACTAGGCTTGGCTTCCCTAAAGGAGAGCACACTGATTGGGAAGAACTGTCTGAAGAAATGGTTGAGTACTGCAAGAGAGATGTGGATGTCACTCACAAACTACACGATGCACTGATGGCACAGATGCAGATGTTTGGTTTCAGTAAGCACTGTGTTGACCTTGAGCACAGCGTTGCGTTCATCTGTAAGGATCAGGAAGACAACGGCTTTGAGTTTAACAAGGACGGTGCAGTAGAACTATACGAAGAACTTACTACCCGTATGCACAGGATAGAAAAAGATTTACAGCAAGTGTTCCCACCTATAGTAGAGGAGAGGATCAGTGATAAAACACAGAAGAAACTCAAGGACAAAGTTACGGTATTCAATGTCGGTAGTAGACAACAGATTGCAGAGCGGCTTACTAGCAAGGGTGCTGTGTGGAAGGAACTCACTCCCGCAGGAAAACCAAAGGTTGATGAGGCTACACTTAAAAAGCAGGCTCACATTCCCGAAGCAAAGATCATACTACGTTATCTTCTCTGCCAGAAACGAGCCTCTCAAGTTGACTCGTGGATTAAAGCAGTTGGCGAAGACAAGAGAATACATGGCAGAGTCAGGCACATCGGCGCTGTCACCGGACGGATGGCACACTCCGGTCCAAACATGGCTCAAGTTCCTGCTGTAAGGGCTGAGTACGGGAAGCAATGTCGTGCGTTGTTTAACACACCTGATGATCGTGTACTTGTGGGTGCTGATGCTAGTGGTCTTGAGCTACGTATGCTTGCACACTATATGAATGATGCTAACTACACCAACGAGATATTAACAGGTGACATACACACAGCTAACCAACATGCTGCTGGACTAAAGACAAGAGATCAAGCCAAGACATTTATCTATGCGTTCTTGTACGGTGCAGGTGACGCTAAGATAGGCAGTGTTGTAGGTGGTAGTGCATTGCATGGTAAGAAACTAAAAGCAGACTTTCTTGAGAACACACCAGCACTGGCAAAGCTACGTAAAGAAGTAACAAAGGATGCTGAGTCTGGTTTTCTTACTGGTCTTGACGGCAGACGTATACGTGTACGATCACAACACGCCGCACTGAACACGCTACTGCAAGGTGCTGGTGCTGTGGTAATGAAGCAGGCTATCATTATCCTGTATGATTTGTTAGCCCGTGTTGACTTCAAGCTAGTCGCACAGGTACATGATGAGTGGCAGATAGAGTGCCGCCCAGAAGATGCAGACTTCATTGGGAAGTCATGTGTTAACGCAATGGTATTCGCAGGTGAACTCCTGCAACTGAACTGTCCGTTAGACGGAGAGTATAGAGTTGGTAATAGTTGGGCAGATACCCACTAGCACAATTCTATTTTATGTGGTATAATATTAGGGTAAGTTTAATTATCGGAGATGTGTAATATGTCTAATGAAGCACCCAACGTAATGGTAAAGTGTGACTTGTTCTGGCCTAACCTGACTCACAAGAATGAGTTAGCAGGTAAGTACACAGTTGATCTTGCCAACCTTTCTGACGCTGCTATTACTGCGTTGGAAGATATGGGTATCAACATCAACAACAAGGGAGATGAGCGTGGATCGTACATCACCTGCAAATCCAACAACAAGTACCGAGCGTTCAACACTGACGGAACAGAGTTGCTCATCAAGGGACGAACACCGCGAGACGAAATGGACGACACAGAAACAGGAGTCGTGGTGGGTAATGGTTCCACAGCTAAGTGTCTCATCGGCTACTACGATTGGGAATACCTCAAGAAGAAAGGTCGTAGTGCCACACTCAAGCGCCTTGTGATTGATGAGGTTGTTGAGTACGCACCGGAGCTAGAAGAGATGGAAGCTCTATGATACTCATTGATGGTGACATGCTGGTGTACCGTGTTGGCTTTGCTTGTGATGATGAGCCAGCACGGGTAGCAACAGAGACTCTAGATAACTATCTATCTCAGATAGTGTTAGATCTGTCTGATCACTACACATCCAGCATTGTTTACCTAACTGGTAAGGGCAACTTCAGGGACGAGGTTGCTGTTACCCAACCCTACAAAGCTGGTCGTTCTGAAAAGCGTAAGCCTGTACATAAGAAACTGCTCCGCGACTTCATGGTATCTGAGTGGAATGCAGAGGTTGTTAACGGTATGGAAGCTGACGATGCTATAGCTATCAAGGCTACTGAGCTAGACCACAAAGCTATTATCTGTTCGTTAGACAAAGACTTCAGGCAGGTTCCTTGTCCTATGTATGATTACACCAAGAAAAACTTAAATGCATTTAAGGTTGATGACGCTATGCGGTGGTTGTACAAGCAGGCGTTAATGGGTGATCGTGTTGATAACATCCCCGGTATCTATGGGGTTGGGCCTAAGAAAGCTGACAAGATCATTGACCCGTGTACAACAGAGTGGGAGTGTTACAGTACCTGTCTTGCTCACTACTGGGACAATGAGTTAGATGAAGAGCGACTACTAGAAAGTCTTAACCTTCTGTACTTGTTACGTTCACATGATGATAAGTACGAGAAACCAAGTGAAGTTTGATTCTAAGTTTGAGAAAGAAGCCTATGCACTTATGCGAAGCTGCGAGTACCATCCTTCACAGACACTAGAATACGTACTACCTAAAACATATGAGCCTGACTTTGTTTACAAGACAAAGAGTAAGACCATATGGATAGAAGCTAAGGGTAGGTTCCGTACATCAGATGAGGCACGCAAGTATGTCTACATTGCAAAGACGCTTGGCCCAGCAGAGGAGTTGGTATTTCTCTTCCAGAAACCAAAGACACCAATGCCGGGATCACGTAGAAGAAAGAATGGTACACGCTACACAATGGAAGAGTGGGCAAACAAGCAAGGGTTCAGATGGTACACTCTTGAAACAATACCGAGAGGGTGGAGACAATGACTAGACACCTAGTAATACCTGACACACAGATAAAACCAGATTGTCCTATTGATCACATGATGTGGGCTGGCAGGTATGCTTGTGCTGTCAAGCCTGATACCATCATACATCTAGGTGATCATTGGGACTTTCCCTCGTTGTCGTCTTATGACGTAGGTAAGAAATCCTTTGAAGGCAGGCGGTACTCTGCTGATGTTGAGGCAGGTAACGAAGCCATGCAAATATTCATGGACTGTATCAGAGCAGAGCAGTCTCGTTTGCGTAAGATGAAGAAGAAGGTATGGAAGCCACGCCTTATCTTTACTCTTGGTAATCATGAATACAGAGTGGAACGTGCAGTAGAAAACGATGCCAAGCTAGAAGGGTTAATGAGCTATGAAGATCTCAATCTCAGGGGCTGGGAAGTACATCCGTATCTTCAGCCGGTTATTGTGGACGGTATTGCTTATTGTCACTTTTTCACTAGCGGTGTCATGGGCAGGCCAGTTACAAATGCAAAGCTACTGCTCCAGAAAAAACATATGTCATGTGTTATGGGACACGTACAAGACAGAGATATCGCGTTCGACAGAAACGCAGCAGGAAACAGAATGACCTCCTTGTTTGCTGGTATATACTATCAGCATGATGAGGAGTATCTTAATCCACAGACTAACGGATCATGGTCTGGTTTGTGGGTGTTCAATGAAGTAGACAACGGTACGTTTGATGAGATGCCTGTGTCTATGACATACCTACGGGGGAAGTACGGTGTTAACTCTTGATGAAATACTAGAACGAGTTTCTTCTAGGTATGATGAAGTTACTATCATGGAAGCGCTAGAAATTACATCTGAAGATTTAGTTGAAAGGTTTTCTGATAGAGTAAACATTAACAGTTGGAAGTTTGACTTAGAGGAACAGCATGAGCATTAACGAAGCAACCCCAGAGCAGTGGGACAAAGCAAGCAAGACAGTGTATGGTAAACTATACCATCCTAATGACCACGCTATAAAGAAACAGGTAGGAGGCTCTCATTACAATCGCTACTCAATACAGCCAGTTGATTTTATTCTTGCTAATAAACTTGATTGGTGTGAGGCGAACGCTATAAAATATATTACAAGACACAAAGATAAAGGTGGAGTAGAAGATATACGTAAAGCAATACACTATCTAGAAATACTTCTGGAGCGTATGGTCAATGAAAATAGTTGAAGGTAACTTTGGAAGCAAAGAAAACAACGACATAAAAACCTCTGAGTTTCTTGCGTTGTTATCAGCACGTAGTTTATGCTACGAGGAAGAAGAAAGACCTATCAAGTGTGTTGTTATTATGTATGAAGACGGAGAGGTATTTGAAGTCACAGCTACAGAACAATACCCTGATGGTGTGTACTTACTTCTAGGTTTGGCACAGGCAGCAATCATAAACGAAACTTTAGGAATAACTTAATGGATGCATATCAACAGTACATACACAAGTCACGCTACGCACGCTACAATGCAGAAGAACAACGTCGAGAGACATGGGAAGAAACAGTTAATCGTTATGTTAACTATTGGGTAGACAAAGCAGATCTTAATGACTTTGAAGTATCTGAAATCTTCAAGGCTATACATGACTTAGATGTAATGCCCAGCATGAGGGCATTGATGACAGCGGGTGAAGCACTAGACCGTGACAACGTAGCAGGTTTTAACTGTAGCTACTTACCTATTGATCACCCTAAAGCATTCGATGAGATGATGTACATTCTCATGTGCGGCACAGGTGTAGGCTTTAGTGTTGAGAGACAGTACATAGCCAAGCTACCTGAAGTTGCGGAGAAGTTTCATGAAACAGACACAGTTATTAATGTTGCGGATTCAAAGATCGGATGGGCGAAATCGTTTAGGGAACTGGTATCATTGTTGTATTCAGGTCAAATTCCCCAATGGGACGTTAGCAGAGTACGACGTGCAGGTGCCACACTTAAAACTTTCGGAGGTCGTGCAAGTGGCCCAGAACCTCTCATCGAACTATTCAAATTCACGTCCGGGTTGTTTCAAGGATCTGCTGGACGAAGGCTTACATCCATTGAATGCCACGATCTTTGCTGCAAGATCGCACAAATCGTAGTAGTAGGAGGAGTAAGACGATCAGCACTCATATCACTATCTAACCTGTCGGATGACAGGCTACGCAGAGCTAAGACAGGTGAGTGGTATCATGCTAACCCACAACGTGCACTCTCTAACAACTCTGCTTGCTACACAGAAACACCTGACTTTATTGCTTACTTAGAAGAATGGAAAAGTTTATATGAATCCTTCTCAGGAGAACGAGGTTTCTTCAGCAGAGTTGCTAGTCAAAAACAAGCTGAAAGGAATGGCAGACGAGATGCTACCTACGATTTTGGAACTAATCCATGTAGTGAGATCATCCTCAGACCCAACCAGTTCTGCAATCTATCAGAGGTTGTTGTCAGGCCAGACGATACGCTCGCTAGTCTCAAACGAAAGGTACGCATTGCGGCTATCCTTGGAACTCTACAAGCTACCCTCACAGACTTTAGATACTTAAGGAGTATTTGGAAGACAAACACAGAGGAAGAAGCTTTACTAGGTGTATCACTAACAGGTATCATGGATCACCATTTACTATCAGGACGAGGGGACAATGCAAAGCTTAAGAAGTGGCTCACAGACATGCGAGAGGAAGCAATTGAGACTAACAAGCGGTGGGCTAAGAGACTTAACATTAATCCCTCTACAGCTATTACTGCGATTAAGCCTAGCGGTACTGTTAGTCAGTTGGTCGATAGTGCTTCTGGTATCCATCCTCGCTATAGCGAACAATATATACGAACAGTTAGAGCAGATTCTCGTGACCCTCTTTGCGCTGTCTTAGAGGCTGCTGGTGTCCCTGTAGAGACAGATGTAAACAGTGCTAGTACTAAGGTATTCAGCTTCCCTATCGCCTCACCAGAGGGCGCTGTGACAGCCTCAGATATGGGTGCAATAGAACAGTTGGATTTGTGGGAGTTGTATCAGGACTACTGGTGTGAACACAAGCCATCAATGACTTGCTACTATAGGGATCATGAGTTCTTAGAGGTAGGACAATGGCTGTGGAACAAGTTCGATAAGGTATCAGGTGTTAGCTTCTTGCCCTACTCAGACCATGCATTCCAACAGGCTCCCTATCAACCCATTGATAAGAAAACCTACAAGCAAGCAGTAAAAGACTTCCCCACTGAGATCAACTGGGACATCAACGAGGAGTCTGATATGACTGAAGGTAGTCAAGAACTAGCCTGCACAGGTAACAACTGTGAGATATAAATTAATAGTAGCTATGATTATGTTGTTACCAGCCTGTACCGTAGTAACTACTTCTGATGCTGAGTGGGAGTGGCCTCAAGACATAAAGAATATAGAGTAACCGTTAGACTTACCTACGTCCTCTGGCTTATCTTTAGAGTCATGGGGCGTAGGTATTCCTTCAGCTTGCATCTTCTTGATACGCTCTTTAGAACGCTGACACATACTGTGATAGTCAATAGAAGTATAAGATACTGTGTGTTTGTCGTTGTCTTTCATTCGTCTGTTAACCCCTTTATAGTTTTACCAATAATAGGTAATGACTCAAGTGATTCATTTGGTATAAGATCTGGAACCTCTCCCGCCATTAAAGCACGAGCTACATCGGCTGTGTCTTCAAGCACTGCAGCAGGAAAAGTTGCACCTACAGGCGGCAACATATTATTCATAAACGCTGTAGCAGGATCACTCATAAATTTGTCGTACCCATAATCGTTAGCTCCCATAGCACCAAAGGTAAATACAGAACCTATTTGGTACAGAGCACCTATAGCTGCCTGCTCTGGGTCAGGAGCTTCACCCTTAATAACCTGCCTACCTTCATTAACAAGACCATAACCACCACCAGATAATATAATGTATCTCATTGCATTTTCTAAGGCTTGTTTCTTGTTACCATCTCTCCATTCTTTAAAGATTCTACGTTCCATCAAATCAAACTGCTTGATTGCAAAACCTTTTAACATATAAAACAAACGAGCATTGGGATTAGCTAAACCAAAAGCAGTCTGTGCTGCTGCGTTAATAGGTTGTAATCTAAACAAGTCAAACATAACAAGATCACGCACTAGCTCACTCTTTGTGTTGCCAGCAGCTATGTCTCTTTTTAATTGATCTATCTCAGGCTTACTAAAACTGTATTGCCATTTATTATCAAAAGAATTATCGGCTATATCTTGTCTTGCTTTACGAAAAGAAGCACCCATGATACGGCTCTTACCAAACTGATCTAGCTTAGAAAAACCTGACCACTTCATAGACCACTCTAACAAGGACTCACTAGCTTGTGCTGCATTTTCTAAAAACTTGTTACCACTAATGCGATCACCTAACAATTTCTGGTCTGTACCTTTTCTAGCTTTACGTACAAACTCACCAAAAACTTGTCTTGCTAGTCCCATATCTTCAGGACTAAAAGCAATATCTCCTTTGTTAAACACAGCGCTTAATACGTTACGCAGACCTAATTCAAACGAGGCATTAAACAAGTCATGCACGTTCATCAAAGCGCCATATGGATTAGCAATAGTACCTACGTAGCCAAGACTACGTATTAACTCTAACTCATGCGACATTCCCTTGTTAGCGTTTATACCAAGATCGTCAATAATTTGTTTAGCATTACTAATCTGTACATCAGACAAGCCTTCACGCTTAAGAGCTTCTTCAATAATACGATCATCAAACAACTTAAAAGAACCGGATTCCTTTGCTGCTGTCTGCTCTAAAGTTTTCTTTCCTTTAGCTACAAGAGGCTTACCGACAGTACGAAAACCAAGTTGCTTGCCTAATTCCATACGTGTTAATGTCTGGCGTTGCCATCTCCAATGAGAATCAAAAATATTTTCATATTCTTTTTGTTCTGCTACATCTTTACCGGCATTTATTTTACGCCACTCCTGCATAGAAGGACGTTGAATATCTTTAGAAGCTGCATCTTCTGATTTAGCTTGGGCTTTTTGTCTAAAAGAACGGAGACTAAAATCATCAGCAGTAGACGTTACGTTAGAGTGCATCCACAAACGAGATAAATCACCAGCAGTTACCTCTCTACGATAACGCTTAGAAAACTCAAGGTTGTCTTCAAAGAACTGATTAAGTCTATCCTCTGATCCTTTACCAATTTTACCCCTTGCTATGTTTATTGCAGCTTTAAGACGTTTTTCTCTAAATTCTTGAGACAAACGTGAGTTCATTACATCTAACAAAGCATCATTAAACTTTACGTTGTCTTGTGCTAACTCACGAAAAGGCTCCATACCTTTCCACATTTTATCTAATACAGTTTGACCACGAACAACACGATTCATTCCTCGTATAATACGCTCAGAAAAAGACTTACCTACTGTTTCTTCAGCTAGTGTAGCTAGAGGAGAAGCCAACCTACGTAACTTTACAATAGTGCTTTGTGCTTGTGGTATTGTTGTATTAACATCTTTCATAAGACGACCAGTAGTCATGTCTACTAAGTCTTGTCTTAAAAAAGACAACTCATCTAAGTTTTCAAATTGTTCGTTAAGTTTTTCCCTTAAAATTTTTATGTCTTTATTAGAGTTATAGACCTTATTAAACTGTTTCATGTTTACGCCCATATCAATAGCGTAATCACGCATACGTGTTAACATGCTTCCCAAGTCAGAAGGTAGTGCTCCTTGTCTACCTACTGTGTCTCCTAAATATTCTACTTCACGCATAAGTAATTGCGTAGCTAACTCATCATTACTTAACTCAGCAGTAGGTCTAGTTACCTTAGCTTCTTGTAAAAGTTGTTCTTGTAAATTAACTTTTTGTTTGTTAAGTTCATCAACAGAATCAACTTGACGACCTAGTTGGGGATCAAAAATACTGTCAAAAATACGACCAACAATAGCACCGCCTGCTCCGTAGTACATACCTTTTTCAAGTCTGTCTGCTGTGTCCTCACCAATACCAAGACCATAAGCACCGGCTTCTAATCCACCAGCTACAGCAGAAGATGTTACGCCCAGCGCACGTAGAGAATTAATAATACCTAAACTTGTTGGAAGAGCACCAGCTACTTCGCCGTACAAAGCAGTGCGAGGACTAAGTTGAGAAAACTCATCCATTTCTTTACGTATACGTTTAAGTGCTACATCATACTCTTCACCAGACGCAAGAGCTTCTATTTCTTCACCAAAACCTAAAGCAAAACCTTGTGCCGCTACTCTTAAACCACCTTTAATATCTCTAGCTTGCCTTGCTTTTTTGTTAGCAAAGTATGTTTCAACAGGATCTTCAGGAACTGATACACTACCTAGTTCTATTTTTTCTACTCTGCCTCTATTTAAATACTTTTCTACGGGATCAATAACAGGAGCAACAGTAGGTACAGGTTGCATAGCTGCCATTTGTGTAGACAACAAGTCCGATTCTATTCTAGGCATTGAGCCAACAGCACGTTCAAGATAAGTAGCAACAGGATCAGGCTCCATAGCTTTCATTTGAGTTGATGCTAATTCAGACTCAAGACGAGAAGTACTTCTAGAAGGAACAGACACAGGTTCACGTTGTGGTACAGTAATTTCTGTTAAGCGTTGATCCATTGAAGTTGTGTAGTCAGTGTACGGAGCAGGTACTTCTTTTTGAGCACGTTGAGGAACAATAACATTGTTAAGATATTTCTCTACAGGGTCTATTTCTACCTTGGGTTCAGGTATAGGAACTTGCCCACGTTTTGTAGGTATAATAGGTTCAAGAACTCTTTTAGCATCTACTCGTACTTCTTGTAAAGTATCTTCAAGTTTTTTACGATCTATTTCGTTAGGAAACGTAGCTTCATAATCAGTAAGTTCTTCTAATTTACGTTGAGATGCTTCTTCATCTTTAATTCTTAAATCACCTAACTTAGTTGATTCAGAACCTTTGGTAGTAACGTCTTCATCTGTAATTTTTAAGCCGCCTAGCCTGATAGATTCAATAGGTTTACTTTCTAAATTTTTAGGCGTTGGTATATCTTCAGAAAAAGAAACAACTACTTGATCTTTTACTTCTGCAAATTTTTCATTGCTTCGTTTTAAAGTAGGCTGATCTGTTCTGTCTGTATGATGATGATCTAAGTATAGGTCTTGACCTGCATCCCAATTACCCTTGGCAAGAGAAACGAGCAACTTGTCAGTGCCTATACCCTCTTTGTTTTTTTGAGGACGTTGTTGTAAATCAAAAAATATTAAACGTCTAACTTGATCTTCAGATAAATCAGAAGGATCTCTGTCTTTATCTTTAAGCGCATCAGTCATCCATTTTTCAGGCTCTTTACCTTGTTGCTTAGAAACACGAATTGCTCTCCTAAGCATAACAGGATAAGAACCTTTCAATATTTGATATGGTCCTCTAGCAGAAGAAGAACGATTATATGTATTCCACCCGCCGCTAGACTCAATTTCTTTTACTGTATCAAACCAAAGATCAAAATTAGGCGCTGCTTGATAGGGATCAATACCAAGTTTTTCCATTGTCCCCACCACAGTAGGATCATTTAACCATGTAGGAAGATCACCTGACGCAGTAGGTACTGTTTTTGCTTCAACTTCAGCCATTAGTTATTGTTTCCTTGAAGGAGGACCACCGGGAAAAGAAGTAAGAACAGCGCTTCCAACATCG
>Ga0208899_1001792_pt1 | contig 14854 bp, 29 predicted proteins | sample VirMetDEL_Nov_24_FD_184518 | JGI IMG/M metagenome (GOLD analysis project Ga0208899, IMG submission 184518) | Aqueous microbial communities from the Delaware River and Bay under freshwater to marine salinity gradient to study organic matter... | ecosystem: Environmental > Aquatic > Marine >... | reverse complement strand
GAACGTCTTTACGATTTTCGCATAACGGAAATACAATTGCTACAACAACACCAACTGGAAATTTACCAACAATTACAGAAATATCACATAGTGTTGGAGGGTTAAATCCTATAAAGATAATAAAGTTAGAAGTTTATAATGATTTTAAAACACAACAAGAATTAAATTCTTTAACATCATAATATGAGAATATCGAAATATGCTTTTAACAGTAAAGAACAAGCCCAAAGTAAGATTGATGCTTTAGGAACTGCAACGGATGAAAATGGAAACGAATATCCAACGCACAAAAGTTCTATTGTGCAATTAGGTAACATCGTTTTAGAACAAGGCGAGTATGATGAAAACGGAGAAGAAATTACTGCTCCTGTATTATCTGATAAATGGCATTTAGACGTTTTATGGGATGATGCAGAAATTAATACAACAGAAGAAATTGAGGTTTTAGATAAAGATGGAAATTCCTCAATACAAGAAGTAATATTAGTAGACCATCCTTACGGATGGAAATCTTATTCAATAGATATAGAAAGTAATGGAGTACATTCTTTTTTTGGTTTAAATTATGAGTTTTTAAAATTATAAAAGTGGAGATGCAAGACATTAAATTAGCGTTTATAAATTCAATTACATTGACATTGGCGAGTTTTTCCAATATAGAACAATGGCTAAAGATAACGCTTTTAGCAGTGTCTATTGTTTACACAGTCTTGAAGATTTTTAAACTAAACAAAAAACGTGAGTAATTTTTTAACATATAAAGGATATTCTGGAACTGTAAATATTAATTCAGACGAGAATATATTTTATGGAAAAGTTTTGGGAATTAGTGATTTAGTGAACTTTGAGGGTTCGTCTGTAAAGGAATTAAAAGAATCTTTTAAGGAATCAATTAATGACTATCAAGAAACTTGTAAATAATTAAGCAAAAAACTTAATTAGCGAGTACTGTTATTTAATGTTTTTTAATTTATTTTAAATATATATAGTTTTGAGTAAATACTTTAAGGAGATAGAATTTAATATGGATGCTGATTTTCTTGATAAATTAGATAAAGCAAGAGAATTAGCTAATATACCTTTTATTATTAATTCAGCTTATAGAAGTGTAGAGCAAAATAAAAAAGTAGGTGGTAAACCCAATTCTAGCCATTTAAAAGGTATTGCAGTTGATATAAGGATAAAGGATAGCAGAACAAGATATATTGTCTTAAATGCCCTTATAAGAGTTGGCTTTAATAGAATAGGTGTAGCAAGTACATTTATTCACGTAGACGATGATAAAGAAAAATCAGAGAATGTAATTTGGACTTATTAAGAGGATTGCTTCATACAGTTGTGTTTATTATGGGGGGAATAATAAGAACCGACTGTATAAAATATCCAAAATTACTAATGTTATTAGGTTGGTTAGTAATAGTTCTAAAGTTGTTAATATGATTCTAAAAAACGCCAGTAAATGAAATAACTGGCAAATTTATCTACTAATTAGTTTGTTATTAGTAGATTTTATAAACTATTAAATTATGGAAATAAATTTAATTTTATTAGTACCTAACGCAATGATAATAGGATGGCAGTATCACGAACCAGAGAAAGGATTTGAATATTCAGAACTTAATCTGTTTTTATTTTTTGGTCAACTACAAATAAGATGGGAATAATATGAAAAAGATACTAAATTGGTTTACAGGCGGTGTAATTAAAGAAATAGGTAATGCAATAGACAAACTATTTACCACCGAAGAAGAACGCTTAAAAGCGAAGAACGAAATATTTAAAGTACTACAAGAACAACAATTAGAATTACAGAAACTACAAACTGAAATAATTGTTACGGAAGCTACTGGTAATTGGTTGCAAAGAAGTTGGCGACCTATACTAATGTTAGCATTTGGGTTTATAGTTATCTATGTCAAATTCATTGCACCTTTGTTTGATTTACCTATTCCACCTTTAGAGAATGAGTTTTGGAACTTGTTACAGTTAGGTATCGGTGGATATGTAGTTGGTAGAAGTGTAGAGAAAGTGGCAGGTAACATAACAATTAAAAAATAATTTACTTTTTATTTGCTTTTTTAAACATAAATATATAACTTAGCAATTTTTTAATACTTCACTATTATAAAATAATAATAATATAATAATAATTAATAATATTATATTTAAAAATAATACTAATAAAGTATAAAAATAAATATAAGATATCTGACCCCTATTCAATAAAAAAAAACATATATTTATTAACAAAAGTTTGTTTATTAGGTATAAATGAATTATATTTGTGTTAGAGAAAAAATCATTTACAACGAGGCATTATGAGAGAGTATCTAACAATTACTAACGAGGATAATATGGAGCTGATGTCAACAAGGATTGAAAATATAAATTCTAATATCATAAACTGGGCAATTACTCGAGCAGGTAATAATTTAGAAGAATTTTATGCGAATAATCCTGATGTTTTAGATTGGATAGAAGGAAATAAGAAACCTACTTTAAAACAATTAGAAAACTTCACTCATAAAGTTCACGTTCCTTTTGGATATATGTTTATGAATGAGCCCCCTAAAGAAGAAATACCTATACCATTTTTTAGAACTGGAGCAGCACCTAGAGATAAAGTTTCTTTAAATGTCTATCATACTATCCAAATTATAAAGGACAGACAGAATTGGTTGACAAATTATTTACAGGAAAGCAAATATTCTGACTTAGACTTTGTAGGTAAATATAATGACAACTCTAATTATAAGGAGATTGCAAATGATATTAGAAATACATTAGGACTTACTTTAAATTGGGCAAGTAAACTTGGTACTTGGGAACAAGCTTTAGATTATCTTACATTACAAATTGAGGAAATTGGAATAATTGTCAATTTTAATGGAATTGTTGGAAACAACACGAGAAGAAAAATATTAGTTGAAGAATGTAGAGGATTTGTTTTAGTAAATAACAAAGCACCTTTTTTATTTATAAATTCTGCAGATGCAAAAGCTGCACAAATGTTTACCTTAATTCACGAAATTGCCCATATTTGGCTTGGTGAAAGTGCTGGTTTTGACAACAAACAAATGCTTCCAGCTGATGACCCAATTGAATTATTATGTGATAAAGTTGCTGCCGAATTTTTAGTACCTGAAACATTCTTCAGAGAAAAATGGAACAGCAGTCAAAACATAAAATATTTAAGTAGAGTTTTTAAAGTTAGCCCAATTGTAATTGCAAGAAGAGCATTAGATTTAGACTTAATATCTAAACCTTCTTTTTTTGAATTCTACAACAATTATATAGCAGAATTTAAAAATAAAAAGGAGAACCAAAGTTCTGGGGGGAATTTTTACGCAACTGCTAAAAAGAGAATTAGTTTAAGATTTGCTAGCTATGTGAATAATGCAGTAAATGAAAACAATCTTTTATATAGAGATGCATATAAATTAACTAATTTAAAAGGAAATACGTACGATAAGTTTATTAACGAATATTTATTCCAAGTATGAGTGAATGTGTATGGCTTTGAGAAAAGTACATAAGCGTAAGAAGGAGAGTTTTTCTTTACATAAGGTAGAATACACAGATACCTATACTAAAGAAATGGATTGTGAAGGTTTAGCAGTGCTTAAATGGAGTATGTTTGATAGTCCTGATAAGTTAGGTAGTGGTAAACACTTTATGGAGAGTGAGCCAGTTTTTATATTGGATGAGGTGTTTAGAAAAGAAAGAATCTCAGGTTTTATATTGATGGGGTATGTGAGTAAGACTTACGCAGATAGAATTGCAATACCATCTAATAGTAGCCATAGGGTTGGCAAGGCTATTAAGTTTAAATGTATTAATAAGGCTAAGAGATTTAGAATGATTAGAGGTCTTATTCAATATGGTATAGAAAGAATAAATGTGTCTAATGAATGGATATACTTTGACACAGATAACTACTTAAAAGAACAAGAGTTTGCTTTGTTTTGATTATTTTTTTTGTTTTTAAATTGGGAGAGGTGTAAAAGCCTCTCTTTTTTAACTTTAACATTTCTTTAACATTTACCTTAAATAATTATTTGTATCATTGCATAATGATTAATTAAACATAAAGAATTATGATAAACAAAGAAGCTTGGGAAAAGCTAAGAAAACAAATAGAGTATCATTTAGAGGAAGATAGTAATTTAACTGATATAAGAATTAACTACCAAGTAAAAGTTCCAGAAAGAGGTACGAGAAATTATTTAGGATTAAACGTAAATATAAATAATTAATAAAAAAAATTGTATATTAAAAAAATTATTGTATTATTGCATAATAATAATTAAAACCCAAATAAAATGAAAGATTTATTAGATTTTAAAAATGCTCAAATTACAGCATTACAAAAGAAAGTATTTGATTTAGAAACTAAGGTTTCTACTTATGAAACGTACATCTTTGAATTAACAGACAAAGATTGCCCAACACAATACAAAGATATAGTTAAAAATGAATTATTAAAAACCGAGTAAATTATGACAATTTTAGAAAAATTACAGAAAATTCAGTTAGAGCTTAAAGCTCCAAAGAACCAAAGAAACAATTTTGGTAAGTACAATTATCGTTCAGCAGAAGACATCTTAGAGGCTATTAAGCCATACGAAGAGAAGTACAAAGTATTGTTCAAGATTAACGATAATTTAGTACAATTAGGAGAACATATTTGCGTACATTCAGAAGCTAAGATTATTGATATTGAATCCATAGATAGAGAGAGTTCTGTAGCATCTACCGCACAGGCTATTATAGACTTCCAAGCCAAAGGTATGCAAATGCCACAAAGAACAGGAGCTGCTTCTTCTTACGCTAAGAAGTATGCTTTAGGTAATTTATTATTATTAGACGATACTAAAGATAGCGATGCTACAAATACTCATTCAAAAAATACTAAGACTGCATTAACACAGACAAGTAGTGAGTTTGATAAGGTAAAGAAGTACTTGAAAGACGGTGGCTCTATGGAGGCAGTAGAAGCAAGATACACTATGTCAAAAGAAATAAAAGAAATCTTAATTAAATAATATGAATGACATAAAGATTAAACCAACAGATAAAAAAGACCACTACAGGCTTGTCTTAAATGGAGTAGACGTAACTGGAGAACAAGAGAGAAGTGTGTTTAGACACATTGTAGAGACTATAGATAACGGAATAGGAGTAGGAATATAAATATTAACAATTAAATTAAAATTAGAAATTATGAGTAACCAATTAACAGGAACAATTAAATTAATCGGAGAGAAACAAGTATTTGAATCTGGGTTTCAGAAAGTAGAATTTGTTATTACAACAAATGATGAGAAGTATCCTCAAGATGTTAAGTTTGAAATCGTACAAGATAAGGTAGATGACTTTATCAAGTATAACAAAGTAGGAACATCTGTAGACGTTAGTTTCAACGTTAGAGGTAATGAATATAATGGTAAGTATTATGTTAGTCTTTCGGCTTGGAAAGTGTTTAAATCAGGAGCTAATGCACCAGCAACAGATATTGGTGTGCCAACAGAGGAGTTAGCTACAAGCGATTTACCTTTCTAAATTAGATAAGGGGAGGTTTAAAAGCCTCCCTTTTTTTATTAATAAATAAAACAAAACAAATGACAGAACAAGAATTACAAGAACATAACGATCATCTAATGTTTATGCAATCTATAGAGGAAGAATGCACTATAGATATAAATAAAAAAATAGAACATCCTCCAGTGGCAATTAGCTTTAAGACAAAAGAAATTGTTATTAGGAATGGTAGTGTTAAAGAATTTCCTATACCTATTGGAACTTATGGTAACTTTAGCTTTATACAAGCACCGCCAAAATCAATGAAAACATTTTTTGTTAGCTTATTAGGTTCAGCTTTCTGTAATCCTAATGGAAAATTTACTAAGGGTATGAATTCTTTTAGAGGTAATAAACACTTTATACATTTTGATACAGAACAAGGGGATTGGCATTCACAAAGAGTTTTTAAGAGAATCCAATGGATGAATAAAGGATTAAAATTAGACTTTTATCATACGTTTGCATTAAGAAAAGTAGGTTATCAAAGTAGAATAGACTTTATAGAATATTATTTAGAGCGTATGAAGGAAGAAGGGAAGGAAATAGGATTAATAGTTATTGATGGTATTGCTGATTTAGTTAGCGATGCAAATAATTTAGAAGAATCTAACTTAATTGTACAGAAAGTAATGGCTTGGACCACTATTTATAATTGCCATATAGTAACTGTAATCCATAGCAACTTCGGTTCAGACAAACCAACAGGACATTTAGGTAGCTTCTTAGAAAAGAAAGCGGAGACACAAATACAATTAGAAAGGGATGAGAATAAGTTTGGCTGTATAACAGTCTCTTGTAAGAGAAGTAGAAACACACCATTTGAATCCTTTGACTTTATATTAAATGAAAATGGATTACCTAAGATAATTACTGCTGACGAATTACTAAGTTTCTAATAATTTGTTAATAACTTTTTAACAAAAGATAAACAATAAACATTATATTTATAACACAAAACAAAAATTATGAAAGATTTTAGACCAAGATTAAAAGGCAAGATATTAAAAGCTTATAAGAACTTAACTAAAGTAGAGAATAGAGTTCTTGTTATAGGGGATTTGCACGAACCATTTTGTTTAGATGGTTATTTGGACTTCTGTAAAGAGCAGTATGCTATACACAACTGTAACAAGGTTGTTTTTATTGGAGACGTTATTGACAATCATTATTCAAGTTATCACGAATCATCTGCAGATGGTTTAGGGGGTAAGTTTGAGTTAGAACAAGCAGTAAAGAAATTAGCTAAATGGTATAAAGCATTTCCTGATGCAGATGTTACTTTAGGTAATCACGATAGAATTATTATTCGCAAAGCACAATCATCTGATATTCCAAGTAAGTGGATTAAGGAGTTTTCTGAGGTATTAGAGACACCTAATTGGAACTTTGTAACAGAGGTTTATTATGATGGAGTTCGATATGTTCACGGAGATAAAAGTGGTAAACCAAGAATGTCTGCTAAAAGAGATATGGTATCTACAGTATCAGGACACTATCATACAGATTTTTATTGTGAATGGATGTTCGGTAAAACAAGAGCTATATTTGGAATGGCAGTAGGTTGTGGTATAGACAGTAAATCTTATGCTATGGGATATATGCAGGGCGGTAAAAAAGAAGCGGTTGGTATAGGCATCGTATTAGGAGGTCATACTGCTTTCAATGTGAAAATGGTATTGTGATGACAGAGAAGTCTACTATAGATTTATTAAACAGGATTAAAGGAATTAACCTTTCATTAGCATCTGACACTTATAGTTGTTACGATGCTTTTGATGTTAATTATATAGTTGAGATAAAGAACAGAAGAAAGTATTATTCTGATAAAATTATTGAGGCTATGAAACTGTTTACCAACTATCAAGAATCACAAATAAAAGGTAAGACGTTTCTATATGTTGTAACTGATGAAAAAGGTGTGTGGGTATTTAATATATCTAAAAACATAGCCTCTATAGTTGAAACACCTGTGAAGGCTTTCAGATGTCCTAAGACCACTGACTTTGAAAATAATAGTAAAATCAACAAGTATTCTTATATACTTCCTGAATCAATGGCTAAACATATAGAATATGAATCATAAGATAATATCACCTCTATCCGTAACACTACCGAGAAAAACTGTTAAGGATAAGAAGATTTACTTGAATATGAATACATATAGAAACTTACACCATAGAATAAGTAATGATGCCAAAAAAGCCTATTCAGAGGCTCTTAGAGGACAGTTAGAGGGCTTGTCTGTACAAACACCTGTCGAGGTAACTTATAAGGTCTATAAAGGCTCTAAAAGACGTTTAGACAAGATGAATGTAGTTAGTGTAGTAAGTAAGTTCCTATTAGACTCTATAACTGAGTATGGTTGTTGGGAAGATGATAATGATGACTATGTAAAGAAAGAGACTATATTACCTACAGAATTAGATAGAGATAACCCAAGAGTAGAAATAATTATAAAAGAGATTTAATGTTAGAAAAATTAGCAGTTCATCACGAGTTATGGATTAAAATGTTATTAAATTTAGGTTGCGATATTTACGTAGCTAAAGACTTGGTGCAAGATATGTACCTGAGAATGCACAGACTTGTGAAAGATGAGAAGAGGATTATGTATAAGGATGATATAAATAGGTATTTCGTTTGGATTACATTAAGGAATTTGTACTACTCTTATTTAAAAGATGAAAGAAAAAGAAATAGTATTTTCTATGAAATATTAGAAAATGATGAAGTTGTTGAAAATAAATATAATGTAGAGGAAGATTCTGCGTTTGAAAAAATAATGAATAAGGTAAATGAAGTAATATCTGATTGGACTGTTTATGATAAAAGATTATTTGAGCTTTACTTCTTACAAGGGTTATCTCTACGAGCTATATCGAAAGGAGCTAAGATAGGATTAACCTCTATACATAACTCGATACTAAACCAAAAAGCTATATTAAAAGAATATTTATCAGAAGATTTAATAGATTATTTTAACCAAGATTTTGACAATATATGAAACCAAACAATTATTATTTAGAATTAGAGAAACAAGGGTACTATGAAACTATAGACAAGAGGTCTAAAGATTATAGGGAATATAAACAATGGAAAGCTTCAAAGAGAAGTGAAGATTATAATAACCTAAAGCAGAAGGTTGAGAACCAATCAAAAGGTGTTGGAGATACAGTGGCTAAAATTACTAAAGCTACAGGAGTAGATAAGTTAGTTAAGTTTATAGCAGGAGAAGATTGTGGTTGTGATGAGAGACAAGTCAAGTTAAATAAACTGTTTACCTATAAAAATATAAATTGTATATCTGAGGATGATTATATTTATCTAAGTGATTTTGTGGATAGTAAGACAAATAAAACTACTTCTCAACAAAGAGCAAGATTAATATCCATCTATAATAATATTTTTAATACTAACCAAAGAAACACAAGTTGTAAACCCTGTATTATAGGAATTGTAAATAAATTAAAAAAGTACTTGCAAGTTTATAAATAGTTTTGTAGCTTTGCTTCGTAACTTTAAAACAAATATATTATGAAGCGAATTAAACAACAAAGATTAAGTCAGTTTTGGAATCACGAAATAAATCCTATCACTGGATGGATTGAACGCAAAAATGATGCTGACAATAAAAACAAAAGGAAAATCAGTAAGATTAGATTGGATAAGAAAGTAAACAAAAGTGTTGAATACTCAATATATTAACAGATGAAAGTAATATTTGATGCAGATAGTTTGATATATGCTTCTTGCTTTAAAAGGAAAGAAGATAGGAAATCAGCAGGTGATTTATTTGAGACTGATGTTAATATATCTTTTAATAAATTTCAGAACACTTTTAGTAAATTGTTGGCTTTCTTAGAAGACTTGGTGGAGGTAGATGAGGTTGTTTTTTGTAATGGTTCTAAGAACAACTTTAGAAAAGACATTTCCCCTACATATAAGTTAAATAGAACGCAGAAGAGACCAGATACATTGCTTTTGCTTCACGATATGGTTAAGCTTGAATATAACTCTGTTTATGGTGATGGTGTAGAGACAGATGATGTTGTTGCTACATTGTGGGCAGAAGAGGTAGAGAAGAATGGTATTGACTCTGTTATCATAATGTCATTAGACAAAGATTATAAGCAATTCCCTTGTTGGTTTTATAACTACAACTATAAGAATAGAGAGTTGATTAAAATATCAGAACAAGAAGCAAATGAAAACTTCTATTCTCAGATGATTATAGGTGATACTGCTGATAATATAAATTATTGTAATGGTTATGGTAAGGCTTACGCTAAAAAGCTCTTTAAAGGTTCTGAAAACGAATATTCATTAATCAATAGAACCTATAGATTATATAAAGAGATATATGGAGACGATGCTAAATCGATGTTTAATGAGGCTAAATCGTTATTAAAACTTAAAACAGATTGTTATGAGAACATTAAGCGATGAAGATAAGTATATTGTGGAGCTTTACTTCTCAAATTCAATCATAGAGATTCAAGAAGGGCTTCCTAAGTATATTTTAGAGGATGTTTTAGAGTATTACGAGGAACAAGAGTATTATTTAGCTTGTGCAGGGATAAAAAAGGCTTTAGATTGGTATGAAATGAATACTTTCACTAAAACAATGATAGAAATAGATAAAATAAGAGAAAACAACAAATTAAATTAAAACAAACGATATGATAGATTATAATAAGGAAAACGCAGACAAATTAGCAATAGATTTTGAAAAATTAACAGGTATTAGCTTAAATAGTGGCTCAAGAAAGACATCAATAATGATTACAAGGACATTATTCTATAAAATATTAAAAGATTTTAATTTTATGAACGATAGAATGATTTCTGAATGGTTCAAGGGCAGGGGTATTGATAAAAATAGGTCATCAATTTATCAATCATTAGATAAAATAAGTATTTATTATAAATCATTTCCTTTATTCAGAAAATTGTATAATATTTACTTTAATGATAGAGCCGAAGAATTTATTAAGATGCAAGAAGCTAAAAATAAGCGTTTTGAGAATGTTAAACAAAATTTAGGTACAAGTATACTAAAAAGAGACAAAGATGCCTTAGAATTGCTTATAGACACTATTCCACAAGATAGAAGGGATGAAATACGAGAAATTGTAAGCTTAAGGGTTAAATCTTGGAGCTGGAAAAGTAAAGATGAATGTAAAATAATAGAAGGTGAGACTTCATTAGAATCTTACTGTTTTTAATTAATAAAATATGTATATTATGGGAATATTAGTTGTATTATTTATAATAATAGTAATAAAAATAATAGTTGAAGTTAAAAATAATTAATTATGAGAGGTACACAACCGCATTACGAGAACGGAAAAGATTACGACATCATAGATGTTATAAGGGATTATGATTTAAACTTTTGTAGAGGTAATATCATTAAGTATATTGCAAGAGCAGGGAAAAAGCACGATGAATTGCTTGACTTGATTAAGGCACAAGACTATTTAAACAGAGAAATAGAATTATTAAGAAATAGAAACAAAATAGACAAATGAAGCTAATTTTATCAATTATTTTATGGTTATTCGTAGCGAGGGTTTTTATTTGGTTTGGTAAAATAATATTTAAAGAAACTGAATTATAATCTTACTTATAGATAAATATATCTTACTCTTTTAGTTTAAATGTTAAATAAATGTTAAAAAGTATTGTTGCTTTAAAAAAGAATTGTATATTTGAATATTATTAATTATTAAAACAAATATTATGACCGAAGAACTAAAAGACAAAATATTATCAATTAGACCAGAGTATTTAGATAATGGTAATTCTATTAACCCATTACCATATGAAGTTTCTTTATATTATCAACAAGATGATTACTTGATAGATTTAACTTTAGATGTGAATGATGTATTAAATGCTGAGATATTAATAAATGAAGAGGATTATGAATTATCAGATTCAGATGTTAAGTTTATATGTAAATATCTTTCAGGATTATTAGATTATGAAATACAGGTTACTGAGAGGTATTATGAAGCAGAAAGGAATGAACAAGATAACTATTACTACTATAGCTAAAAAACAAACAAAATGAAAATATTAAACTTATATGCTTGTTTAGGTGGTAATCGATACAAGTGGAACGAAGTAAAAGAAGATATACAGGTTACTGCTGTGGAATTGGATGAGGAACTTGCTAAACTATATCAAGAACGTTTTCCTAATGATACAGTAATAGTAGCAGATGCACACCAATATTTGCTTGACCATTACAAAGAGTTTGATTTTATTTGGAGTTCTCCCCCTTGCCCAACACATAGTAAGGCAAGAGGTTGGAATACTAAAGTAGAAACAAAATACCCAGATATGAAACTATATGAAGAAATTATTTTATTGGAAACAATTTCAAAAGGGCAAAATCCACGTTTTAAAGGTAAGTATGTTGTAGAAAATGTCATACCATATTATGAGCCATTAATACCAGCTAAAAAAAGAGGTAGACATTTATACTGGACAAATTTTAATTTACCAAACACAATATCAAATAGACCACAAATTAAAATTAGCAAAGAAATAAGTGAGGTCAAAAAGTTATGCAAATTTCACGACTTTGATTTTTATAAATACAAAGGAAAACAAACTATAAAAAAAATATCAAGAAACCTTGTAGATTACGAAGCCGGTAAAACAATCTTTGAAACTGCTTTAGGCATAATAAAAAGACAAGATATTAAACAAACAGAATTATTTTAAACTTGTAAAAAACAAAATAACAACACATTAGTTATCATAATATGAGTAATTCACAAGAGATTAAGCCTACAGATGGAAGAAAAGGGAACAGTAGAAAGAAATCTATTCCTAAGCTACCTGTACCTGATAGAGAAAGGTCTAATAAACCGGCTATGAATACTGCTAAGAAGAATCGTAAGAAGCAATATGCTAAGAAAGCTATCAAGAATGTATTTGGTAGTGAGGTAAATGCTTTTGAGAGTTTGGCTAAGAAAGCAAAAGAAGGTAGCTACAATCATATGAAATTGCTTATGGATTATGCCTATGATGAAGAAAAAGAAACTGCTACTAAGAAAGCTAATGCTCCTGTGATTAATTTCTTTGGAGATAGTGTTGAAAGCAAGAAGATTAAAGAGAGGATTATAGACGTAACACCAAAAGATGAGTAAGATAGACATACACGAAAAGTATATACCTGTTTTCAAGAACGATAGCAGGTATTTTGTTATTACAGGTGGTAGGGGTAGTGGTAAATCATTTGGTGTAAACGTATTCCTGCTTAATTTAACCTATGAAGAAGGTCATAAGATACTATTCTCACGTTATACAATGATGTCAGCACATACATCTATTATACCTGAATTTATTGAGAAGATTAACTTAATGGGAGTTCACGAAGACTTTAGGATAACTAAAGATGAGATTATGAACCTTAAAACAGGTAGCTCTATAATATTTAAAGGTATTAGAACGTCATCAGGTAATCAAACCGCAGCACTTAAATCTCTGAATGGTATAACTACATTCGTAGTAGATGAGGCAGAGGAACTTGTAGATGAAGGTACTTTTGATAAGATTGATTTCTCTATACGTTCACAGACTAAACAAAATAGAGTTATTCTTATACTTAATCCAACAACTAAAGAGCATTGGATATATCAGAGATTTTTCCAAAATGAAAACGTATTAGCAGCATCTAATATGGTAAAAGGCAATGTTACCTACATACATACAACTTACAAAGATAATAAGAAGAACTTATCTCAATCATTCTTACAGAGGATTTATGAAATGAAGCGCAAGAGACCAGATAAGTATCAACACCAAATATTGGGGGGATGGCTTGAAAAAGCAGAGGGTACTATTATAAGAAAATGGAGAGTAGGAGATTTTATCCCTACAGAACTTACTTGCTATGGGCAGGATTTTGGATTTTCAGCCGATTTAACGACACTTGTAAAGATTTCGGTAGATAAGAACGCAAGAAAGGTTTGGGTTAAGGAAATCTACGGAAAACCTAATCTAAACACATCTGAGGTAGCTACATTAAATAAAAGAGAGTGTGGTATGGATTTAATTATTTGTGATAATAGTGAGCCACGTTTAATCTCTGAACTAAAAACATTGGGTCTTAACATAAAACCTACAGTAAAGAAGAAAGGCAGTATATTATCAGGTATTGCTCTTATGCAAGACTATGAGATAGTAGTGGATAGAGGTTCTCACGGAATAATAAGAGAGCTAAACAACTATGTATGGAAAGATAAGGGTGAAGCACCAATAGATAAATTCAATCATTTTTTGGATGCAATCCGTTATGGATTAATGTATTTAGTACAAGGAGTAAACTCTGGAGTTTATGTGATAAGATAAAAATAAAATGTTTAATATGAAGGGGGTCAATTAATTTTGTCCCCCTTTTTTTTTGTTTAATATGATGGGGGTAGAAAATAATTCTATGTTTAATATGATGGGGTATGTTTAATATAATGGGGTAACCCTGTGTTTAATATGATACCCTGTGTTTAATATGATGGGGGTATTTTTGTTATTTTGAACGCTTCTAAATAGCTTATTTAGACTGACAATAAATAGTGAATTTATTTGTTTATGTAAAAAAAATATTGTAGTTGCGTACACCTGTACCTTAGTTTAAAAATATACGTCAAATTTAAAGTTTTGTTTCATCAGTGAAAAACGTTAAAAAATTATTTTCGTGTTATTTTTACATTTTTTTTGTTTTTTTGTTGTTTATTAAAATATTTGTTTTATATTTGTATCATAATAATTTAAAAATCAAAAACCAATGAAACAATTTAAAAAAGTAATTACTGAACTTAAAAAAATAGCTAGAGCAATTCATAGTATAAAACAATAAAAAAAATAACATTATGATACTTACAAAAAATTTATTACAAGAAAAAAACTTAGAATTTACTAACTCTAGAGAAGACTTAATTACGGTTTGGTTTTCAAGCAAAACTAAAAACTTTTGTTTGGAGTTAAATTGTAAAGTAATTAAGGCAACAAAAAATATCAAACCAATTCAAGAAAAACTAAACTTTTTAATATCTTTATAACATTATGACAGTACACGAAACAGAAATAGGAAATAGAACTTTTTACATTAACAAAACAAGAAAGGAAGTTTTAATTACAATAGCGTAAACGAAAAAACAAATAAAACTTTTCATTATTCCAATCCTTTAAAATATTATAAAGCATTAAAAAAAGCTTTAAAAAAGTAAGAATTATGTTAGAAATGTTAAAAACAATA
>Ga0208899_1001791_pt1 | contig 14865 bp, 15 predicted proteins | sample VirMetDEL_Nov_24_FD_184518 | JGI IMG/M metagenome (GOLD analysis project Ga0208899, IMG submission 184518) | Aqueous microbial communities from the Delaware River and Bay under freshwater to marine salinity gradient to study organic matter... | ecosystem: Environmental > Aquatic > Marine >... | reverse complement strand
TGTAAATAGATATACTTCATAAGGTATATTAACTTTTTGACAAAACCAAACTAAATTCATAAGTTGGTCAATTGTTTGTTTAATAACATCTGCCATAGAACCAGACCAATCTAACAACATAATCATACCGTGATTTTTAGCGTCTGGTAAAATAGTTAACTTTTTAAAAATATCATCATTGTATTTGTACTGACTTAATTTTAAAGGATCAATAATACCTGTTTTAGCAGTATTAGTTCTTTTGTAAGCAGTAGCAGATTTTTTCATTTCAAATTCTTTAACAAGATACATAACAGTTTTCTTATTATCATTTTTGAATTTAGTAAAAGATTGTTTTAACCAATTTAAGTAAACTGTTCTTCTATCTTTTGAACCATAAATATTTTTGTATTTGTATTCTCTCCAAGTTTCAAGCCACTTTTTATTTGAATATATTATTTTATCTAAATTAGGTTTTGGTAAGTTAACATAAGTAAATTTAGTTTTTGTATCTAGTAAACTTTCTTTTGCTAACTCATAAGTTTTATCAGTAATAGCAGTTAGGCCTGGTTTTAAACCACCCTCACCACCAGCACCATCAGGATTAGAACCTTTGTTTTCTGTTTTAGTGTTGTCTTCTTTTTCACCTGAATCGTCTGATTTTGAATCACCGTCATTGTCGCCTTGTTCATTATCATTAGAAGACTCTGATTCATTATCTTGTTTATTTGAATCTTTAACATCTTTTTTGTTAACGTTGTTATCAGAATCTTTATCTGATAATTTGTAATTCTCAACTAATATGTGATTGTCAAAACCAGGTAGTTTTTTCATTTTTTTAATTTGTTTTTTCTGCCAGTTTAATAATAGTTTAGCAAGCTTGACAACATCATTAAATGATTTTAAGTTGTCAACCTTACTCAACCATAACTTATCTTCAGGAGCAAATGAAAAAGGTAATCTTTTTGAAGACTTATAATATAAGTTAATTTTATCAATTAACATTAAGTCATTATCAATATCTTTGTCTTTAATACCAAAGAAATCTTGGCTGTTCATAATATCAAAACCATTTAAATAGTTTCTAACAACACCAGGATATTTGTTTTGAATTTTTTTATCTATTCTACAATCTTCTAATACGTTAACATATGATCTTAATTCGTTATCATCAGCGATCTTAGCCCAACCATCTGTTGGTGTCCATAAAGCGTGAGCACATTCGTGTGCTATCAACATATCATATACATCACCTGATTGTACTTTAAAAATAGGTAATGTTAAAATTCTGTTTAATGTATCAAATGAAGCAGTTTTAACTTGATTGTGTTGTACTGTAATATTCTCTGAAGCAATTAATTTAGCTAATTGAGATTTAGTATTGAAATTAATTTGTTTAGTATTTTGTGTAGTCATAGGGTAATCCTATCACCAAACGCTTTAAAAGTCAACCCTTAAATTATCGTTGATTTTACTTGCTTTTTAAAAGAACAGAACCAGAACACGCTACCTACCAACCTGATTTAGAAAGTGATTCTTACATTCTTCCCAATTCATATAGATTAAATCATCATAAAAATGGCTGTCTGTATTATAACGACCTTGTTCTACCAATGATTTTACTCTTTTTCTGGCGTGTTTGTCTTTCCATACTTTTACTAGTGATTCTGTACTACTATCAAATCTTTTAATTAAATCTTTTGTCTCTATCTTACCACATAAAAATTCGTTTGTATTTTCATATAACTTTGTAAAATAGATACCCCTTTGGTGTTCAGTTCTAATATACTCTTTTGGTATATCTAGTTTAGAATATGTAAAGTTTAATGACCTATTTTTATGATCTCTTTTTAGTGGTTGACCATTAGGCCTTTTAGCTTCGTGCCATTCCCAATACTTTCTTGTATGATTTTTCTTCAACCATTGCCAGATCATATTTCTTGTTGATCTACTAGGTTGAAATGAAACTGAACCAGTTGTAAAGCCCATTCTTTTCCAATACTTCAAACCGTCATATTGAGACAACGTATTAGCCTTTGCCTTACCATATAAACTTGTAGTTGTTACACCAACAAGTGTATCGCCATATTTTTCTTTCCATATTCTTTGTACATCATCACTTAAGCATAGATATGCTAATAACTTACCACCTGTAAATGAATAACCTAATGGTTGTGTTGGTACTATGGATGACCCTATTGCTGTATGATTGATTTTACCCTCAAAGGTTTTAATTTGTCTATCCCAACCAATAAACTTATCTCTAGGAGTTAAGTCCATAAAATCGCCTGATATACAAATTACACCAAGGTATTTACCTGACCTATTATCTTTTACTAAAAAGAATAGTTGACGGCCAATATTTGAGTTGTTTTTCATAGTGGATAAAAATGTTCTTAATGTATTCCACTTTTCTGATAAATCACCACGCTTTGCCTGGCCCTTAAAGTTGTATTCGGTATCGTCTGTAAATTCTAAAACTGGTTCTAGTTTTTCTACATCATCTGGTGACTCTGGTGTCCATATATTGTTTTTAACAGATTTAATAAAGGCCTCTTGTGTAGGATCAACAAGAGCTGGTTTATCGTCAAAGAAACTATTTGTTTCTGCTGTTTTGTATTTTTCGTGTACTTCTACCCATTTTTCATATAAAGTATATTCTTGTACCGTCATTTTAGATACAAAAGCTAAGTCTTTTTCTATAACTTCTTTTAGGTTTTTTTGGTCAATATCTTCTACTTTTGATATGTCATTATTATCACACCAAGTTTTATACTGATCTTCTACAAATTTATCTAGTTCTTTTTCGTCCATTTGTTTTCAATATTCTTCCATAATTAGGCCAGCCAAATTTGTCTGGCGATTCATCTGTATATCTCCAACGAATAACTCCTGTCATTGGATTTCTTTCATATATCTTATCTCTATTTTTTCTTTTTTTGGGCATCCTGATATTTCCTTACTTTGTCCATTTCTTTTTCTGCCTTTTTATATGCCATATCAAGTTTCATTTTACTAGCATACTCTGTAAATACTCTACCTAACATATGGTCATATTCGTGTTGAAATACACGACTCATCATTCCGTCTAAATGTCCTTCTTGTAAGTCGCCTTTTTCATCTGTATATTTTACCACCACTTTTCTAGGTCTGGATATGGTAAGCCATACGAAAGGAAAAGTCAAGCATCCTTCTTTCATTGCTACAACTTCTTCGGAAGCTGAGATAATCATAGGGTTAAAGCAGGTCATTTTTAGACCATTTTCAATCGAGGCGTGTCCACCTAATACAAATACGTTGTATGGTAATCCTACTTGATTCGCTGATAAACCTATGCCACCATATTTGTTCATTGTTTCAAAGAGCTCATCTGATAGTTCTTGTCTATCTTTATATCCTTGCTCTTTTAACATTTCATCATTAAAAGGAGCTATGGCAGATACAACTCTTGGATCAGTTGGCGGTATTAATTTTAAAGGTTGTTTTTCCATTTTATCTCCTAGGTTTGTTGAAGTCTTGTAAAGTTTTTATACTTCTCAAACTTCACTATATTTGTAAATTTATCAAACATTATATCACCCTTATGAGATATAATAAAGATATTTTCTTTTGTCATTGTCTTAATTATCTTAAAGAAATCGTCTGTGCCTTGGCCGTCTAGTGATGAATCAAAGATTTCATCTAATACCAATAGGTTTGTATTAACACTATTTTTCATTTTTGCTATCTGTCGCCAAGTAAATAATAAGGCTAAGTCTATTCTCATTTTCTCACCCTCACTAAAGTTATTATAATTAAAGGTGTCTCTAAATCTGCTTTTTACCGTTTCGTTAAATTCTTCATCTAAATGAAATGATATAAAGAAGTCCATAGATTGTAAATACTTATTGATTAAAGAGTTCATAATTGGTAGATACTTCTTAATAATTTGTGCCTTAGCTCCTTTATCGTTTAGTATGGTTCTTAATATATCTACATAACCTTTTTGTTCAACAATCTTGTTTTTTTCAACTTTTGTTTTTTCTAAATCAACCTTTAGTTGTTCTAGTTGTTGTTCAATATCCTCACCATCTATTTGTTTGGTTTGTAGTTTTTTAATTTCTTCGTGTATGTTGTTTGAGTATTTGTTTAGTTCCTCAATAGAGGTTTGTAGTTTAGATACGTTTACGTTTAATTCGTTAATTTTACTGGCAATATTGGCAAAGTTGGCAATCGCCAATTCGTGGTTGGCAATCTCATCCATAATTTTCTTCATACCATCATTTAAGGTGACCACTTTACCTTTTAGTTCTTCTTGTTTTCCTGATTTAAATGTTTCATCAATTGATTGTGTACAAGTAGGACAAGTATCATTTTCTTCAAAAAACTCTAATGATTTTTGATGTGTGTTTAAGTTTTGTTCTATTTTGGCCTCTAGTTTAGTTAACTGATTTAATTTTTTTTCTGTTTTATCTCTGTCTTTTATTTCTATCTCGTGTTTTTCCAACTGTCTATTAATGTTTTCAATCTGTCTATGATACTCAACCTCTGCCTCTTTATTTTTATCTAATGTCTTCCTTTTACCCTCTAGGTCGTTCAGGTTTAAGTCGGAAATAGCTTGATAGTGTTTTTGTTCAGTCTCATACTTTTGTTCTATTAAATCACATTGGTGACCTAAATCTGTTACGTTTCTTACTAATTCTGATTGTTGAGGTCTTAATATTAAATCCATAAGTCCAAATACTCTTATGTCTAGTATTTCTTCTACGACCTCTCGTCTATATCTTGGTTTCATTTTCATAAACGGCTCGTATGATGATGAACCTAATAATACAACTTGTAAAAACGATCTATAATTCAATCTCATTATATTGTTCTCTAGGTATTTTTGATAGTCAATATTAGAGGCGTCTTGGTTTACAAGCACTCCGTCTTGGTAAATCTCAAATATGTTTGGTTTAATACCTCTTATAATCTTATATTGTTTTGTGCCAACATCAAACTCTACTACTATCTCACAATCACCTTGATTTATTGTGTTGACCATTTGTTCTTTTTTAATAATTCTAAATGGCCTATTAAATAAAACAAAACATAAGGCGTCCAATAACGTTGATTTGCCAGAGCCATTACTGCCTACAATCAAAGTTGTATTTGATCTATGTAAATCTATTTCAATTGGTGTATTACCAGCAGATAGAAAGTTTTTATATCTTATCTTTTTAAAAGTAATCACGTGGTAGTTTATCCTTATTCATAATTCTTAAATTTCCTGACACACTTATTCTGGTTACTTTAGATTTAAATGGACAGACCCAATGTGCTAGTAGGGCAGGAAACATAAAAAAGTCTCCTGTCTCTGGTAAAGAAACTATTCCTGTTGTTGCCCAACGAGGTTTTGCTTGTTGTGTAAATTCAAACATTAACGCACCAGGTTTTGATGATGTGCCTTTAAATGCTTCTTGTTCTTTTTTAAGTTGTTTAGGAACATCTAAAAATAATACAAATGAATAATCACCACCGTGTGTATGTAAAGGATTAAAGTCACCAGCTTTCATATAATTTACCCACAAATCGTCTGCTGAGAAATCTACTCTTAAATCATCTATGCCGTGAAACTTACAATGACCTTTTCTATATGTGTCTATAAGGGGGTTTATTTCGCTGTAAAACCATTCTTGTGTTTCTTTTGAATATAAAAATTGATTATCTAAATGACCTGCTAAAGCGTGATTGTAAGATTTTTTTGTTTTCTTACCTTCCGTTTTTAACTTCTTAATAATATAGTCAGGCACCTTTGCTTTCATAACAAAAGGTCCAAAATTTGAATATGATACTTGATCAACTTTTAATTTACTCATTCGCTGGCCTCCACATATAATTCTTTGGCAAATTCTTTTAACTTTCTTTTATCCAAATCACTATCTACTTGGTCAATATAGTTGTTTAAAAATGTTAATGTGTCTTCGCCTTGGTCTAATATATCGTCTCTAACGGTAGTTCTTATATCGCTAGGGTCTTCTACTATTACAAGTTCGTGTACATTTATTTCATTGTAAAATCTTTCAATTAATCTACTATACATTTCTTCATTTGTTTTTTGAGATACAAATAACTTCACAAAACAACCGTCATAAGCTTGAATACCGCTGTGATCGTAATTATACTTTGTGTCATCATACATAAACTTTTTAAATATCTTTAGAGGGTTGTCTATTCTTTCTAACTCTCTTGTTTCTGTATCAAATATATGAAAACCTTTGGGGCAGTTGTAGTCTGACCACATAATTTCGTATTGTGTTCCTAGATAATAGATATGGCCGTCATCTGATTTTTTATGAAAGTGACCAGATATTACTTTTTCAAATCTTTTAAATTGTCCTGATTCTAAACCGTGTTCGTTCATATGACCAGAATGCATTTCAAAACCTTTTATTTCTAAATGACCAAAACATATATCGGCATTTGAGTGATCTATGGCGTGTATAGATTCTTCGTAGTTGTCATCACATATCCAAGGCAAAAATTGTATAAGTGTGCCATCAAAGTCAACTTCTCTAGGTTGTGTGTAAATCTTTATATCAGGACCTATGTTTAAGTTCTCAATAGCATTTACTTCATTTGTATTTTTATAGTAGGTGTCGTGGTTACCAATAATAATGTGTGTATCTATTTGTAGGTCAGATAGTCTGTGCCAAAACTTCTCTCTAAAGTTATATGCTGTATTGTGATTAATAAACTTTCTTCTATCAACAACATCACCTAAATGAACAAGTGTTTTTATATTGTTCTTTTCTATATAAGGAAAAAATATCTCGTCATAAAAACGATTATGATAATTCATAAACGCTGGTGAGTCGTTTCTACACCCAAAATGAGTGTCGTTCAATAATGCTATTTTCATAATTATCCTAGAGGACCAGTTTTAGTTTTACGTTTTTTTGGTTTGTCTTTTTTAATAGGTTCTTCTAACTTTGTATTCTTTTGTAAAAATTCTCTAAACTGATTCTTAAATTCGCCACCGTCATCACCTGGTTGTAAGGTAAAGTCATCTAAATTATTTTCGTGTATTAATCTTTGTTTTATAGTTACTTGTTTTTTTTCTTTTTGTATTCTTCTAATAAAAGCAAAGTATATAATTTGTGTAAAGTAAGCAAAAGGATTGTTTGATTTAGCTGGATTAAAGTTATCCAAGTATTGTAAACAATTTTCAATACCATCGCTAATCATATCGTCTCTAAATGTATAATTAATAAAGTTTGGTCTGTATGAAAGGTGGTTGGCTATTTTTAAAAAACAACTACCAATATAATCTGTAACTGGTGGTTTTGTTTGTTTTTCTCTTTTGGCTTTATTGACCGCTTTTCTATAACCTTTCATAGCTTCTAAAAACTCAGCATTGTTAACATAATGTTCCGGTTTCTTTTTTGATCTTTTCATAATATATAATATACTCTATATTGTTCTATTTGTCAATGGCCAGAGGGAGCATTGACTTTTTTTGTTTTCTGTGTATAATAGGGGTGTAGCCCTTTGAGTAGGAGCTCCTGGTCCCTTTGGTAACCTAGTGTAGAGTTTTCTTTTTAAATAATGGTGGATTGTGTTCGCTATATTCATCTTCATTAACTTCATCAAATATCTCATTTAGTTTCTGATTATCCTCGTTAGATAAGGCCGATCTCTTGTAAGAAGACTGATCTTTTTGAGGTGTATCAAGTTTATCATAGTTATTAGCCATATGATTATAACTCTTACTCATTTCTGTACTAGCAGAGGTAATAGTCATAATCTTATCTTTTGGAATGGTAATAATTTTATCTGTTGTATAGGCCGCCCATTTAATTAAAGCAATATAGTCTTTGATACCAACAGAGGTAAGTTGAGGCACATACTTTACCAATAAAGGTTTAACAATTCTAAGCAAAGGCGATTTCTGTTCTAATTGTTCTTTAGGAAAGGAACAAACTATGTCATCACCGTTTATTAGTTTTACTATTTTAACATTTTCCATAGGCTGATGCATTACTTTAAGTCCACATTGTGTATTTCATAATCAAAGTCTTCTTCATTGTAAATATTTATCCGTTCTCTAAAATGTGCCAAAGTATAATTTTCTTTTTCGTTATGTGTTAAATCATCTGATATATCATATAAAGTCGCTGACGAATCATTATCTTTTAATCTTAAACCACGACCAATTGATTGTAGATTTCTAATACGAGATTTAGATGGACTCGCAAAAACAATATTGTGTAAGTTTCTTATATTAATACCGGTTGAAAAAGTACCATAACTAGCAATAATAATAGCGTTGTCAGATTTTTCAGTAATAAATCTTATCTTCTCTCTTTCTTCGGCTTCTACTCCTCCGTGAACATAAAAGATTTTTTTGTCTTCAGCTTTTTCTTCAATAAGTTGTTTAAGTATTTCACCGTGTTTTTCCACATACTGAAATAAACATAACGAATTACCTTGTAAAGATAAACAAAGATTTCTTATATACTTGTTTCTTTTTTCATTTGATACTAAAAAGTCCATTTCTTCCTGATATGTCTTGTCCTTTATAAAATCTCTTTCCGTTTTACCGTGTTGTAAGACCAAACAGAATATCTTTAGAGCCGATAGTTTTCCTTTCTCCATAAGTTCCGTTGTGGATACTACCTTATTTACATTACCAAACAGGCCCTCTAATACTAATTTATGTGTTTTTGTACCGTCTAAAGTACCAGTTAGACCAACTCTATATTTACATTTTGTAAGTTTAGTCATTATCTTTGTTAGAGAAACGGCCTTAAATAAGTGTGCTTCGTCACCTATGACCGTACCAATATCTGAAAACCATTTTTTAGGCATATTATATACTGATTGCCAAGTTGTTATTATAACTCTCTTGTTTGTTTCTTTATCGTGGCCTTGATATATCTTATGTACATTTCTTTCACTATTATAACCATAATCTTTAAAGTCTTTAAATAATTGTTCTACAAGTGATGTGGTTGGAACCACAATTAATATCTTATTTTGTTTACTCTCTTTTAGTCTTAATAAATTAAAGATCATTATTAAATATATTATAAGTGATTTACCAGAGGCAGTTGGTGACAACAACAAACATCTATTTTTTTTAACGGCGTGAACAAAGGCCTCTTTCTGATAGTCTCTTACATCAATGTTTGGTATATTAAGCGCTTTGATAAACTGATCTATTTTTTTATCATCAATATTGGTATCTTTTATTTTAGTACCGTCAACAACTTGTACATTGTTTTCATTACACCAGTTTAGTATATAATTATACAAACCAGTATAAATTTTTCCAGTCGCATATGAGAATAATCTAATCTTTCCGTCCCACACTCTATTTCTAAATTGTGGCATAAACTTAAAACCAGGTACCTCAAAAGTAAAGTATTCGCCCAACTCTCGTCTTATGTCGGCGTCTGCTTCAATTTTAAGATATACTTCGTCTAGTTTATCTATGATTAAGTATCGGGTAGTTGTCATTAAATAGCACCACTAGTAAACTTTCTCCAATCTATGGCGTTCTTAATGGTAAAACCTCTATTGCCTATCTGTCTAATTGTTCTATCTAAAAAATCAACAGTTGTGTCAAGGTAATCTACTTTTTGTTTTTGTTTTTGTAAATCTTCATCTGAATCTAAATACTTGTCTATATCAGTTCTTAATATTTTTAAATCAAAAGGTTTCTCAGCATACACAGAAGCGTCAGCCTTTCCTGTATAATATTCCCACTTTTCTCTTTTTAAAGTGTTGTATTCAGTCTCAGCACGGCTTAACATTAACTTATACTTTGTTAAGTGCTTCATATATTGGTTGTGTAATTGAGGAGTTTTTAATGACTCTAAATCTAATTCAGTATCATTAATTTTAAGGTCTTTGTCGGCCTGTTCTTGTAATTTTTCTAAATCCATAATATACCTATATTATCACATCACCCTTAAAAAGTAAAGCTTTTTAAGAGGTCGTAACAGTTGTTGTTGATGATCCAACATTAGCAAAATCATATATTGTATATCTAAAAGTTACTTGTGAAGTTAGATAATCAACATCTGTTGCTTGTTGGTCGTATTGTAATCCTGATAATGAAACAGGAAACAAATCTCTAAATCTTATTTCTACTTGTGGGTTATTTTTACTTGACAATACTGTAAGTGTAGCGTCTGAAAAAGTTGGCCCTTGGTCTGTTGTGCCATATTTAACTTTTCCAGGTTCAGTTGAAACACTAGTATTTGATATTGGAAACCTATCAGTTCCAGCACCAACTAAATTTTGAAATTCTGTATGCGATCTAGGAAAACCTAAACCCACTAACCAACCGTGTATTTCTTGGTAATTTTCTAAATTTTCATCAACCAAAAATGTCATAGTTAAATCAGTATAAGTTAACTTATCGCCTGGTTGTGGTATGTCTTTAAATCTTGTTTGTTGATCTACTGTACCACCTAAACTAATACCTGGTACATTAACTGCCGTACAAAAATATGTTACTTTTGGTAGTTTAATTACATTGAATTTAAACTGTGTAGGGCTAGCATAATCTAACTTTGTAGGTTGTCTGTTATATGTGTTTGTGGTAGTCATACTACTATTTATCTGTTTCCTTATCTACTTCTTCCCATTCTCTATTTTGAGAGTCTTGTTTTAACTTTCTTTCATTTTCAGTAAGGACACTCTCTTTTTCAGCAGCCTCATCTAATCTTTTCTCTATGTTTTCTAAAGGTGTAGGTTTTTGTAAGTAGTTAAGACCTTGTGCTAACAGAAAAAAGAAACCACCTATTAACAATACTCCTAAAATTGATCTGTAAAATGTTTTCATATTAGTATTTAGTGCATAAAAAAAGGCGAGGTTTTGAGGCCTCGCCTTTTAATTTTACTATGTAAAATGATTACATTATGTTCGCTACTTGGACTCTTCTGTAATATCTGTTGGCATTTTTATTACCAGCACCATTTATTACAGCTGTATCACTAGCACTTGCTTCAGCAAATGGGTTTGCTTGTAAGCCGTATCTAGTTTTAAATCCAATTTTTGGTTGGAAAGTATCTTGACCAACCGCTCTAACCATTTGTAGAGGTACATATGGGCAGTAAAAAATACCAGCGTCATATGGTGATGTACCTTTGTATCCCACTACGAAGTAGTGTTTAGCTGTATTGTTAGCAGCATATGGATCAATGTACACTTTGTATCTACCGTTAAGAACACCAGCAAAAGTATTGCCTGTGTCATCAACGTTTAGGTTGTTATTAAGAGCAGGAGTGTAGTCTAGGACACCAGCCATTTGTAAAGCAGATGCAACATCAGCTGAACAAACGATTAAGTTTCCTTTACCTCTTCTTGTTCTTTGAGCAATCACGTTAGCTTCTCTCTCAACTTGGAACATTAATCCTTTAAATCTCTCAACTGACCATCTACCGTTTGAGTCTGTATCTAAATCAAAGATACCAGCAGATGTTGTGTTGACAGCACTTACAGCACCAATGTGTGTAGATGAGTTATCAGAAGCACCGATTTCAGCGTTGATGTAAATTGTTCTTACAACTTCTCTGTTGATCTCAGCTAAGATTTCAGCAGATAGGATGTTAGCCAATTCAGTTTCAGCGTCTAAACCGTGAATTGCTTTAAGGTCTTGAGCGAGTTCCATAGTGTACTCTGCTTTAAGAGCTCTTGACTTAGCAGTAACAGTTGATTTCTCAATTGAGAATGCCATTTGTGCAAAAGCGTTGTTAGCAGAATCACCTAAAGCTTCAGCAGTACCAGTTGCCATACCTTGGCCTCTAGTGTAAGCTGTGCTTGGGTCATCATTCAATAAACCTGGGTTTGTACCAGTTTGAGCAGCACCTGAGTTAGCAGTTGAGTCTCCAGCAGCATTTCTGCTTGTGAAGTCTGTGTCTGCTTCGTCAAATAAAGCTTCGCCACCTGTTTGAGAAGTAAATCTACTTCTCATTGCGAAGATAAGACCAGTTGGACCAGTCATTGGTTGTACGCCAGCAATATCGTAAGCGATAAGGTTTGGCATAGCTCTTCTTACTAATGAAATAAGGATTGGATCCCAATTGTCAACAGATGAACCTGTTGCATTAGCAGGAGCAGCTTCGTTTAAGAAAGCTCTATCTTCTTTTGATGCTCTTTCTTGGTTTTCCAAGATAGTCGCAGTAACGGCACGCTTGTATGAATCCGTGATCTTTGGTAGATCAGCGTGTTCTAATACAGGCTGCCATTTTTTTTCGTAAGTTTCAGATAAATACATATCTATTTTCTCCCGTATTATTATTTGTTAGACAATTTAATGTCTTTGGTTTTACTAATAGCAGCAGCGTAAGCAGCCATTGCATTTGATAAATCACCGGAAGGTGATTCACCTGCCGCTACATGATCTATCTCATCATCTTGTTTAACTTCTTTTTTACCAAAGTAACTTTCTTTTATAGTAGATACTTTTGTTCTAAAGTCGTCTTCATTCGAATACTCAACTTCTTCAGCAAGTTTGTTGAATTTCTCCTTAGCAGTGTCAGCTAAATCACCAGACGTTTCATCTATGATGTCTTGTCTTTTTAATTCGCCGTTTGCTTTGTTTAATTCTACATTCTTGTCAATTGATTCGTTAAGTTTCTTTTCAAGTTCTTCAATTTTAGAAGCTTGATCTTCAAGTACGTTGTACTTGTCATCTGGAACATCTATGTAGTGGTCTTCAAATAATTTTTTCAGTCCACCTATAAAGTCTTCAGCGATCTCGCCTTTAATACCTCTCTCAATAGCGATTTGGTTTTCTTTCATCCATTCCTCAACTACGTAGTTTAGGTATGAATCAACTTTTTCAACCATCTCAGCTTTGTGAGATTCAGTATTTTCTTTAAGTTTTTCTTCGTACTCGCCTTCTAATCTTTTTGATTCTGCTTTTACTTTTGATTTAATAGCAGCTTCAAAGATTGTCGCAGCTTTCGTTTTAAACTCTTCCGATAAGTCAGAGTCTCCTATTAAAGCGTCAACGTCAGATTTGATGTCTAAAGAATCTTCAGCTTCTACTTCTTCTTTGTAGCCAGCTTTCATTTCTTTTTTCTTATCTTCTTTATCGTTCATTTCTTCTTTTTTAGAATCTTCTTTCTCATCAGCCTTAGTTTCCTCTGAACCCTCTTTTAACTTCGGCATTGCGTCAGCAGCACCTTGGTTTTTTTGTTGAGCGTCACCAGAAACTTGTTTTACTTTTTTCGAAGCGTCAGGATTGCTGTCTGTTGGTTTAGTAACAGCAGGACCTAAGTCCTCAGCTTCACCTACTTTTTTCATAGGTTCAGCCGCTACAGCATTCTTTTTAGGAGCATCCGCTTGTGGATTAGCAGCGTTAGCTTCTGCCACAGCTTGTTGTTCCATCGCCTCAATCTTCTTTTCTGTTTCGGCCATTTGAAAGTCTCCTCTTAATTAAATTAAACGTTTAATTTAGTTTTGTAATAGATATTTATAAGATTATAGCTTTTTAAGAAATGATTCAAAGACTTTTAGTTTCTTGTCATCTAACTCAAATTTTTTCGCTTTATAAATTTCCATTCTCCAGGCTTCAATATCTTTTTCTATTAAAGCACCGTTTTCCCAAACCCACTCTTTTCCTTCCATAATTCCTTCTACGAAAGCGTCTGGAGCGCTAGGGTCTGCTACAATATCAGCGGCCGTAGCTAGATAAAAGTCATCTTTTACATAGTTTTTGCCACCTCTATTAATTAATGAACCCATACCACGACTTGACACTCCTAATTGAGCGCCTTCGTCAATAAGACCTTTAACGATCTTACCGTATGGTGTATTCATTATTTTTGCTTCACCAATAAAATTATCACCGTCTGGATAAAGTTTCGTAATCATATGGGAAACTCTCTCTAGGTTAACAGTTGGTCCGTCAGGATGTCCTAACTCACCAAATGCTCTTTTTTTATTGATAAATTCTTTATTATATCTACTCACTTCCTTTACCAAAATCTCTTTTGGATAAATTCTTCCATTTCTATTTTTGATGTTAGATTGTAAAAAGACACCTTTGATCTTGTAGTCTTTTTTACCATTGGCTTCTTCAACCAAGTATTCTGCTTGTGAAATTTCTTCTGATATTAATTTCATTTTTTCTCTCTCTTTATATTTATAAGAGTTTTTATCTAAACTCTACTATTATCGTGTAATTATCACCACTAGCAAAGTTCTTTGTTGACAATAATACATCACCTGTCGGTGTAGTAGCATTGTTAGGTATCTCGTCTCCTGATGGTCTAAAATCGAAGTGACCTTGACCACTTAAAAATATTGCTGTGGCATTAGCAACACCATCCCATATCAACTCAACAGCTGATTTAGGATTTGCTGTATTTACTGAAAACCAAAGTTTACTAATTTTTCTATTACCGTCTTCGGTCATAAAAGTTAATTCAGAAGCGTCAACTTTTTTGACTAAAGTTTCGCCAGTACCGTCAGAGAAGCTTGTAAGTTTTGCTACAAATTTGACACCTGAAGTATCTGCTATAGTTTGTGTTGTTACTGTATCAGCCATTAGTTTGTATATCCCGATTCTTTATGTGTTTCTAATACAATATTATACTTTGTAACATTTGAATCACTTGTTAAAAATATATTACCTATTGTATCTTCTATTTTAATTTCATCTGGTTTAAGGCCATAATTACCTCTACCAGAAATAATTAATTGTTTTGTAGTATCAATACTACCTCTTTTTTCAAAAAATAATGTTACTTCACCTGTACCTAATATTTCGTATTGTAAGTTAGCAATAGAAACTTTTGGTGCACTTGAAGCATTGTTAGACGCCTCAACATCTACAATCTTTTGATCTTCTTCACTACCTACACCATTAGCGTTAACAACAATCTTAAAATCATCATCAACTA
>Ga0208899_1001788_pt1 | contig 14878 bp, 16 predicted proteins | sample VirMetDEL_Nov_24_FD_184518 | JGI IMG/M metagenome (GOLD analysis project Ga0208899, IMG submission 184518) | Aqueous microbial communities from the Delaware River and Bay under freshwater to marine salinity gradient to study organic matter... | ecosystem: Environmental > Aquatic > Marine >... | reverse complement strand
AGTGGTGAATCAGAAATAAGAAAATGGATAATTGAGAATGATTGGTTAGAATGTATTGTATCTTTACCAGACCAATTATTCTTTAATACAGGTATTTCAACTTATGTTTGGATTGTAACAAACAAAAAATCCTCCGAACGAAAAGGAAAAGTTCAACTCATAGATGGTTCATCATTTTTCAAAACTATGAAAAAATCATTGGGTAGTAAACGAAAAGAGATTTCTGATGAACAAAGAGAAGAATTGATTCAATCATACTTAAGTTTTCAAGAAAGTGAAATAAGTAAGATTTTCAACAACGAATTTTTTGGATATACTAAGGTCACTATTGAACAACCTCAAAAAGATGAAGATGGAAATACTATTACTGATAGAAGTGGTAATCCTAAACCAGATTCAAAGAAAAGAGATTTTGAAAGAGTTACTTTAGAACAAGATGTAGATGATTACTTTGAAACTGAAGTGAAACCTCATTTGAATGAATCTTGGATGGATAGGAATAAGGATAAGGTTGGTTATGAAATCAATTTCACCAAGTATTTTTATAAGTATAAACCACTTCGTTCATTGGAAGATATCACTCAAGATTTGTTGAAATTAGATGAACAGATTGGTGGAACAATGAAGGAAATTTTGGATTGATGGAATCCTATTCCTCATACAAAGATAGTGGAGTTGAATGGATTCAAAAAATTCCATTTAGTTGGAATAAGTCAAGAATTAGAATGGTTGGTAAACTTTATGGTGGATTAACAGGAAAAAAGGGTGATGATTTTAACAATGATGATAATCCTTCTAATAAACCATTTGTACCATTCACAAATATTTTTAATAACACCTACATTTCTAAGAACCATTTTCAATATGTAAATATTGGTGAAGGAGAACACCAAAACAGAGTTCTAAAATATGATTTGTTCTTTTTAATAAGTTCTGAATCATATGAAGATTTAGGAAAATGTTCTATCCTGTTAGAAGATATAGAAGAACTCTATTTAAATAGTTTCTGTAAAGGTTATAGGATAAAGGATAAAAGAGTAAATCCACTTTTTCTTAATTATCAATTATTAGGGAGTCTCCATAAAGAAATGATTAGTATTGAGGGAAATGGATTTACACGAATTAATCTAAGACAGGATAGATTATTAGATATACCAGTATTTATCCCACCTTTGAATGAACAAACCCAAATCGTCTCCTTCCTTGATACCAAAACCCAAAAGATTGATGAACTGATTGAAAAAACAGAACAAAAAATAAAACTACTGAAAGAAAAACGAACTTCCCTTATCAATCATTGTGTGACCAAAGGATTGAATCCTAATGTGGAGATGAAGGATAGTGGAGTGGAATGGATTGGGGAGATTCCGATTGGTTGGAAAGGTGGTAAATTGGGATATTACTCAAATGTTTATAGAGGTTCAGGTTATCAATACTTGAATCAGGTAGATGAAGATTATGAAGATAGAAAAGAAAGAGTAGTAAGAATTAGTGACATTACTGAATTCAACCCAATATGGTGTGAGTATCAGGAACAGTTTGAAAATTATAGAATCCAACCTGACAATATCCTAATTGGGGGAACAGGACATTATTTTGGTAAATCTATCTATGTGACCAAAGAAATGGAGGGTTTAATACACTCATATAATATCATTAGAGTTGTTATTAAAAATCAGTATCCAAAATATGTCCAGTATTGGTTGTCAAGTTCTAAGATTAGAGGACAAATGGATATTTCTGTTTTAGGTTCTGGTCAACCATTCATAGATATTCAAGGACTGAAAGATTTACATATCCTAATCCCTCCTCTTTCTAAACAACACCAAATCGTTGAATATTTAGATGAACAAACCCAAAAGATTAATTCCACCATTGAAAAAGAAACCCAACGAATTGAACTCTTAAAAGAATATCGTCAATCACTTATCTCTGAGGTGGTGACGGGTAAAGTTGATGTGAGAGATTGGAAAGAATGAGTCCCCAACACCCAACAGAGAAAAAATTTGAAGACCATATTGAGGATTCACTCAACAAGAGTGGTTATCAATCTATTCAACCAGAACTCTATGATAAAGAACTTTGTTTATTACCATCTGTATTATCAAAGTTCATTCAATCCTCTCAACCCAAAGAATACGAAAAACTTTCTTTACAATATGGTGAATTAACTGAAGATAAACTTTTAAGAAGGGTATCAGATGAAATCAATACTCGTGGAGTGATTGATGTTCTCCGTAAAGGTGTTAAAGATAGAGGATGTCATTTTGATTTGGTATTCTTTGAACCAAAGAGTGGGTTAAACCCCGAACACAAAGATTTATATAAACAGAATCAGTTTTCCATTGTAAGACAACTAAAGTATTCCATTCATAATGAAAACTCAATTGATGTTGGGTTATGTATCAATGGTATTCCCATCATAATGTTGGAATTAAAGAATAGTTTAACTGGTCAAACTCATTTAGATGGTGAAAAACAATGGAGAAGAGATAGAGACCCTAAAGAACCATTATTTAGATTTAAAAAACTATTGGTGTATTTCTCTGTTGGTAATGAAAAGGTTTCAATGTCCACTCGTTTAGTGGGTGAAAAAACACGATTCTTACCTTACAACAAAGGAATGGAAAATCCTGTGAATCCTAATGGGTTTCAAACTCATTATTTGTGGGAAGAAGTTTTAACTCCTTCATCTGTTTTGGATTTAATTGAGAACTTTGTTCACATCAGAGAAGAAACCGAAAAAGAATATGACCCAAAGGTTCAAAAGGTTGTAGAGAAAAAATCAGAGGTGATGATATTTCCTCGTTACCATCAATTGGATGTTATTAGAAGTTTAAAACAAAGTGTTATTAAGGAAGGTGTTGGAAATAACTACTTAATTCAACATACAACTGGTAGTGGTAAATCCCTTTCCATAGGTTGGTTATCTCATTTGTTATCTTCACTCTATCGTAGTGAGAATGATACTTCAAGAATGTTTGATAGTATCATTGTTGTAACGGATAGAAAAATCTTAGATAAACAGATTCAAAACACCATTAAACAATTAGAACAAACCAAAGGTGTGGTTTGTCCAGTTGATTTGAACTCTAATCAATTAAAAGAATTTTTAGAACAAGGAAAATCAATAATTATCACGACTGTTCAGAAGTTTCCAGTGATATCTCAAACCATTCCTCAACTGAAAAGTAAATCATTTGGGGTAGTAATTGATGAGGTTCACTCCTCTCAAAGTGGTGAGACTTCTCGTCATTTAAAAATGAGTTTATCCAAACAAGTTTTAAGTGAATACTCTGAAGGTGAAGGTAATCAAGACCTAACCGAAATTGATGAACAAGTGATGAATCAAATACTATCACGAGGTCAACAACCACACATTTCCTATTTTGGTTTTAGTGGAACACCAAAAGGAAAGACTTTAGAACTCTTTGGTAGAAAACAAGATGATGGAAAATTCTATCCGTTTCACACTTACTCAATGGAACAAAGTATCTATGAAAGATTCACCTTAGATGTTCTTCAGAATTATACCACTTATGAGAGATTCTTTAAGTTGAATAAAGTAATTGAAGATGATAAAGAATTACCAAGAAGTAGAGTGATGAAGATGTTGGTAAGTTGGGTGGATTTACATCCTCATACTATTAAAGAAAAAACCAGTATTATGTTAGAACATTTTATGTATAAAACTTCAAAACAATTACAAGGTCGTTCTCGTGGTATGGTGGTTACTCGTTCAAGACTCCATTGTGTGAAATATAAATTAGAGTTTGATAAACAGATGAAAGAATTAGGTTTACCTTACCAATCTTTGGTTGGGTTTAGTGGTAAGGTTTATGATGAAGAAAGTGGTAAAGAATACACAGAAACTCAAATGAATGGATTTAGTGAAACTCAAACATCCGATAAACTCAAAGAACCTGAGTATAGAATCTTGATTGTGAATAATAAATACCAAACCGGATTTGACGAACCACTCCTTCATACTATGTATGTTGATAAAAAGATGAGTGGATTACAATCTGTTCAAACCCTTTCAAGGTTAAACAGATATACTACCGGAAAAAACGAAACCTTTGTATTGGATTTTGTTAATGACCCGGAAGATATTCAATCTTCATTTCAAGATTATTTTACCAAAACAATTTTAGTCAAAGAAACAGACCCAAATAAACTTTATTCAATTGAACAAAAAATAGATTCCTTTGATTTATTTACCAAAGAAGATGTTGAAAGATTTATTGAGGTATTTTACAATAAAAAAATACCAAATGAAGAAATTCAACCTTTATTTGACTCTGTTGTGGAAAGATGGAGAAATAAAGAGGAAACTGAAAGAGAAGATTTTAGAAGTGTTATTCAAAGTTACATTCGTATGTATGGGTATATATCACAAGTTTCCACATTTACAGACTTGGGGTTAGAAAAACTTTTTATTTATCTAAACTTTTTAAATAAAAAACTTCCCAAAAAAGAAAAAGGTAGAATTGTTGATTTAGTCTCATCTATTGATTTGGAATTCCTACGATTGGAAAAGAATTTTGAAGAAGAGTCCATTCCTTTGGTATCAAATATAGGTGAACAAAAAGGGTTTGATACGGGTATGGGTAGTGTTCCTGAAGAAGAAAAAGATTTCCTTTCCAACATAATATCAAACCTAAATGAAAGTTTTGGAATAGATTTTTCGGAGGATGATAAAGTTAATTTGAGAAGAATGTTCTCAATATATAAAGACAATGAAGAGTATAAGAACATCCATAAAGGAGATAATACCTATTCAAATAAGAAATCATTCTCTGATAAATTATTCGATGATTTATCACAAGAATTGGTTGATAGAGATTTAGATTTCTATAAAAAAATTCAAAAACCAGAGGTAAATAATTTTCTTAAACGAATTTTCTTTGAAAGATATGAGGAAAGTATTCCACAAAAATAATTTTTTTAATTTTTTCATTATTTTACACCACCCCCATTTCTAATATTATCTTTTCTTTTTCTTATTTTGGTATTTAAAAACTATCTAAAAAAACAATAACTCAATCCTAAAAGATTTCATACAACTTTTCTTCCATAGGGAAAAATTTCCGTAGTGGTTGGATACATAAGGTTTGATGTTTTTATCAATCTAAACCTACGGATTACGGTTATCCAAAGGTGTATGGTAGTATTTTGGTAGTAAGTTTTTAGGTGTAAGGTTTTTGGTAGTAATTATTTGATTTACTACCAATCTAACTATAATCACTCTCCTCTTGGTAGTAAATGGGTAGTAAAGGTATTTTAACTATTACTAAATCTCTATCTTTAATTATTGTTAGACTTATAAGAAAAAGGGATAAGAAAAAACCTTATCCCAAAGCAGGTGCGCTAACCGGACTACGCTACACCCCGAAATCTTTATTTGTCCTCATAGAATTGATTTTTTTAAGTCCTTATCAAATTCATTGGTAGTAATCTTGGTAGTAAATAATTCCTTGATTATAACCATTTTCTCTGTTAGATTTTCTTGTATGAGAAAAAAACTAACATTTAATCAACTTATCAAATATGGGTAAAAATATAATAAAATCTAACGACAACCAAACATTAAAAATTACACAACTAAAGGGTGTCGGTTGTGGTCTTGGTGGTAATGGTATGGTCTATCCTCAACTCTCTAATGGTGAATATGATTTTGATAATGGAACTCACATCTTGGATATAGATAATACGGATTGGTTTAAGAGTTTAGATACTAATGATGAAAAAATAGTCAATCAGTATGTGAAAGATAATACTGACTTTTGGGTAGATAATAAGGAATAAACTATGGGTAGTATCTATAAAGACAAGAGTAGAGGTGATTATGTCTATCAAGTTAGGACATATTTTAATACCAAGAACTTTGGTAAAAAACGAACTCATCAAGTTAGAATTGGTGTTTTTGTAAAGAATAACCAAACTGATGATAAACCTTATCTTACTACTCAACAAACTGAAAAGATTAGACAAGACCAAGATAAGTGGTTTAATGATTATGATAAGAATTACATTAAAAAGAACATACCTAAAAACCCTTTTAAGAAACCACCAACCTCTTTGGAAATGTGTATTGATAATTACATCAAGGATTATCAATCAAAATTAGATTTAAGGGAAATCTCACCCTCAACATTTAGGTTTAATAAAGAGAATATTAGAATATTTAGAAATTGGTATGGAACTGAATATGATGTGAATAAGAACATACAACAAGTTCTTCCAAAACATATCAACGAGTTTAAGGAACATAGAACTCAAATTAAACGAAACAACAAACCACTTTCATCTCAAACTATTAGAATAAATCTTCGTGTTGTTAAAGGTTTCTTTAAGTGGTGTGTATCAAAGAATTATCTTATTGATAGTCCGTTTATTGATGATATTATTATTCCCACTAAACAATCTCGTTCAGTAGTAAATAATGATAGTATCCCAAAGGGTATGGAATACCAAGATATTAAAAACTTTATTGAGAATTCTTTAACCCACGACCCAACATTTAAGTTTGAGAAAAGACATGTTCCAACAAGATATAAGGGTAAGAAACTGAAAGAGATAAAAGTAAGAATTAGACAAAAATGGGATTGGTTTAATGAGAACGAGTGGTTTAAGTATATGATTTGGGTAATACTGAATAGTGGTGTTAGACAACAAGAAATTAGAGAACTCAAATGGGAACAAACTGAAAATGATAATTTTAATATTACACGAACTCCATATTCTTATTTGGATAAAGGATTTACTAAAATGGTAATCTTCTCAAAAGGTAAAGAAGATGATGTCCCATTAAATAACAACCTTAAAAAGATGTTTAGAGAATTGTATAAGAAAAGAGATAGAAAGAATACATATGTATTTACTAATCCTAAAACTAATAGACCTTATGAGAAACGATACTTTAACGAGTGTTTTAGAAAACTAATGGTAGGTATGGGTAAGGTAGATAAAAACCAAATACCACGATATACTCCCCACTCTTTAAGACACGGATTTGTAATTGATTTAATTGATAATCAAAATGTTAAACTAACTGATGTTTCTAAAATAGTTAGACATAGTAGTATTAGAACTACTTACGACATCTATTACTCCAAAGATAATAAGAACTTAAAATCTATTTTAGATAATCTGTGAGAAAGGATAAACAAATGATAGTAAGTGTAGTGAGAACCTCAACTGATAAACAAGACAACTCAATTCATACTCAAAGAGATATGATACAAAACTATTGTAATCTAAAAGGACTACAACTTGATAAAGAGTTTGTAGATGAAAATGTGAGTGGTGGTAATCTTAAACATAGAGATAGTTTTAATGAACTGATAGAATTAGTAAAGGACAACAAGATAGATACTATTATGTCTGTATCTATTAGTAGAATTAGTAGAAACACCCTTGATTTACTGAACTTTGTAAAACTACTCCAAGATACAAATACCAACTTGATTATACTGAAAGAGAATATTGACCTATCTACACCTATGGGTAAGTTCTTTATTTCTATTTTAGGTAGTATCTATGATTTGGAACGAAACTTGATTAGTGAAAGAACTACTGATATTCTACAAAACAAGAAACAACATAATAAAGTGTATTGTGGAAAAACACCCTATGGATTTGATAGAGTAGGTAATGAGTTAGTAGAAAACCAAACTGAAATCCGTATGATTAAGAAAGTTCATACTTTACGAAACCAAGAAAAGTCATATGGTGAGATTGTAAAGTTCTTAAATAGAAATAATTACACTACTAAAAAAGGTGATTTCTTCGGTAAAAATAATGTGAAATCACTACTACAATCTACCAAAAAATCACCCTTTCTATCTCTATAAAGTGGGTATTAATGGAACGATAAGTTCCGGTAAATAGGGGTAGGTTAGATTAACTTTACCTAATTTCTTCTTCGATGAGTTTTCCATCTTCATTATAGAGTTTGAAGGGTCCGTTCGTTTCACCATCTTTCCAGGTTTCTTCCCACCAGAGTTGTCCGTTTTCGTAGTAGGATTTCCAAGGTCCATCTCGTTTACCATCTTTGAAGGTTGATTTTTCTTTGAGTTGTCCGTTTTCGTAGTAGGATTTCCAAGGTCCATCTCGTTTATCTTCTTTCCAGGTTCCTAACTCTCGGAGTTGTCCATTGGAATGATAAAATTCAAATTCTCCATTCCATTTTCCTTTTTTGATATATCCGGTACTTTTTCCATCAATATTAAAAACAGGACCTGAATAAATATCATTAGTATCTTTTATATAAAGAACTCCATCTCGTTCTACTAATAATTGATAGTTTAATGGTTCAGGTTCAGAACACCCAATCAAAAACAACAAGACTAATGATAGTAATTTTTTCATAAAAATAATTTAACACCATATACAAAAAACCCATACTATTTTAATTGTGATTTAGTATGGGTTTTGTCGGATTGGAATAAAAGTTATTTATCTAAAAGTTGTTCTATATCTTGTCCTTTATAATAAACTCTACCACCAATTTTTTTACTATTCAGAATGTTGGTCTTGTTCCATCTCCATAATGTAGATAAATCGACTTCTAATAAATCTACAACTTGTTTCCTCGTCATAAATCCTTTTAATCTATCATCTATAAATCTTGGTTTTTCTTCTTTAATCTTGGGTAAATGTATCACTATGTATTCTCCTATCGTTCTTTTAGTTCGTCTTCATCAATACCCATATCCATATTATATTTTTTCACAATATCTACGAAGATGTCTTTGGTTTTATCCATACTCATTTTTTTTATCTTCTGATTTTTTAAGTCGTTTGACTTGATACTAATACCCATAAACAAATCATAAAGTTTTTCTGGTATTTCATATCCTAATTCTTTTTCTATCTCATCTTTCATTATCTGTAATTGATTGGAAATGATTTCTATATTTCTATCCACTCGTTCTATTTCTTTACTTATATCCATTATCTTTTTCCCCAAGTTTTCTCCATACCTTTTTTGTAATCAGTATCGTGTTTTCTAAATGTTCTATCCAACTTGTCTGTTGGACTATAATGTTTAATTACTTTTCTGACTTGATTTAGATTTTTGTTTTTCTTTTTGTTCTTCATAATAAATGTATTCCTCGTTGTCTAATTCTTGTTGATTGGAAAAAAAGTATCCCTCTCTTATGATGTTGGGATTATGACTACTGGATTTAGTATAATGGTATTGTCCTGTTCCTCTATCAAATACCCAATTACTACTCCTATCAAAATAACTACTCATAATGATTTCTTGTTCTTTCTTCGTTCATCTAAAAACCTCTCTACTTTTTTCTGTAATGTTTTTGGTGTGTAATCAAATAACTCTATCATCATTACATAATAGAAGAACTCTAATGTTCCTAAGGTCATAATAAAATCAAATACCCTTGATTTGTGTCTTTGTGTTATTTTCATACTGGTCTAATTTTTTGGGTCATAAATACTTTGGTAAATAGTTGGATATGACCCAAGGTTATATTGACTGACTATCTACTCAATCCAATAACAACCTAAATCTATCTTCCGTTTCCATTTCCTTGATAAAAGATTGGTCGTTGTCGTTGTAGTTCTCGTTGTCGTTCTTTTCGTTTTTCTATTTCTTTTGATGTTTCTTTATATCCTTTTAATTCTTTGGAAAAGTTCTTTTCTCGTTCTTGTCTGGTTTTATACTTTTCTACTTTTACTCCGTTCTGTATAATGGATTTCATTAATTCTGTTTTCTTTTTTTTAGTTCTAATCATTACAATACCTCTCTAATTCTCTACAATACACTTTTGTTTTTTCCAAAATCAGTCACCCCTATATTGATTAACCTGGAACACCCCCCTACCTACCTACACTAATAAATAGTGTTCTCAATCCAAAAAATGTATTTTTTTTACAATTTTTTTCATTTTTATTTAATCTCATCAAATATTCTAAAACCCTATCCAATTATTTAATATATATAGTGTTTTAACCCTCAAAATCGGTGTTTTATGGGGTTTTCTGTATAGAAGGTATATCATAACCCTACCGTCAATAAAACCTATGTTTTTAGAGTTTAGATTGATATTTATTAGTAGAGATAATTAAACATCAATCTCATACCCTTTTTTTCATAAATGAAAGACCCACTTACTCCTTGTTAGTGGGTTTTTTCACATCTACGTATTAGTCATTTCATCAGTCCATATTCGGTCTTGGTATTTATGAATTATCCTTACAAGTTTCGTTGATATGTCTTCTAATTCCTTAAATTCTCCAAAAAATTCTGAATAGAAATCATCTAACTTTCTTTCTTCGTTTTTATTTTATGTTTAATGTTTCCACGAACATCTTTACCACCATTTCCAATTCTTTACGACTTGGTTTAGTTGTCTTAAACTGAAAGTGGATTGATTGTCGTGGGTTAGTTTCACCACCATATCCTTGTTCTATATTATCACTCTTGGTGATTTGTGGTGGATTAGTGATGTAATATCTACTGAATAGTTCATCAGTAAAATCTTGTAATATGGTTTTTAACATAATTTTATCTTGTATCATTATTCGTTCTCCTCATCTTCTATATCTTCATTATACAAGACATCATCAAATTCCCATAATTCTCCTATTAAATCACTCAATTGTCTTTCTAAAGAAAATGTTTTCTCTTCTAATTGTGGGTAATCTTCTCTTATCTCTTTTAGTCCAATATGTATCTCAAAAAATCTTTGGACTGATATTCTCTTTTTCTTCATTATTCGTTCTCCGTATTTGTTTTCAGTTCTAATAATTCTTTTTTGATTGGTAGTTCGTGGTTCCATACCAAATGTTCTTCGTTTCTGTATGTTCTCGTCCAATTTGTTGGAATATCAACATATTCATATCCATTTTGGTTTTTAGTGATTAGAACCTTTCCTATTCCAGTATTGTCTTTCCAATCAACACTTAAAGTGAGTGTATTGTTGGTTTTAGTGATATCAACGATAGTAGGTTGTGTAAAACTCATTATTATTGTTGTATCTTTAATCATTTCATTTCCCTTTTTTTCTGTATTTTTAATTTTCATAACAATACAACATACAACACTTTTTGACTAATTCATATGTGTGTGGGGTAGAAAAAAACACTCTTTGTTTTTATCTCTATAAATCACCTAAAATAAGGACTTACAACAATACCCTATTTACTTGTTTATGGGGTAGAATTTTTGTATATTGTAATATGAAAGAACAACCTAAAATAACTCGTTTGACTGATAGACGAGATGATACTGATACAATCAAAAATCTTAAAGGTATTACCTCTCTTTCCTACAAAGAACTCTCTATCAAATTTGGATTAGACCCTAATGATAGAGATTTTGAGAAACGATTTAATACTTTGGGTGGAATTATTAAATCACTCAATAGACAAATTGATAATAGACGAGATAAGATTGATAATTTGGAAAATAAGATTGAGATATTAGAAGATGAAATACAAGACATACAAACTCGTCTTATGAAACAACTGAATACTTGGAAAATTATTTTATCTTATATCAAACCTCGTGTAGTGTTAAAGAAACCAACGAAATCCTATCCGTATTGGAAAGGTCGTGTTTGGTTTAATATCGGTGGAAATACCTTGTATAGAAAGAATATAGATAAAGGTGATACTGATAAAGTCAATACCAAAGGACGAAATATAGAACTCCATTTATGTAGTGATAAGTATAGACAAGACAACAACTTGACTGATGATGATTTAAGAGAAATGGGTGTTCGTAAGTTTAGACAACATATTCTTAAAGAAGATTTCTACAAATATCTCCCAAAATAAACCTTCCAAGAAAAACTAATTCTCAATCCTAAAAGATTTCATACAAATTTTTTTCATTACAGAATGTAAACTATAATTTCTTTATATTTTAAATATGACAAATTATAATCAAATCTCATCTTTTATCTGGAATGTCTGTGATGATGTTCTCAGAGGAATGTTTAAACAACACGAATACGGGGATATAATCCTACCTTTTACAGTCTTGAGAAGATTGGATTGTGTAATGGAATCCAACAAAGACGAAGTGGTGAAACTCTACAACGAATATAAAACCAAAGTAGATGACCCATCTCCTGTTATACAAAGTAGAATTAAATCCACATTCTTTAATTTTTCCAAATATGATTTAAACAGATTGAAATCTGACCCACAAAACATTAATAGAAACTTTCAAAACTATTTAGGTGGATTCAGTGATAATGTGGTGGATATCATTGAGAACTTTCAATTGGATAAACCCATTGAAAAACTCAACAAGAATAATCGTTTATATGAGTTAATAGATAAGTTTACTGAAATTGATTTACATCCCGATGTGGTTTCCAACCACGATATGGGAACTATCTTTGAAGAGTTATTAAGAAAGTTTTCAGAGATGAGTAATGAAACAAGTGGAGAACACTATACTCCTCGTGATGTAGTAAGGTTATTAGTTTCATTAGTATTCTCACCCGATAAAGAAAAACTCCAAGGAACTGGTAAGGTAAGAAGTATCTTTGACCCTTGTAGTGGTAGTGGTGGAATGTTAACCATTGGTAAAGAATATGTTCATCAGAATATTAATTCTGATATTGAACTTCGTTTGTTAGGACAAGAATTAAACTCTCAAACCTTTTCAATATGTAAATCAGATATGTTGATTAGTGGTGAAGACCCAAACAACATTCGTGGTCCTGTTTCATCTCTTTCTGAAGATAAGTTTCAAGGAGAACGATTTGATTATATGATTACTAATCCTCCTTTTGGAGTGAGTTGGAAATCAGAGAAAGAGTTTATAGATAATGAAAAATCCAATCCGATGGGAAGATTTAGTGTAGGAACACCACGAACCTCAGATGGTTCATTATTATTCCTTCAACATATGATTTCCAAGATGGAACCTAATGGTAGTAGGATAGGAATAGTATTTAATGGTTCACCTTTATTTACTGGAGATAGTGGTAGTGGTGAATCAGAAATAAGAAAATGGATAATTGAGAATGATTGGTTAGAATGTATTGTATCTTTACCAGACCAATTATTCTTTAATACAGGTATTTCAACTTATGTTTGGATTGTAACGAATAAAAAATCATCCCAACGAAAAGGGAAGGTTCAACTGATTGATGGTTCATCTCATTTCAAATCAATGAAAAAGTCATTAGGTAGTAAACGAAAAGAGATACAAGAGGAACAAAGAGAAGAATTAATCCAATCTTATTTAGACTTTGAAGAATCAGATATCAGTAAAATTTATTCCAATGAGTTTTTTGGATACACAAAGGTTGTGATTGAACAACCATTATTAGATGATGATGGAGAAATCATTACTGATAAAAAAGGGAATCCTAAACCAAATACTAAGAAAAGAGATTACGAACGAGTTCCATTGGAACAAGATATTGATGATTATTATGAAAGAGAAGTAAAACCACATCTACCTGATTCTTGGATGGATAGAAATAAGGATAAGGTGGGATATGAAATCAATTTCACCAAGTATTTCTATAAATACAATCCACTTCGTTCATTGGAAGATATCACTCAAGATTTATTGAAATTAGATGAACAGATTGGTGGGACAATGAAGGATATTTTGGATTAATGGAATCCTATTCTTCATACAAAGATAGTGAAGTGGAATGGATTGGGACAGTTCCATTAGAATGGACTATTACCAAAATGAAATATGTAGGTAAATATTTTAACGGATATCCGTTTAAACCGTCAGATTGGGGAGATATTGGTAGACTGATAATTAGAATCCAAAATTTAACCAAAGGTAAAGGTACAGAGAATTTTTATGATGGTGAAATAGATGAACGTTACATTGTAAGAAAAGGAGATTACCTATTTAGTTGGTCAACAACTCTTGGGTTGTTTGAGTGGGAAAAAGAGGAAAGTATCCTAAACCAACATATTTTTAAGGTTGAATTAAATGATTCGTTAATTAAAAAGTATTACTTCTGGGTTGTTCAGGGTCTTATAAAAGAATTACATAATGAATCACATGGTTCAACAATGACACATTTGACCAAAGATGTATTTGGAAATATATCCCTACCTAAACCAACATCTTTAGAACAAACACAAATCGTTTCCTTCCTTGATACCAAAACCCAAAAGATTGATGAACTGATTGAAAAAACAGAACAAAAAATAAAACTATTGAAAGAAAAACGAACTTCCCTTATCAATCATTGTGTGACGAAAGGATTGAATCCCAATGTGGAGATGAAAGATAGTGGAGTGGAATGGATTGGGGAGATACCAAGGGATTGGGAATTTATTCCTTTGAAAAATATTTGTTATATGAAAGGAAGGATTGGTTGGAAAGGATTAAAACAGGATGAGTTTTTAGATGATGGTGATTATTATTTAATCACCGGTCACGATATAAAAAATGATAGAGTAGATTGGAACAAATGTTATCACATTTCAAAGGAAAGGTATGATGAATCACCTGAAATTATGTTGGAAGAACAAGATTTATTATTCACAAAAGATGGAACGATTGGTAAGACTTTACTTATTGAAAATTTACCCAAACCAACATCATTAAATAGTCATTTATTAGTAATAAGACCTACAAATAACAGATATATATCAAAGTTTCTTCAATATGTATTCAAATCAGTTCCTTTCTTAGTATATGTTGAACATAATAAAACAGGAACAACCTTTTATGGGGTTTCTCAAAATACAATGATGAATTTTAGAGGTATTTTCCCACCATTATCAGAACAAACCCAAATCGTTGAATATCTTGATGAACAAACCCAAAAGATTAATTCCACCATTGAAAAAGAAACCCAACGAATTGAACTCTTAAAAGAATATCGTCAATCACTTATCTCTGAGGTGGTGA